>Ga0307424_1000171_pt1 | contig 32216 bp, 26 predicted proteins | sample SalMarWE160320MG_FD_202157 | JGI IMG/M metagenome (GOLD analysis project Ga0307424, IMG submission 202157) | Salt marsh sediment microbial communities from the Plum Island Ecosystem LTER, Massachusetts, United States - WE1603-20 | ecosystem: Environmental > Aquatic > Marine > Intertidal zone >... | reverse complement strand
TGGCAAGGGAGGTCTGCATGAGAATCCGGTACCTGACGCTTTGTCTCCTGGTCCTTCCCGCGGCGGCTGCGGCCGGACCCCACGACTTCGCCCGGTTCGCGCTGGAGGCCAAGGATCCCTTCAGCCCCACCAAGAGCATGGGGCTCTGCGGACCGGGCTCCTACGATCCGAACGCCCAGGGAACCCCCTGCCCCGATTACGACGTGACCCGCCCGATCCGCGAGAACCCGGGCCCGCTCCTCTACCTGGTCGTGGCCCAGCTTGGCAGCGTGGGCATCACGGGTGCCAGCTGCGGGATCGACTACACCGGAGGGTCCGGGAGCGGGGTGGACCCCGCCTTCGTGACCTGGACCGGGTGCACGGACGGCTTGGAGTTCCCCAACGCCGGCCCCAACGGCGACTGGCCCGCCCCGGGGGGCGGGATCCGGATCGCCTGGATCACCTGCCAGAACCAGCAGGTCAGCGTCTACGGAGTGCACGCGGTCCTGGGTTGCTTCTACGTCTACGCCTACAGCGAGGCGGCCTTCAAGGTCACCCCCAACAACAACCTGTCGTCGGGGCCGGAGTTGGCGGTGACCGCCTGCGGGGGCGGGACCACCGACCTCCTCACCGCGACGGTCCAGTTCGGGGGCTACGACCAGGCCTGGAATCCCTGCGGGGAATGGCCGTGGTGGGACGTATCCATTCGGGAAACCACCTGGGGCCGGCTCAAGCGACAGTACGAACAGTGACCGCCGGGGGCGGCCTCGGCGGCGGGCGCGGAGGGGGTGTCCGATGAAATCCATCATGACCGTGATCCTGCTCGCGGGGCTGCCGGGCACGGTGTCCGCCGTTCCCAACGAAAACGCCCGCTTCGCCCTGCACGTGAAGGCGCCCCTGGCCCCGGAGGACACCACCCCCCTCTGCGGCAACGGGTCCTATGATCCGAACGAGGAGGGCCTCCCCTGCAGCGCCTACACCGTGACCCGTTCCCAGACCCGGGAGTGGCCGGGGCCGGTGGTGTACCTCACGGTCGGGCATGCGGACTCGGTGGGAATCGACGGGGTCAGCTTCGGCCTCGACTACCAGGGCGGCACCGGCACCGGGATCGACCCCCAATGGGTCACCTGGACCGGATGCACGGACGGCTTCGAGTTCTTCGCGCCGGGCGATCTCGGCGTCCCCTGGCCCTGGCCGACGTCGGGGGCCATCATCACCTGGGCCACCTGCCAGGACCACCTGATCGGCGCCGAGGGGGTCCATGTCGTGGTGGGGGCACTCAGCGTCTACGCCTATAGCGAGGCGAGCCTGCAGGTCACGGGGCACGACACGTGGGCGGGCCCCGTCCTGTCCGTCCATTCCTGCGACGGCACCAGCTCCGATCTCCTGGACCTCGTCCCCTTCGCGGAACGGGAGACCCTCTACCCCAAGGTCCGGATCGGCGGCGTCGGCGAGGCGTACAACCCGTGCTGGGGCACCGGCGGCGTCCCGGTTCGAGCCACCACCTGGGGGCGGATCAAGCATCAGTACGGGCCCTAGCCCGGGCCGGCTACCCCAGATTCACCCACACCGACTTGGTGCGGGTGTAGGCGCGGAGGCCCTCCTCGCCCAGTTCCCGGCCGAAGCCGGAGCGCTTGGTGCCGCCGAAGGGGATGGCCGCCGAGTAGAGCCCGTAGGTGTTGATCCACACCGTGCCCGCGCTCAGCGCCCGGGCGGTGCGGTGGGCCTTGGCCAGGTCCCGGGTCCACACCCCGGCCGCCAGCCCGTAGGGGCTGTCGTTGGCCTGGAGCCGCACGTCCTCCACGTCGCGGAAGCGGATCACCGCCAGGACGGGGCCGAAGATCTCCTCCCGGGCCAGGCGCATGGTGTTGGTGACCCCGGTGAAGACCGTGGGCTCGTAGAAGTAGCCGTGGCCTCCCCCGGCGTCCGAGCGCCGGCCTCCGGCCACCACCGTGGCCCCCTCCTCGCGTCCAATGGCGACGTAGGACTCCACCTTCTCCAGCTGGGCCGCCGACACCAGGGGGCCGATCCGGGTCTTGGGATCCCGGGGATCGCCGGGGCGGGCCTTGGCCGCGCGGGCGGCCACCATCTCCTCGAAGGCTTCGGCCACGGACTCCTCCACGAAGAGCCGGCTCCCCGCGGTGCAGGCCTCCCCCTTGTTGTAGAAGATGCCGTTGATCGCCCCCTTGGCCGCGGAGTCCAGGTCCGCGTCGGCGAAGACGATGTTGGGCGACTTCCCGCCCAGCTCCAGGCTCACCGGGGTCAGGTTCTCCGCGGCCATGCGCATGATCTGCCGTCCCACCCCGGTGGAGCCGGTGAAGGCGATCTTGTCCACTCCCGCGTGCTGGACCAGGGCGGCGCCGGCGATCTCGCCGTAGCCGGGGACGATGTTGACCACCCCCGCCGGCACGCCCGCCTCGGCCAGGAGTTCCCCCAGGCGCAGGGCGGAGAGCGGAGTCTGCTCGGCCGGCTTCAGGACCACCGTGTTCCCGGCGGCCAGGGCCGGAGCCAGCTTCCAGGCGGCCATGAGGATCGGGAAGTTCCAGGGGATGACCTGCCCCACCACCCCGCAGGGCTCGGGCACGGTGTAGACCAGGTGCTCCGGCGGGCCGGGGATCGTCCTCCCCTCCAGCTTGGTGGTCCATCCCGCGTAATAGTGGAAGGCGTCGGCGGCCATGGGCACGTCCACCTTGCTCGACTCGAAGAAGACCTTCCCCTGGTCCAGGGTCTCCAGCTCGGCCAGCTCGTCCCGGTGGGCCAGGATCAGGTCCCCGACCTTCTGGAGCACGCGGGCGCGCTTGGCCGCGGGCGCGTCGCGCCACCCGCCCTCGAACGCCCGGCGGGCCGCCCGTACCGCGCGGTCCATGTCCGCCGGCCCCCCCTCGGCCACCCGGGTGAGTTCCTCCTCGGTGGCCGGGTTCACGGTGGGAAAGGTCTTCCCGGAGGCGGCGTCCACCCACTCCCCTCCGATCCAGAGCTGTCCCGGTTTCACCCGGGGGTGCTGCGCGTCGGCCATCGGGTCCTCCGTCCGCCTACAGGTCCACGTACTTCGGCCCGCCCCCGCCCTCGGGGGGGACCCAGGTGATGATCTCGTAGGGATCCATGATGTCGCAGGTCTTGCAGTGGACGCAGTTGGAGGCGTTGATCCGGAGCGCCTTCCCCGACGGCGCCTCCCCCTCCACCATCTCGTAGACCGAGGCGGGGCAGAAGTACTGGCAGGGGTTCCCGTACTCCTCCACGCAGCGCCCGGCGCAGACGTCGGTGTCGGCCACCACCAGGTGCGAGGGCTGGTCCTCCTCGTGCAGGGTGCCCGACTTGTAGACGTCGGTGAGCTTGTCGAAGGTCAGCTTCCCGTCGAAGGCCACCTCGCTCCCCGGCGCGCCCGCTCCCCCGTGCGCGGCCAGGCGCCGCATGTGCGTGTGGTCCTTCTTCACCCCGGTCTTCTCCCCGAACCCGTTCCCCCCGGTGGCCATGAGCACCACCGCGTTGAGCATCCCGGCCCAGCGCCCGCCCCGGAACCCCTGGTGGAAGTTCCGCACCTTGTGGAGTTCAGCCCGGGCCGCGCTGGCCGCAAAGAGCCGGTCGTACTCGCCCAGGGTCTCCGCGGAGTAGTCCTCGGCCACCAGGGCGGCGAAGATCGCCTTGGCCGCCATCATGCCGCTCTCCAGGGCCAGGTGGATCCCCTTCAGCCGCTCCGCATTCAGGAAGGCGGCGGCGTCCCCGGTGATGAGCAGTCCCGGAAGCACCCGCTTGGGCATGGAGAAGTAGCCGCCCAGGGGCACCGTCTTGGCCCCGTAGGTCACCAGCTCCCCGCCCTCGAGGAGGCCGCGCACGAAGGGATGCGCCTTGTAGGCCTGGAAGATGCGGTGCGGATCGGTGCCCGGGTTCCGGTAATCGAGACCCACCACGAACCCCACCGAGACCTTGTCGTCGGCCATGCCGTAGACCCAGCCGCCGCCGTAGGTGGCGGCGTCCAGCGGGTGGCCCAGGGTATGGTAGACGGTGCCGGGGCGGATCCGCCCCGCCGGGAGCTTCCACACCTCCTTGATGCCGGTTCCGTAGCTCTGGGGATTGGTGCCGGCCAGGCCGCGCTCGGCGGTCAAGGCCTTGGTCAGGTTTCCCCGCGTCCCCTCCGACAGCACCGTGACCTTGGCCTTGATGTCCACCCCGGGCTCGAAGTTGGACTTGCGGTTGCCGTGCTTGTCGATCCCCTTGTCCCCGGTCCGCACCCCGGTGATCTTGTCCCCCTCGGTGAGGAGCGCCGCTCCCGGGAAGCCGGGGAACACGTCCACCCCGCGGCTCTCCGCCTGCTCGGCCAGCCAGCGCACCAGGTGATAGAGGGAGACCACGACGTTCCCGTGGTTCTGGAGCGAGGGCGGGGTCAGAGGCGCCTTGATCGACCCGCCGCCGGTGAGGTAGTAGAAGGCGTCGTCGGTGACCGGCGACTCCACCGGGGCTCCCGCGTCCTTCCAGCCGGGGATCAACGCGTCCAGCCCCCGCGGATCCATGACCGCCCCCGAGAGCATGTGGGCTCCCGGCTCCGCGGACTTCTCGATGACCGCCACCGCCGGCTCCAGTTTCCGGCCCTCGCCGCCGGCCTCCACGCCGCGGTTGTGCTCGGCGACCAGGTCGGCCAGGTGGATGGCTCCGGCCAGCCCCGAGGGACCGGCCCCTACGAAGCAGACGTCCAGTTCCAGTTCATCGCGGGTGATCTCGTCGCTCATGGCACCTCCGGGGGAGACGGTCCATCTTACCGGGGGGTCCCGGACCCCGGCAATGCCGCCCTGACGGCGGGCGCGGGCGTGGCGTACACTGCGCCCAGCGATGAGGTTCCTCCATGCGGTCCGCTCCAGATGACCGGCCTCCACGTGATCCGTGCGGGCTGGGTCCTGCCGGTCACCTCGCCTCCCGTCCGGGACGGCGCGGTGGCGGTCCGGGAAGGGGTCCTCCTGGACGTAGGGCCGGCGGCCGAGATGCTGGCGCGCCACCCCGGGGCTCCGGTGGAGGAACTGCCGGCGTCCGTCCTCCTCCCCGGCCTCACCAACGCCCACACCCACTTCTCCCTCACCGCGCTGGCCGGCCGCCTCCCCCGCGACGCGGGGTTCCTGTCCTGGCTGGGGTCCGCGGCCCGCGCCGCGGCCGCCCTGTCCGCGGAGGAGGTCGCCGCGTCCACCGATCTGGGCCTGGAGGAGTCCTGGCGGCTGGGCACGGTGCTGGTGGGCGAGGTCACGACCCGGGCCGAGGGGTGGGACCGGATCCTGGCCCACGGCCGGATGCAGGGGCGCATCTACTTCGAGTTCCTGGGGGTGACCGAGGACCGGGCCCGGGAGCGTTTCGCGGCCGCGGTCCGGGCCGCGGTCCGGCTGGCCGCCCATCCCGGCGCCGACGCCGTGCTCCCCGGCCTGTCGCCCCACGCCCCCTACTCGGTCCGGCCCGATTTCTGGGCGCGAACGGGCGAGATGGCCCGGCGCCACGGATTCCGCTGGACCACCCACCTGGCCGAGCCCCCGGAGGAGCGGCAGTTCCTGCTGGAGGGAACCGGGCCCCTGCGGGAGTACCTGGAGGGGTTGGGAGTGTGGGACGGCTCCTTCCCGGTCCCCGGTCGCGGTGCGGTCGCGCTCCTGGAAGCGGCGGGCGCGCTGGACGAGCGCGCGCTCCTGGTCCACGGCGTTCATCTGGAGCCGGAGGAGATGGACCGCCTGGCCGCCACGGGAGCCGCCCTCTGCCTCTGTCCGCGCAGCAACGCCTTCCTGGGGCTGCCCCCACCGCCGGTCCAGGCCCTGCACGAGCGCGGGGTGCGGCTCTGCCTGGGCACCGACAGCAAGGCCAGCAACCACGATCTCTCCGTGTGGGGGGAGATGCGGGCGGTCCGCAAGCTGGCGCCCTCGATTCCCGCGGCGCGGATCCTGGAGATGGCCACCGTGCGCGGGGCCATGGCCCTGGGCATGAGCCACCTGAGCGGGAGCCTGCGGCCGGGAGTGATGGCCAACGTGGTCGCAGTGGACTTCCCCGGCGGCCTCCCCTCCGGGAGTCCGGAGGACCACCTGGTCGAGGAACCGGTGGAGGACCGGGTCCGCGTCCTGGAGTAGACTCACCCGCGGCCGGGCCTTCGCCGCCGCCGGAATCTCAGGTATCACTTTAGACAAGGATCGTATCTTGCAACAAAACAGGATCTTGTGGCGATGAGCCCATCCGGCGCTCCGGACGTCTCCCTGATCATGCCCTGCCTGAACGAGGAGGAGACCCTCGGGCTCTGTCTCACGAAGGCCGCCGAGACCATCGCCCGGCTGGGTCTGAACGCAGAGATCGTGGTCGCCGACAACGGCTCCACCGACCGCTCGGTGGCCATCGCCACCGAACTCGGGGCGCGGGTGGTCACCGAGTCCCGCAAGGGCTACGGCAACGCCTACCGCGCCGGCTTCGCCGCCGCCCGCGGTCGCTTCCTGGTCATGGGCGATTCCGACGACTCCTACGACTGGACCGACATCGATCGCTTCCTGGCCCCGCTCCGGGACGGAGCCGACTTCGTGATCGGCACCCGGCTCCGCGGCACCATCGAGCCCGGGGCCATGCCCTTCCTCCACCGCTACCTGGGGAACCCGGTCCTGACCGGGATCCTGAACCTGCTCTTCGGCACCCGGATCTCCGACGCCCACTGCGGCATGCGGGCCATGACCCGCGAAGGCTACGACCGCATGGACCTGCGCACCGCGGGCATGGAGTTCGCGTCCGAGATGGTGATCAAGGCGGCCAAGGCGGACCTGCGCATGGTGGAGGTGCCGATCGCGTTCAAGAAGGACGAGCGGAGCCGCAAGCCCCACCTGCGGACCTGGCGGGACGGCTGGCGTCACCTGCGCTTCATGCTCCTCTACAGCCCCACCGGGCTCTTCCTGGTTCCGGGGCTGATGCTCCTGGGGCTCGGCGTGCTGCTCCTGGCCGCGCTCTATCCCGGGGCGATCCGGGTGGGCGGCCACGAAATCGACGTCCACACCATGATCCTGGGCAGCCTCCTGGCCACCCTCGGAGTGCAGACCGTCTCCATCGGCCTCTTCGCCAAGGTCTATTCCTACGAGCGGCGGTTCGACCACCAGGATCCGGTGCTGCGCACCCTGGCCCGGCACTTCAACCTGGAGCGCGGGTTGCTCCTGGGGCTGGTCATCCTGATCGCGGGGTTCGGTTTGGACCTGGCGGTGGCGCTCCGGTGGATCCGGAGCGGGTTCGGCCCGCTCAGCGCCCTGCGCCCGGCCATCGTGGGAAGCACCCTGATGGTGATCGGGGGGCAGATCCTGTTCTCGTCCTTCTTCCTCAGCCTGCTCTCGGTGCAGGTGGCCGAACTCCGGGGGACGGAGACGGACGGGACGGCGAGCGTGGGGCCGGAGACGGACTAGCTCTCCTCGCCCTCCGCGTCGTCCTCTTCCGGCATCTCCGCCACCAGGGTCTCGGTGGTGAGCACCAGGCCGGCGATGGAGACCGCGTTCTGGAGCGCGGTGCGCACCACCTTGGCCGGGTCCAGGATCCCCGCCTTGACCAGGTCCTCGACGGCGAAGGTCATGGCGTTCAGGCCCACCGCCGCCCCCCGCTTGGCCAGCACCTGCTCCACCGCCACCTCCCCCACCAGGCCCGCGTTCCGGGCGATCTGGGAGAGCGGAGCGCGGAGCGCGGCCTGCAGCACCCGGGCCCCCACCCGTTCGGCCTCGGAGAGGTCGAGGGCGTCCACCACCGCCGCCGCCCGCAGGAGCGCCACCCCACCGCCGGGTACCACCCCCTCTTCCACCGCGGCCCGGGTGGCGGCCAGGGCGTCCTCGGCCCGGGCCTTGATCTCCTTCATCTCCACCTCGGTGGCCGCGCCGACCTGGATCACCCCCACCCCGCCCTGGAGCTTGGCCAGCCGCTCCTCGAGCTTCTCGCGGTCGTAGCTGCCGCTGGCCTCGGCGATCTGCTCGCGCAGCTGCTCGGTCCGGGCCCGGATGTCGGCCGGCTTCCCCCGGCCACCGATCACCGTGGTCTCGTCCCGGGTCACCACCACGCGTTCGGCCCGGCCGAGGTCCTTGAGCTGCGCCGACTCCAGACGCCGTCCGGCATCCTCGGAAATCACCACCCCCCCGGTGAGCACGGCCAGGTCCTCCAGCATGGCCTTCTGGCGATCACCGAATCCGGGGGCCTTGACCGCCACCACGCTGAAGGTGCCGCGCAGGCGGTTGACCACCAGCCCGGCCAGCGCTTCCCCCTCGACTTCCTGGGCCACGATGAGGAGCCCCCGGCCCTGCCCCACCACCTGCTCCAGGAGCGGCAGGAGGTCCTGGAGCTGGGAGATCCTCTTGTCGTGGATCAGGAGGTAGGGGTTCTCGAGTTCGACCTCCATGCGCTCGGGATCCGTGATGAAGTACGGGGAGATGTAGCCCCGGTCGAAGAGCATCCCCTCCACCACCCTGAGGGCGGTGGCCAGTCCCTTCCCTTCCTCCACCGTGACCACGCCGTCCTTGCCCACCTTCTCCAGCGCCTCGGCGATCATCGCGCCCAGGGCGGGGTCGTTGTTGGCGGCCAGGGTGGCCACCTGGGAAATTTCCGTCCGCTCCCGGATCTTCTTGGCCCGGCGCGCGATCTCCGCCACCACCGCGGCGGTGGCCTTGTCCATCCCCCGCTTCACCCCCATGGCGTTCACGCCGCCGGCCACCACCCGCAGCCCCTCCCGCACCAGGGCCTGGGCCAGAACGGCGGCGGTGGTGGTGCCGTCCCCGGACATCTCCTGGGTCTTGGTGCTCACTTCCCGGGCCAGGGCCGCCCCCATGTTCTCGAAGGGGTCGGCCAGCTCGATCTCCTTGGCGATGGTGACCCCGTCGTTGGTCACGGTGGGAGCGCCCCACTTGCGGTCCAGGACCACGTTCCTGCCCCGGGGGCCGAGGGTGACCCGGACGGTGTCGGCGAGCTGATCGATCCCGCGGCGCAGGGTCTCGCGGGCGGCGTCGTCGTAGAGGAATGCTTTGGCCATAGGGCGGGAGTCTATCGGCGGGCCCCAGGAGCTTCAAGAAGTCGATGAGAAGATCCCGCCAATCGCCTCCAGGGCGAGGGACAGCGCCTCCGGCTCCACCCCGAAGCCGAAGCGGAAACCCCGGTCGTCCCCGAAGAAGCGCCCCGGGGTGACCGCCACCCCGTGGTCGCGGAGCAGCACCTCGGCGGCCCGGCTCCCGGTCCAGTTGTGGGGGAGCACCATCCAGGCCACCAGACCCCCGTGCGGGTAGACCACCGGCGGGTTGGCGTGGCGGGCGGCCCAGGCCCCCACCTGCTCCCAGCGGGCGGCGGCCAGGGTCCGGGCCTCGGCCCGGAAGGTCTCGGCCCGAGCCAGCCCGGCCAGGACCAGGGGCATGAGCGGGGCCGGGTCCAGGGCGTGCAGGACGTTCCGGATGTGCCGCATGCGCTCCGCCTGCTCGGGGGGGGCCAGGACCCAGCCCGCGCGGAGGCCGCCCAGGCCGTGGACCTTGGTCAGGCTGGAGACGGAGGTCACCTGCGGCCCCAGGCGGCGCGCCGTCTCCACCGGGCCGGGCAGGAAATCCCGGTAGACCTCGTCCACCACCACCTGCGCCCCCCGGGCCCCGGCCTCCCGGGCCAGCTCGGCCAGCCCGTCGTCCCCGGCCCGGCGGCCGGTGGGATTGTGCAGGTCGCTGACCAGGATCACCCGGGTGCGGGGGGTCCAGGCCGCGCGGAAGGCGTCCGGGTCCAGGGCCCAGCCGGTCATGGCCGAGCGGGGGACCGGGATCGCCCGGGCGCCCAGCGCCTCGGGCACCCGGCGGAGCGGCTCGTAGCCGGGGCACTCCACCAGGGCGTCGTCCCCGGGCGCGGCCACCGCCGCGCAGGCCAGGAACAGGGCCAGGCTGGTCCCCAGGGCGAAGACCACCTCGCTCTCCGGCCGCCCGTAGCGGGCGCCGAGGGCGGCCCGGACCCGGGGGTCGCCGCCCTCCGGGGACGGGGCGGCCAGGATCCCGGGCAGATCGGGCTCCAGCCGGGCCAGCGGCGTCGTGGTGCCGCTGGCCAGGAGCGAAACCCTCGGGTTTTGCTCCTGGGTCCACCGCACCCAGTCCAGGTAGTCCACCCGGGCGTCTCGGAGCATGAGGACCTCCGGATCGGCCGTTGCACCGATCCGCGACCGAGTGTACCATTCTCCGGTTCCTGTTCGCCGGGGGGGTTCTCCCGGCGTTCGCGTTAGAGCGGTTTCTTTCCCAAATTCCGGTGGGGGATGGCATGGACCCGAAGGAGCAGGCGGGACGTAAGGCGGCAGAATACGTCAAGGACGGCATGGTGGTCGGTCTCGGCACCGGCTCCACCGCCGAATGGGCCATCCGCGCCCTGGCCGAGCGTGTCCAGGCCGGCACGCTCAAGGACATCCAGTGCATCCCCACCTCCAGCAGCACCCGGAAGCTGGCCGACGAGGTCGGCCTCTCCATCCGGGGGCTGGAGGACGTCGAATGGGTGGATCTCACCATTGACGGCGCCGACCAGGTGGACGAGAACCTGAACCTCATCAAGGGGGGTGGCGGGGCGTTGCTCCGGGAGAAGGTGGTGGCCTTCAGCTCCGGCGAGGTCATCATCATCGTGGACCCCTCCAAGATGGCCAAGCACCTGGGGGACGGCTGCCCGGTCCCGGTCGAGGTCATCCCCTTCGCCGAGGCGGTGGTCCGCCAGGCCCTGATCAACCTGGGAGCCGAGGTCGAGCCCCGCATGGACGGGGACGATCCCTTCATGACCGACAACGACAACCTGATCCTGGACTGCCTCTACACCAAGCCGTTCGACCCCAAGCACATGGAGCGCGAGATCAAGCGCATTCCCGGGGTGGTGGAGAGCGGCCTCTTCGTGGACATGACCGACCGCGTGATCATGGGGCAGGAGACCGGCACCGCCAAGGTGATCGACGCGGTCTAGTTCGGACGATGGATGGTCCGGGCTGAGAGGAATCACGCCGCCTTCCTGAAGAACTACTTCGCCCAGCTCAGGCTCTTCTCCCGGAACGCCCGGCTCTTCCTGGCCGGGACGTTTTTTTTTGGGTTCGGGCTCGGCACCTACTGGGTCCTGCTGAACCTCTACTTCCGCGAGTTGGGCCTCACCGACGCCCTCATCGGGCGCGTTCTCTCCTTCGAGTCCCTGGGCACCCTGCTCTTCGCGCTCCCGGCCTCCTACCTGACCTCGCGGGTCCGGCTCAAGTGGATCCTGGTGGCGGCGGCGGTGAGCACGGCCTGCGCCTCCTCACTCCTGGTCCTGCTGCGGCCCCTGCCGCTCCTGCTTCTGGTGGGAGCCTGGACCGGCGGCTCCTACGTGATCCACTTCGTGATCTCCGCCCCCTTCTTCATGCGGAACTCGACGTCGGAGGAGCGCCTGCACCTCTTCGGCATCAACTACGCGGTGGAGGTCCTGTGCAGCGTGATCGGGGTGGCCGCGGGGGGGGCGCTGGCCCGCCACCTGGGCATCACCCTGGGCTCCGACCTCCTGGGATACCGGATCACGCTCCTGGGGGCCAGCGCCATGGTGGCCTGTGCGGTGGTGCCGTACCTCCTCATCCACTCGCCGCCTCCCACTCCGGCCGAGCGCGAGACCTTCCGGGGCCTGGCCCGGCGGCGGCCCCGGGACCTGGGGAAGCTCCTGGCCCCCAACTTCCTCCTGGGCTGTGGGGCCGGCCTCATCATCCCCTTCCTGAACCTCTACTTCCGGGACCGCTTCGACCTGGACAGCCGGGCCATCGGGGCGGTCTTCGCCGTCTCCCAGGGCCTGACCGCGGTGGGGTTCGCGGCCGGGCCGTCCTTGGCCAAGCGCTTCGGCATGATCCGCACCGTGGCCGCGGCGCAATTCCTGTCCATCCCCTTCTTCCTGGCCCTGGCCTTCACCACCTGGCTCCCGGTGGCCGTCGGGGCGTTCTGGATGCGCGGGGCGCTCATGAACATGAACCACCCCATCTCCCGGAACTTCGCCATGGAGGTGGTGGACCCCGAGCATCAGCCCATGACCAACGCCGGGCTCGAGATGTCCTGGAGCCTGGCCTGGATGGTCTCCACCCAAATCGGAGGCTGGATGATCCAGCACCACGGCTACTCGCTCCCGATGCTGATCACGGTCGGGCTCTACCTGGTTTCCGCCTCGTCCCTCGTCTTCTTCTTCCATGACTACGAGCGCCGGGTGCTCGCCCCCAAACGCCTGGCCGAGGCCGAGGAGACCGCCGTCCCGTGAACGCCTACCCCGTCAAGCGCGGAGAGACCCGGGTGCTGCACGTGGAGCGCCTGGCCCTGGGGGGCCGGGGCGTGGCCCGGGTGGAGGGCTACACCGTGTTCGTGGAGCGGGGTCTCCCCGGGCAGGAAGTGGAGGCGATGATCCTCCGCCGCCGCAAATCCTACGCCGAGGCGCGGGTGGTGCGGGTGCTCTCTCCGGGGCCGCGGGAGGTGGAGCCCCGATGCGCGCACTTCGGGGTGTGCGGGGGCTGCGCGCTCCAGCACCTGGAGGTGGCGGCCCAGGCCGAGGCCAAGGGCGAGCAGGTGGTGGATTGCCTGGTGCGGCTGGGGGGGATGGCGGCCAGGGAGGTGGAGGTGCTCCCGCCGTTGCCTTCCCCGCGACCCTTCGAGTACCGGAACAAGATGGAGTACTCGTTCTCCACCCGCTGGCTGACGGAGGGCGAGGTGGCGGCGGCTTCGGAGGCCGACCGCTTCGGCCTGGGCCTCCACGTCCCCCGCCGCTACGACCGGGTGGTGAACGTGGAGCGGTGCCACCTGCAGTCGGAGACCGCCTCGGCGGTGGTGCGGGCGGTGCGGGCGGCGGCCCGGGAGAGCGGGCTTCCGGTCTACTCGACGCGCACCCACCTGGGCTTCTGGCGTTTCCTGGTCATCCGGGAGACCGCGAACACCGCCGAACGCATGGTCCTGGTCATCACCCACCGCGCGCCTCCGGGTTCCCGCGAGGCGCGGGCGGTGGACGCGCTGGGCCGACGGCTCTGGACCGGGGGCTTCGGGGTCACCAGCCTGCTCCACGGAGTCACCGAGAGCCGGGGCTCGGTGGCCGTGTGCGAGGAGGTGCGGGTCCTGGCCGGGGAGCCGGTCATCCGGGAGTCGCTCCTGGGGTTCACCTACGAGATCGGCCCCAACACCTTCTTCCAGACCAACACCCTGGGGGCGGAGGCGCTCTTCGGGGAGGCGCTCCGGATGGCGCGGGTCGGCACCGACGACGTGGTGTGGGATCTGTACTGCGGCGCGGGGGCGCTGACCCTGCCCCTGGCCCGCCAGGCGCGCTCGGTCCTGGGGGTGGAGCTGGTGCCGGAGGCGATCGCCGCCGCCGAGCGGAACGCGGCGGCCAACGGGGTCGGGAACGTGTCCTTCGCCGCCGGGGACGTGCGGGAGGTGCTGGCCTCGGGGGCGCATCCGGCCCCGGACCTGGTGGTCATGGATCCGCCCCGCGAGGGCGTCCACGCCCGGGTGCTGGAGGCGGTGGTGGCCGCGGCCCCCCGCCGGATCGTCTACGTCTCCTGCAACCCGGCCACCCTGGCCCGGGACCTGGCCGTGCTCCGGGAGGCCGGCTATCGTCTGGGCCCGGTGCGGCCGGTGGATCTCTTTCCGCACACGCCGCACGTGGAGTGCGTCTGCGCGCTGGAGCGCGGGGAGGTTGCGTGAGCGGATTCCGTGTACGGCCGGCGACGGCCGCGGATCTGGATGCGGTGGCCGCGCTGGTGGCACGATGGAACGCGCGCCCGGCGTCGCGGTGCTTGATGCTGCCGGAGACGGCGGAGGACGTGCGGCGGGACATGAAGGCGTTCCCCGAGGCGCCCGAGCGTCACTTCGTGGTGGCCGAGCGCGGCGGCGAGCTGGCGGGAGTGGCCGCCTGCGACTGGGACCTGGAGGAGAACCGGGGCTGGGTGATGGGGCCGTTCGTGGACCCGGCGCGCTGGGAGGCGATGGCGCCGGAGCTGTTCCGGGCCCTTCTGGCCGCCCTCCCCCCCGAGGTGCGGTGGCTGGATACCTACACCGACGTGGCCAACACCCGGGCGTACGCGCTCTACCGGGCGTCGGGCTTCGTGGACTACAAGCAGGCCGAGGTATGGGAGGCGGCGCGCCCCGCGGAGGACGTGGTGGCGGGGTTCCCCGCCGGGGCGGCGTTGCCGCCCGAGCACGAGGCGGCCTTCCTGGCGCTCCACAACGCGTCGTTTCCATCCACCCACGAACCGGGCCCGCGGCTCCTGGCCCGCCGCGACGCCGAGCACGCCTTGTTCGGCGCCGCAACCGCCGACGGCGGATTCGCCGGCTACATCGCGGTCAAGATCGACGACGCCCCCCGCCAGGGCTTCGTGGACTACCTGGCGGTAGCCCCGGAAGCCCGGAAGCACGGCCACGGCCGCGCGTTGCTGCAAGCCGCCCTCCGCTGGGCCTTCCTGGAGCACGGGGTATCCCGGGTCGGCCTGATCGTGGAGAACCAGAACCTGGGCGCCCGCGCGCTGTACGAATCGAGCGGGTTCCGGCTGGTGAGCTCGGGCGTCTCGACCCGGAAGCAGTGGTAGAGCGCTCACGCGCGTACCACTACATGCGTCGTTTTACCCGGGCAGACCGCACCAAACCCTCACCCACCCGTCTCCCCCACCTCCCCCACGCGTTGTGCGAAGCACCAGGCGTGGCCCTCGGGGTCCAGGGCGCGGTAACGGCGGTCGCCGTAGGGCTGGTCCGCGGGCTCCTCGACGATCTCCGCCCCCGCCTCCCGCGCGCGCCGGAAGTGCGCGTCCACGTCGTCCACGTAGATATACAACTCCTGCGTGCGGTGGCCGGTGTGCTTCGGGTTCCGGTAGTCCGGCCCCGGGCAGCCCATCATGATCACGCCGCCCTCGAATTCCATGTCCGCGTGCTGGACGGCGCCGCCGGGGCCGGTTATGCGATGCCGCTCGCGGAGTCCGAACGCGGTCCGGAGCCACTCCATGGCTCCCCCCACGTCCTCGTACAACAGGTAGGGACTGATCCGTGGCATGTCCTCAGGCGGGCTCTTCGGCATCAGGAGACTCCTTTCGAGTCTTCCATCCCGGGCATCCTACCTCCGCTCCCACACCAGCCGGATCCCGGTCAGGGTCAGATTGGCGTCCACCGCGGTGATCGTCTCCGAGGCCTCGCGGATCGGTTCGGCCAGGCCGCCGGTGGCCACCACCGGGGTCCCGGCCGGGAACTGCTGCTCGCGCAGGACGGCGCGGACCAGGGTGTCCACCGTGCCCACGGCGCCGAAGAAGATCCCGGACTGCATGCACTCCTCGGTGGTGGTCCCCACCACGTGCGGGGGGCGGCTGACCTCCACCCGGGGAAGGCGCGCCCCGCGCTGGAACAAGGCCAGGGCACCGGTCACGATACCCGGGGCGATCACTCCGCCCAGGTAAGCGCCGTCCGGGCCTACCACGTCCAGGGTGGTGGCCGTGCCCAGGTCCACCACCACCGCGGGCCGGCCGTAGCCCGCGCTCACCGCCACCGCGTTCACCAGACGGTCGGAGCCCACCGAGGACGGATCCGGAACCCGGATCGGAAGAAACGGCACCGTCCGGTGGTCGATCACCAGGGCGTCCAGGGCAAAGAGCCGCGTCCCCAGGTCCCGGTAGGCCGGGGTCAGGTCCGGCACCACCGAGCTGACCGCGAACCCGGTCACCTCGCCCGCCTCCACCGTCACCGTGGCCAAGAGCGTCTGGAAGAGGACCGCGAGTTCGTCCCCGGTCCGGGCGTGGGCGCTGGTCAGCCGCCAGTGATGGACGAGTTCGGTCTTCCGGTAGAGACCGATGGTGGTCTCGCTGTTCCCCGCGTCCACGGCCAAGAGCATGTCGAACCTCCTAGGACGACTCCGGCGGCGACTCCGCCTCCTCCCGCGCCTCCCGGCGCCGCCGCACCTTGCCGCGGTGGATGGCCGAGGACAGGAAGTAGCTCACCAGGTACAGCAACAGGAGCGGCACCGCGAGCACGATCTGCGAGAGCGGATCGGCCGGGGTCAGGACCGCGGCCAGGATGAAGATGGCCACCACCGCGTGCCGCCAGTAGTGCCGGAGCTGCTGCGGGCGGATCAACCCGATGGCGGTCAGAAACGACAGGAAGAGCGGAAGCTGGAACACCAGCCCGCTGGCCAGGCCCATGGTGAAGACCAGGTCCAGCAGGTAGTGCACGTCGGTCTGGGCGACCAGGTTGGGTCCCCCGAACCCGAGCAGCACCTGCACCATGAGCGGGGTGAGCACGAAGTAGGAGAACACGATGCCCAGGTAGAAGAGCGCCACCGAGGCCAGGGACCCCGGGAGCACCACCTTCCGCTCCCGGGACAGGAGCCCGGGGCCCACGAAGCTCCAGAGCTTGTAGAAGATGAAGGGCAGCGCCAGGAGCACCCCGAGCACGATCGAGACCTTGAGCCGGGCCATGAACGCGCCCTGGGGCTTGATGAAGATGGCCTGGCCCGAGGTCTGGTCGATCAGCCAGCCCAGGACGTGTCCCGAAACCGCCCAGCAGGCCACCGCTCCGATCCCCACCGCACCCAGCACCTGCAGCAGGACCCGCCGGAGTTCCTCCAGGTGGGCCAGGAAGGGCATGGTGGTGGGGTCGTCCGCGGTCCCGGTGCGGGGAGCGGGGCCAGGGTCGCCTGGGGTCTCGGTGCTCACCGGTTCCTACTTGCGGGGCGGCTTGGGGCCGCCCTGAACCAGTCCCTGGATCTCGTCCAGGAACTCGTTCACGTCCTTGAAGTGGCGGTAGACCGAGGCGAAGCGCACGTAGGCCACCTCGTCCAGCTGCTGGAGTTCGGCCATGACCAGTTCCCCGATCCGCTTCGAGTCCACCTCGCCCGGGGCCTGGCGCTGGATCTCGGTCTCGATCCGGTCCACGATCTCCTCGATCTGGGAGAGCGAGACCGGCCGCTTCTCGCAGGCCCGGGAGATGCCGGCGATGATCTTCTCCCGGCTCCAGGGTTCCCGCTTCCCGTCCTTCTTCACCACTACCACGCTCGCGTTCTCCACGTACTCGTAGGTAGTGTAGCGGTTGCCGCAGCCGATGCACTCGCGCCGGCGGCGGATGGCCCGCCCTTCCTTGGTGGATCGCGAGTCGATCACCCGGTCCTCGAGATGGCCGCAAGTCGGACAGCGCATGGTTCCTCCCACCCCCATCATCTGGGGGGAGCGGCCATGCTAGCCTCCATATGTGGGGCTGTCAACGAAAACAACCCTCAATCCATTGTCTTTATTAGAGTTACCCTTCGCCAAGCCCGCTCTCCCCCCCGTGTGCGGCCTCTCAAGTCCCTCTGGGATCCACCGATACCTAAAGCCTGGATCGGTCCGAACCCGGACCGGAACCACCAGGAGGGAACCGGAACCATGGACCACGCGGCGGAAGACCACCCCAAGCTGGGAGACATCCTGCAGAAGCTCCAGCTCGTGGACGGCGACCAGGTCCGCGAGGCGCTGGACTACCAGTCCAAGTCGGGCAAGCTCTTCGGAGAGAGCCTTCTGGACCTGGGGTTCATCGCCGAGGACGACCTGAGCTGGGCCCTGAGCAGCCAGCTCGACCTGCCCTTCGTGGCCGTCACCCCGGATATGATCGACGCGGAGCTGCTCGACCGGTTCCCCGACGACTTCCTGCGGAAGAACCTTGTCCTTCCCCTGGTGGCCACCGGCAACACCCTTTCCGTCGTGCTCGCCGATCCCACCGACAAACCGACGGTGGCCCGCCTGGAGCGGATGTCCGGCCAGGAGCTGACCATCGCCGTGGGCACACCGAGCGCCATCAAGCGGGCGCTGGATTCGATTCCGGGGGAATCGGCGCCGGCCGAGACCGCGCCGCGGCGCGAGTCCCGGACGCCTCCCCCCAGCATGAGTTCCCCGGAACTGGCCACACTGATGGACCGCGCCCTCACCCAGGGCGCCTCCAGCGTGCACCTCGATCCCGACGGGGATGACGTGCGGGTCCGGTTCCGGGATGTGTTCGGACGCATCTCCGAGGGCGGCCGCTTCGACCCGGAAGCCCTCCGCGCCCTGGTCCGGGGGCTGGGAAGCTGGCTGGGCGGCGGCACCGCCCCCGCCCCCGGCGTGCAGATCTGGGACACCGGTCCCCACACCGACCCCCTCCCCTTCCATGCCTTCCTGTTCCACGGCGAGAACGGTCCCTCCCTCACCCTGTTCATGACCGACACCGCGCCGAGGCAGGAGATGCCCGCCGCCTACGAGGACGACTGGACCCGGCTGGACGCCCTGCTCGACCGCCCCCGGGGGCTGGTGCTGGCGGTGGCCCCCACCGCCTACGAGCGGGAGCAGATGCTGGCCCGGATGCTGGCCCGCCTGGACGCCTCGGTCCGGCGCTGCTGCGCCCTGGTCGCCCCCGAGGTCCCCCTGCCCCGGGAACTCATCCGCATCGCCGAGCCCGGCACCCCGGAATCGGTGCGGGCCTACTCGCGCCTCCCCGGGATCGACGTCCTGGCCGGCGCCTTCGACACCATCGAGCCCCTGTCCGCCCTGGCCGAGGCCGGGGGCCGGGACCGCCTGGTGGTGGCCGCCTTCCCCGGGAACAGCGCCCTCGGTTTCCTGGCCCGCATCCTGGAGACCGGGGCCTCGGCCACCCTGCTCTCGGAATCGCTCCTGGCCGTGTGCGCCCAGCGCACCCTGCCCGGGATGGAAGACGGCTGCCGGACCGCCGGCGAGACCCTCTTCGTGGAGCGGCCGGTGCGCCACGCGCTCCAGGACGGGGGCCGCCTGGAGGATCTGCGGCGGGCGGCGGCCGAACAGGGTTTCCAGGAGATCGCCCACCGGGCCCGCGACCTGGAAGCCCTGGACGAGACGGCCCGGAAGGACCTGGAGCGGCACCGGTATCTGGAGGAAGCGGCATGAGTCTGAGCGTCCACAAGCTCCTGGCCTTCTCACTGCAGAAGGGCGCCAGCGACCTGCACCTGAGCGCGGGGATGCCCCCCTTGATCCGGCTCCACGGGGAGATGACCCGCCTGGACGTGCCGGCCATCCCCGAGGACGAGATGCTCCGCATGGTCGGGGAGATCATGACCGAGGAGCAGAAGAAGGAATACGAGGTCGAGCAGGACCTGGACTTCGCCATCGACTCCCCGGGCATCGGGCGCTACCGGGTGAACCTGTTCTGCCAGGCCCGCGGGCCGGCCGCGGTCTTCCGCACCATTCCCACCCAGATTCCGACCTTCGCCGACCTGGGGCTCCCCCCGGTCCTGGCCAGCCTCACCAAGAAGGAACGGGGCCTGATCCTGGTCACCGGACCCACCGGAAGCGGGAAGTCCACCACCCTGGCCGCCATGGTCGATCACATCAACCAGCACCGCCGCGGCCACATCATCACCGTGGAGGACCCGATCGAGTTCGTGCACATCCCCAAGAGCTGCCTGGTCAACCAGCGCGAGGTGGGACGGCACACCCATTCCTTCGCCAACGCCCTGCGCGGCGCGCTGCGCGAGGATCCGGACGTGATCCTGGTCGGCGAACTCCGGGACCTGGAGACGACCCAGCTGGCCATCACCGCGGCCGAGACCGGCCACGTGGTCTTCGGGACACTGCACACGAACTCCGCCCCCAAGACCATCGACCGCATCATCGACGTCTTCCCCAGCGGGCAGCAGGCCCAGATCCGGAGCATGCTCTCCGAGTCCCTGGTCGGGGTGATCTCCCAGACCCTGCTCAAGCGCAAGGACGGCAACGGCCGCGTCTCCGCCTTCGAGATCCTGGTGGCCATCCCGGCCATCCGGAACCTGATCCGCGAGGACAAGACGGCCCAAATGGTCTCCATGATCCAGACCGGGGCGTCCCACGGCATGCAGAGCATGGACCAGTGCCTGAAGCGCCTGGTCATGGAGGGGACGGTGACCCCGGAACTGGCCGCGACCAAGGCCTCGAGCCCCGCGGTCATCCTGGGGCCCGGCCGGGACGACGGGCCGGCCCGCCCCGCGCCGGCGCGGAAGGCGGCCTGACCCGGACCGCTCCGGAGTCGTCGGGAGCCGTCCCGGCTAGCCCGGACCCTCCAGGGCGGCCGCGGTCTTCTGGATGTCGCGGAAGAGCACCTCGTCCGCGGGCTCCATGGCCACCTGGCGGCGGGCCAGCACGGTGCGGGCCACGGCCAGCGCCTTCTCCAGGTCGTAGGCTTCCTCCCCCATCCCCCACCGGAAGGACGGCACCAGCTTGGGGGGGAACCCGGTCCCGAACACGTTGCTGCTGAACCCGACCACGGTTCCGGTGTTGAAACGGGTGCCGATGGCGCTCTTGGAGTGGTCGCCCAGGAACAGGCCCACGAAGGTCTCGCCCGAGTCCACCACCCCCTCCGGGGTCCACACCCGCACCGTGGAATAGTTGTTCTTGAGATCCGAGTTGTCGGTGCCCGCCCCGAGGTTGGTCCAGGACCCGAGGTAGGCGTGGCCCAGGAAGCCGTCGTGCTGCTTGTTGGCGTGGCCCTGGAAGAGGCTGGCGTGCACCTCGCCTCCCACCCTGCACACCGGGCCCAGGCTCAGCGGCCCCTCCAGGCGGGCCCCCACCCGGACCACGGTGCGGGGTCCGAGGTAGGCCGGGCCCAGGACCACCGCGTTGTGCTGGACGTGGACCCCCTCCCCCAGGAAGATCGGACCCGAGGCCGCGTCCAGGATGGCCCCCGCCTCGACCTGGACCCCTTCCCGCACCAGCAGCCGTTCGCGGTGCAGGGTCTGAGCCCCGGGGGCGAGTTCCGGGGGACGCTGGTAGGGAGCGTGGGGGATCCAGTCGAAGTCGTCTTCCAGGACCTCCCCGTTCCAGGCCACCAGGTCCCACAGGTGCCGCACCAGCCGCAGTCCCTCCGGCGCCCCGGCCACCGAGTGGTCCGGCGGGAACGGCGCCGGCTCCCCCGCGGCCAGCGCTTCCAGGAGCGCGTGCCCGAAGCTTCGGGCGGCGGGACCGGTGACCCGCGCCCCCACCAATTCCCCGTGCCGCTCCACCGCCACTGCCTTGTCCAGCAGGAACACCAGGTCCTCCAGGGCGTTCCCCAGCAGCAGGACCCGTCCGTTCACGAAGAGCACGTCCCCCTCGCCGGGGTGGTTCACGGTGTGGCCGGTCTCCTCGCGTTCCACCACCGGCCGCAGGGCGGGGCGGCAGAGGAAGTCCACCCGCTTCAGCTCCCGCTGCTGGAACTGGGCGGCCAGCCGGCGGCCCAGGGTGGTGACCCCGATCCGGCAGTCGAAGGTGGGCCGGGACAGGGTGATCGGATGCAGCCGCCGCCAGCCGGTGTCCTCGAACACGACCAGGTGCCGGCTCATCGCGCCGCCTCCGCCGCCGGCGCGGCCAGCGGGCCCTCGGGATCCGCCCACAGCACCCGGCCTCCCACCACGGTGAGCCAGGTCCGCGCGGTGAGGATCCGCTCCGGATCGCAGGTAGCCAGGTTCCGGTCGAAGACCACGAAGTCGGCCAGTTTTCCCGGGGTGAGGGTGCCCAGACGGTCGAGGTCCCCGGAGGCGTAGGCGGGAGCGGCGGTGAAGGCGACCAGCGCCTCGGTCCGGGTGAGCCGCTCCCGGGGGGACCAGCCTTCGGGCGGCCCCCCGCTCACCGCCCGCCGGGTGACCGCGGCGTAGAGGCCGGTGCGCGGGTCGTGGGACTCCACCGGGAAGTCGCTCCCCGCGGCGAACACCGCGCCGGCGTCGATCACCGTGCGCCAGGCGTAGGCGCCCCGCAGGCGAGCCTCGCCCAGACGTTCCCCGGCCCAGGGCAGGTCGCTGGTGGCATGGGTCGGTTGCATGCTGGCCAGCACCCCCAGCTTACCGAAACGGGCCAGATCGTCCGGATGCACCACCTGGGCGTGTTCGATGCGGACCGGGGGGATGCGGGCGGGGACGGCCCCGAGCCCGCTCGGCGGCGCGGCCGGCACCGGATGGGCGAAGGCGCCGGGGGCGCCCGCCGAGAGCGATTCCCAGGCGTCCAGCACCGCGCGGTTGGCCGCGTCCCCGATGGCGTGCACCGCGCACTGGAAACCGGCGGCCAGGGCGGCGCGCATCCCCGCCCGGAGCGAATCCGGCGGGAGCTGGAAGAGTCCGCGGTTGTCCGGCTCGTCGCTGTAGGGCCCCAGGAGCGCGGCCCCGCGGGACCCCAGGGCGCCGTCCACGTAGAACTTCACCATCCCCAGCTTGAAACACCCCCCGCGCCAGGCGCGGTCCGGACCCGCGGCCAACACCCGGTCCAGCTCTGGATCGGTGGAGGAGATGGCGGCGTAGATGCGGACGCCGAGGTCGCCGGCGTCGGCCAGGGAACGATAGGTGGCCAGTTCCGAGGCGCTCATGCCCATGTCGTGGGCTCCGGTGAGTCCCGCCCGGGCCATGGCCCCGGCGGCCAGGCGGATGGCCCGGGCCTTGGTGGCCGCGTCCACCTCGGGCAGGGCGGCCCGGACCAGGTCCATGGCCGCATCCACCAGCACCCCCGAGGGTTCGCCGTCGGCCCCCCGGTGGATCCGTCCCCCGGGAGGATCCGGGGTCCCGGCGTCGATCCCGGCCAGGCCCAGGGCCCGGGAGTTGACCCAGAAGGCGTGGCCGTCCACCCGGGTGAGCACCACCGGATAGGTCTCGCTCACCCGGTCGAGATCGCCGCGGGTGGGAAAGGTGTGGGTGGCCCAGTCGTTCTGGTCCCAGCCCCGGCCGCGGATCCAGCCGCTGAACCCGCTCTCCCGGGAGTGGACGACGTGGCGCCGGACCCGTTCCAGGGTCTCCTCCAGACTGGCCGTCCCCACCAGGTCCACCCGGTCCAACCCCAGACCGAAACCCTGGACGTGGGCGTGGGCGTCCACCAGCCCCGGCATGAGGTAGGCCCCGTGGAGATCCACCGCCCGGACCCCGGGCGTCCCCGCCGCCGCGGCCGCCACCGGGGTTTCCGGTCCCACCGCGGCGATCGTCTCCCCGGTGACCAGGAGCGCCTCGGCCCAGGGCCGGGACGGATCGCCGGTCCAGATCACCCCGTTCGAGTAGAGCACCGATTCCATCCCGTCCTCTCCCGCCGCCGGGGCATGCACCCCCAGAAGCACCGCCGCGGCCAAGGTGAACGCCCCCAGAACCGCCCGTCCCGGACCCCCGGCCGCCCGGCCTGGGGCAGATGCCCCAACCGTCGTGCGCGGCCCGCCCCCGGGCCGGCCCGCGTCCCCATATCCTGCCGAACAACAAGGAGGTGGCTTCCCGTTCCGGTTCACACCGAGGTTTCTCCGTGACACACCCTGCGCCGACCCATCGCGAGCCTTCCGGAGGACCGTCCCGTCCCGATTACCACGCCGTGCTCCGCCACGAGGAGGAACTCGGGAACGAGCCCGCCTCGTCCGCGGCCGTGGACCGGCCGGAGCCTCGCCGGTCCCATCTTAACCGCTGGGGGGTCGGCTTGGCGCTGGCCGCCCTCGCCGCCCTCCCCCTGGTCCTGGCCGGTCCGCTCCGGCCCTCCTGGGCGGCCGGGATCCTGGTCGCAGCCACCGGCGTCCTGGGGGTCTACCTGGGCCACTTCCTGGCCCGCCGCGAACTCCACGCGACCCCCCTGGGGGCCATGGAGCGCTCCCTGGACGCCACCCTGGAGCGCCAGCTCGAACACGAGCGGAACGCCATCATCGGCACCATCACCAGCCTGATCTCGGCCATGGAGGCCCGGGATCCGTCGACGCGGAACCACTCGGCCCGGGTGGCCAAGCTGGCGGTCCGGGTGGCCCGGAACATGGGGCTCGCCCTGAGCGAGGTCTACGAGATCCACCTGGGCGGCCTGCTGCATGACATCGGGAAGATCGGGATCCCCGACAGGATCCTGCTCAAGCCGGGCGGCCTCACCCCGGAGGAGTACGCGGTGATGAAGACCCACTCCATCCTGGGCGCGCGCATGCTGGCCGGTATCCCCGGGCTGGAACGGGTGGCGGAGATCGTGCTCTCCCACCACGAAATGATCGACGGGCGCGGCTACCCCTACGGGCGCCGCAGCGAGGAGATCCCGCTGGGGGCGCGGATCATCGCCGTCTGCGACACCTACATGTCGATGGCCGAGGACCGGCCGTACCGCGAGGGACGGGATCTGGACCGGGTGCTGCGGGAGATCCGGCGGGTGGCGGGGCACCAGCTCGACGCCGGGGTGGTGGGCACCCTGGAGAAGCTCCTGGCCCAGGAGATCGAGACCTACGGCCACCCCATCGACGGATTCCGGGATGCCGACGAGGATTCCGAAGCCGCGCGCTTCAAGGCCGCCTGAACCCGGACCGGTCACTCGCCGCCGAAGAGGGCGGCGGCGAAGCTCTCGGCGTCGAACGGGGCCAGATCCTCCATCCCCTCCCCCAGACCCAGGAAACGCACGGGGATACCGAGCTGCTGGGCGATGGCGATCACCACCCCTCCCTTGGCGGTGCCATCCACCTTGGTCAGGACCAGCCCGGTGATGCCGGTCACGTCGCCGAACTGCCGGGCCTGCTGGATCGCGTTCTGTCCGGTGGTGGCGTCCAGGACCAGGAGCACCTCGTGGGGGGCGCCGGGAATCCGCTTGGCCACCACCCGGCCGATCTTCCGGAGTTCCTCCATCAGGTTGACCTTGGTCTGCAGGCGTCCGGCGGTGTCCACCAGCACCACGTCGACGTCGCGGGACTGGGCCCGGGCCACCGCGTCGTAGGCCACCGAGGCGGGGTCCGCTCCGGACTGGTTGGCCACCATCTCCGCCCCCGCCCGCTCGGCCCAGATCCCGAGCTGGTCCACCGCCGCCGCCCGGAAGGTGTCGGCCGCGGCCACCAGCACCGAACGGTTCCGGGCCCGGTGGTAGTGGGCGAGCTTGCCCAGGGTGGTGGTCTTGCCGGTGCCGTTGACCCCGACCAGCAGCACCACGTGCGGCTTGCCGGCCAGGCCCTCCTCCGCCGGGGTCTCCGCCCGCCGGAGAATGGCCACGATCTCCTCGACGAACGCCCCGCGAAGGACCTCCGGAGACTCCAGGCCGTCCTCGCGGATGCGGCTCCGCAACCGCTCCAGGAGCGCCTCGGTGGCCGCCACCCCGACGTCGCTCCCCAGAAGGACCTCCTCCAGCGCCTCCAGGGTCTCCTCGTCCACCCGCGTGCCGGAGAAGACCCGTTGCACGCCGTCGGACAGCCTCTGGCGGGTGCGGGCCAGGCCCTGGCCCAGGAGGCTTCCGGTCACCGACTCCTTGAGCTTGCCGAACAGACGCTTCATGCCTAGTGCGCGATCGCCGACTCCGGCGAGAGCGGATCCCCGGCATACTCCCCGTTGCCGTTCCCGTTGCCGTCGGCGCGGTTGCCGTTGAGCTGCACCGAGACCACGCTGCTCACCCCCGGCCGCTGCATGGTCACCCCGTAGAGGCAATCCGCGGCTTCCATCGTCTTCTTGTTGTGGGTGATGACGATGAACTGGGTGCGCTTGGAGAACTCCTTCACCATGGCCACGAAGCGGTCGATGTTGGCGTCGTCCAGCGGGGCGTCCACCTCGTCCAGGATGCAGAAGGGGGACGGCTTGACCAGGTAGATGGCGAAGAGGAGGGCGATGGCGGTGAGCGCCCGCTCCCCGCTCGAGAGCTGGGCGATGCTCTGGGGCTTCTTGCCCCGGGGCCGGGCCAGGACCTCGATGTCCGCCTCCAGGGGGTCGTCGCCGGTCAGGGTCAGGGAGCACTCCCCGCCCTGGAAGAGCACCTGGAAGGTCTGCTGGAAGTTCTGCTGCACCTGGGCGAAGGTCTCCAGGAACATGCCGGAGGCGGTCTTGTTGATCTCCTCGATGCTCTTGAGCAGGGACTCCCGGGCCCGGGCCAGGTCGTCGCGCTGGGTGGTCATGAACTCCAGGCGGCGGCTCTTCTCCTCGTACTCCTCCACCGCCAGCAGGTTCACCGGGCCCAGACGCCGGATCCGCTCCTTCATCTCGGCCAGCATCCGGGGCGCGTCCTCGGGCAGGGGGACGTCGGGGAGGGCGTCCAGGGCCGCCGGCTCCACCTCGTACTCCTCGAAGAGCCGTTCCTCCAGGTGCTTCAGTTCCCCCCGGAGTTCGCTCAACCGGAGTTCGGCCTGGTGGGCCTCCTGGCGGGCCTGGGTGGCCCGGCGGCGCACCTCGCGCAGCGCCTCGGCGTCCTGCTGCTCCCGGGCCGCCGCCTCCGCCTTCTCCCGCTCCCGCTCGGCCACCACCAGGGCCCGCTGGTCGCGGAGCCCGTGCAACTCCTGCACCTTCTGCCCCAGTTCTTCCAGATCGTGCTCGATCTCCTCCACCCGCCGGCGGTTCTCGGCTTCCTCGCGCACCGTGCGGTCCCATTCCGCCTCGAGGTCGTTCCGCTCGGCGGCCAGCCGCTCCCCGGTGGCCCCGGCATCCTTGAGTTCACTCTCCAGGCGGGCCCAGGCCATGCGGCGTTCGTGCACCTCGGCCAGGGCCGCCTCGCGGGCGGCCTCGGCCTCCCGTAGCGCCGTTTCTTCGGCGCCCGCCACCCGGGCCGCGTCCCCGGCGGCGGCGGCGCTGGCCGCGGCCCGGCCGGTCCCGGACTCCTTCTCCCGGGCCAGCGACTCCCGCTCGGCCACCAGCGCGTCCCGCTCCCGCTCCAGGTCCCGCAGCGCCGCTTCCCGGTGCCGGATCTGCAGGGCCAGCCCCGCCTCCTCCTTCTCCAGGGTGGCCCGGGCCGCGAGGACCTCCTCGCGACGGGCGGCCAGGGCCTCGCTCTCCCGGGCCAGGTTGCGGCCCTCCTCGGCCAGCTCGGTCTCGTGCTCGCCGAGATCGGCCAGCGTTCCGGCCAGGACGGTGAGCGACTTCCGGCACCGTTCCAGGGCCTCGGTCCGCTCCACCAGGTCCGAGCCCTGGGGACCGCCCTTGCCCCCGGCCACGGTCAGGACGTCCACGACCTGGCCGGTCCGGGTGGCCGCACACCGCGCGGCGCCGTCGCGCACCGCCTTGAACCCGGCGTCCAGGTCCTTGACCAGGGCCAGGCCGTCCAGCAGGTAGCGCACCAGCTTCCGGTAACGGGCGTCCACCGTGACCACGTCCGCGGCCCAGGTGAGATCGCCCCCACGCTCGGGGGTGTCCGGCACCCGGTCCAGAGGGATCAGGGTGGCGTAGCCCAGGGACTCCTCGCGCAGGCGTTGCAGCAGGTGCCGCGCGGTGGCGGTGTCCTCCACCACCACGTACTGCCAGATCCGGCTCAGGGCCGGTTCCAGGGGCGTCCGCCACTCCCCGGGAATGCGGAGAAGGTCGCCGATCGTGCCCAGCATGCCGGGATGCCGGTCGGATTCCAGGACCAGGGCGCGCACCCCGGCGTCGAAGCCCTCGTAGCGGGCCTCCAGATCCTCCAGGGTGTGGAGCCGGGACTTGGCTCCGGCCTCCTTCTCGCGGTTCTCGGCCAGGTTCTTCCGCAGCACCTCGGTCCGGGACCGGTGGTTCTCCCGGCGCACCTCGTGCACCCGGATCTCCTCGCCCACCCCCTCCACCTGTTCCAGGCTCCGGGCCACGTGGTTCCCGGAGACCTCCAGGGCCTCCCGGAGTTCGGCGGCCTCGCGCTCCTCCTCACCGTGGCGGCGGGTCACGGTCTCGATGCGGGAGTCCAGATCCTGGAGCCGCCGCTCGGTCAGCTGCACGTCGCCTTCGCTCCGCACCTGTTCGTCGTGGAGGCGGGCCAGCTCCGCCCGCCGGCTCTCCACACTCTGGCGCCGTTCCCGGACCCGGGCCTCGGCGGCCTCGAAGGTCCGTTCCTTGGCGTCCAGATGCTCCTTCTCCTCGGTGCCCCGGATCTCGAGGGCGGCCAGCCGGGCCGCCACCTCGTCCCCGGCCACCCCGTTGCGCTCCTTGCGGTCGGTGAGACGGACCTTGAGTTCCCCGGCCTCGGCGATCCGCTGCCGGGTGGCGTCCATGCGCTCCCGCAGGACCAGGATGCGGCTGTTGGCCCGGCCCACCTCATCGTCCACCTGGGCCAGCAGTTCCCGGGCCTCGCTCAGGGAGGCCTCCTCGCGCAGGACGGCCAGGTGGATCTCCTCCAGGCGGGCGTCCAGGGTGGCCACCTCGGTCTCGCCCGACTCCGCGGTGCGCAGCACCCCATCGTAGTGCGCGTCCAGGGTGCGGAGTTCCTCCTGCCAGCGGCGGCGGCGGATCTGGGAGTGGGCCAGATCCAGGTCCCGGATCTCGTCCATGAGTTCCCGGTACTTCCTGGCCCGGCCCACCTGGCGCTTCAGCGAGATCACCTGCCGGTCCACTTCGGTGATGATGTCGTCCACCCGGACCAGGTCGCGCTCGGTGGCGTCCAGCTTGCCCAGCGCCTCCTTCTTCCGCGTCTTGTACTTCATGATCCCGGCCGCCTCCTCGAACAGGAAGCGGCGGTGCCCGGTGGTGTCGCTCAGGATGTTGTCCACCATCTGGCGCTCGATCACCGAGTAGGCGTGGCTGCCCATCCCGGTGTCCATGAACAGGTCGCGCACGTCCTTCAGCCGCACCGGCTTCCGGTTGATGAGGTACTCGGAGAGGCCGGAGCGGTAGAGCCGCCGGGCCACGCTCACCGTGCCGTAGTCGATGGCCAGCCGGCCGCGGTCGTTGTTCAGGGTGAGTTCGACCTCGGCCATGGAGAGCGGCTTCTCGTGGCGGGTGCCGTTGAAGATCACGTCCTCCATCTTGCTGCCCCGGAGCTGCTTGGTGGACTGCTCCCCGAGGACCCAGCGGATGGCGTCCACGATGTTGCTCTTGCCGCAGCCGTTGGGGCCGATCACGCTGGAGATCCCGGCGTCGAAGTCCAGGGTGACCCGGGTGTTGAAGGACTTGAAACCGAACAGGGACAGCTTCTCGACGAACACGCCTAGGCTCCTTCTTCCATGGCCGCGGTCCAGGCCTCTCGCACGAGACCCGGAAGCTGGCCCTCCTCATCCGCGGACACGGTCCGGAGATCCAGGAGCACGCGCTCCTCCTGGATCCGGCCCAGCACGGCCGGCCGGACGTGTCGCAGCGCCCGCTCCAGACGAGCGGCGCCGGTGTGCGGCCGCGGGTCGAGGGCCACCACGCTGGTGGCCACGCCTACCGTGGGCAGGGTTCCCCCGCCCACGGCCGCGGTCGCCTCCTCCACCATCACCTGTGGAGACGGCTCCGGAAGTGCATCACGCAGGGTGCGGGCCAGGCTCTCGGCCCGCACCCGCACCGCCTCCGGAGTCGCGAACAACATGCTCAGGACCGGAATCTCCTCTTTGGCCCGGTCCGGGTCCAGATACGCGGCCAGCGTCGCCTGCAACGCGGCCAGGAGCAGCTTGTCGATCCGTACCGCCCGGGCCAGCGGATACCGGCGGAGCCGGTCCACCGCGTCCCGGGTCCCCACGGCCAAGCCGGCCTGGGGCCCGCCCAGGAGCTTGTCCCCGCTGAAGGTGACCAGGTCCGGGCCCTGGGTCACCACGTCGCGCACCACCGGCTCCGGGGGGACGCCGGCCGGACCCACGTCCAGGAGGGCGCCGCTCCCCAGATCGACCAGGACCGGAAGGCCGCGCTTGCGGCCCAGAGCCACCAGCTCCTGGAGGGGGACCGCGGCGGTGAACCCCTCGATCCGGTAGTTGCTGGTGTGCACCCGGAGGAGAAGCCCGGTCTCCTCCCCGATCGCGTCCTCGTAGTCCCGCAGGTGGGTCCGGTTGGTGGTACCCACCTCGCGCAGGCGGGCCCCGCTCTCCTCCAGGATCTCCGGGATCCGGAAGGACCCGCCGATCTCCACCAGCTCCCCGCGGGAGATGACCACCTCCCGCCCCTTGGCCAGGGCTCCCAGGGCCAGGAGCACTGCCGCCGCGTTGTTGTTGACGGCGAGGGCGTCCTCGGCCCCGGTCAGGAGGGCCAGGAGATCCCGCACGGTCTCGTGGCGCGAGCCGCGATGCCCGGCGGGAAGATCGAACTCCAGATCGCTGTATCCCGACGCCACCCGGGCCATGTGAGCCACCGCCCGCGCCGACAGCGGCGACCGCCCCAGGTTGGTGTGGATGAGCACGCCGGTGGCGTTGATCACCCGCCGGGGCCGGAGCCCCCGCAGTGCCTCGAAGCGGGCGCGCACCCGGTCCGCCAGGGCCTCCGCCCCGGGGGCGGGGCCGGACTCGGAGCCCGCACGGAGTTCCCGGCGCACCTCCTCCACGACCCCGCGGGCCACGGTGGTGACCAGCCGCGGGTCCAGGGAGGCGAATTCGGGCCCCAGGGCCGCCAGGACCGCGTCGACCCCAGGAAGGCTCCTAAGGCGTTCCTGGAGCTTGGATTCCATGGACGCCATAAATAGCAGATCTTGTATGCCAGGTCAAAAGGAAATCCAGATCTGGGGGGATCTGGAGGGCAGCCCCCCCGCCCGGCGTTCCGGCCCGGGCCCCTCCGGGGGGACCCTCTCTCCGGGACGGCTCACGCCTTCGGGCATTATGGCACATGACGCACGCCGGACGGTCGGTTTTCCGGGCCGGGCAGGGGTGGGCCGGTCTCCCCGCCTCCGCAGGCGGTTGCCGGAGCGTCTCTTGCCACGTGCGGTTGGCGGGTGACGGGGTTCATTGCGTATCATGAAGAAGGCTGCCGGGAAGGAGCATGACGGTGACTAGCAGCGCGTGGCCGGGACCGGTCTCACCCCCGGCCGCCGGCAGACTGGCGGAACTGGACGGAACCTACCGCCGGCGCATGAGCATCTCCCTCCCCCTGGCCGTGGCCGTCCTCGCCCTCTTCCTGGCCACCGCGCCGTCGGAGGTCCTGATCGCCCCCAATCCCCGGGTGGGCATGCGGGGCCCCCTGGAGATCCTGCCCGAACTCGACATTGTCCCCGACCTGGAGAGCGAGCGGCATCTCACCGCCGCTCCGGAGACCTCCCGCCCCGCCGACTTCGTGGCCGTGGATTTGGACTACGCCGTCGATCCCCGGGAGGCGCCCCGGCCCACCCCCTCCCCGGCTCCGGTTCCGGACGCACCCGAGGACCGGGACCTGCGGGTGGTTTCGGAGCGGCCGGACTTCCAGGAGGCGATCGAGACCACCGGCCATCCGGTCCTGGGCCAGACCGACTACGAGGTGATCCGCTGGGAGCGGCCGGTCTACCCCAGGGAGGCGATCCAGGCCGGGATCCAGGGGGAGGTGGAGGTGATGATGCTGGTGGATACCCACGGCCGGGTGAGCCAGACCCACGTCATGAACCCCGACCGCTACCCGATCCTGGAGCGCGCGGTCACCGACGCCATCAACAAGAGCCTCTTCCGCCCCTACGTGGTGAACGGCAAGCCCACGCCCTTCTGGATCCGGGTGCCCTTCCTGTTCCGGCTGGTGAGTTGACCGCGGTCGGGCCTGCGGACTGGCGGCGCGGCCCGAGGGTCCGCTAGATCCCGAACTTCCCGAAGTCGCCGGGATCCATGTCCTCCAGGAACTTCCGGAGTTCCTCCGCCTTCTCGGCCTCGGTCTTGACCGGGACCTTGGCCGTCCAGCCCTGGCCGTGGGCGTTCTCCAGCACGTGCTCCTCCACGAACACCGGGGCGTCGGTGCGCAGGGCCAGGGCCAGGGAATCCGAGGGGCGGGCGTCGATCAGGATCCGCTCCCCTCCCCGGTCCAGATGGATTTCGGCGAAGAAGGTGTTCTCCTTGAGATCGGTGATGGCCACGCTCACCACCGTCGCCTCCAGGCTTCCCAGCATGCTGGCGATGAGATCGTGGGTGAGAGGGCGCTCCAGGGACTCCCGGGCCAGGACCACCCCGATGGCCCGCGCTTCGGCCTCCCCGATCCAGATGGGGAGGATCCGCTCCCCCTCGTCCTCCTGCAGGATCACGATCGGGGATTTCGTCCGCTCGTCCATCATCAAGCCGCGAACCTTGACCCGAATCAGCGCCATACGACTCTCCTTCCCGGACGGGCGGCTAGGGTTCCGTCTCAGAAGTCGTGGGGACACTACTTCTTGCCGGCCTGGAGGATCTCCACCGGGGTCCCCATGTCCTCCGGGTCCATGTCCAGGTGAGCCAGCAGGTAGTCCGCTCCCTTCCTCCACTTGCTCTTCGGGTAGTGCTTCACCAGCCGGCTCAGTTCCCGCTTGGCCTGCGAGGGATCGTGACCCTCCTTCATGTAGGTGTATCCCATCATGAACTGGGCCTCCGCCGCCTGCGGTTCGTCCGGGAAGTCGTAGGCCACCCGACGGTAGATTTCCAGCTTGGCTTCCCAGTCCGATTGCTGGGCGGCCACCAGCATCAGGCGGGCGGTGTTATTGGCCACCCCGGAGAAGGTCTCCATGTTCTTGGCGTTGTACTTGTACCCCACCGCCTCCCGGGCCGCGATCAGCTTCTGCTGGTAGACCCGGGCGAAGAGGCGGGGACCCAGGGCCTCGGTGATCT
>Ga0307424_1000170_pt1 | contig 32246 bp, 22 predicted proteins | sample SalMarWE160320MG_FD_202157 | JGI IMG/M metagenome (GOLD analysis project Ga0307424, IMG submission 202157) | Salt marsh sediment microbial communities from the Plum Island Ecosystem LTER, Massachusetts, United States - WE1603-20 | ecosystem: Environmental > Aquatic > Marine > Intertidal zone >... | reverse complement strand
AGATCTTCGCAAGGCCGACCGTCATTCAGCCCATCTGTTTGCAGGGTGTCAAGGCCTATCGGCTATGAGCTTCAATATTCATTTGAAATGGTCACTATTCTTAATTATCATCTCTTGGTAAGAGAGTTTTACTCTTCGGGACGTAGCCATCACCCCAACATTTAGTGTCCTGCCAGTCGTTATTCTTGTGGGCACCTTTCTGAACTTGTGCTGGCGGATCAATTGCATCTAGGCATCTCTCCTATCTTTTGTAGTTATGGTGCTCTTAACGCTCCTAAAAATACTTTAAATACCTTGACTTTCATGCTATTGACGGTATACTAGCCTCAAGCTTGGACCGGCCATTTTCACTATCCTTTTAAAGCGTATTGAAGCTCCCTGTAGCAAGCTACAGGGAATCTTCGACCGTAAGGAACGCTGACTCTTTTTGGATACGCTCGCTAACCCCGCAGCAAGCTACGGGAAATGCGCTCGCTCTTGCGGTTCACTTTCATCGGTGCTGCACGTGGAGAAACCTCTCAAAATGGGCTGACGTGTTTCCTGACCGGGTGATGGGTATTCTGTTGGGAGTCTGAAAAATCTTGTTGATCAACCAATGCCACGCCGAAGAAACGGCAAGCCTTTTTAAGGAGACAGAAATGACATTAAAGGAGCTAGGAGAACAAATAGCCAAGTGTATCGGACTCACCCCAAAGGAATTAAGGGGGTTGAATGTTTATGCACTACTGAACAAGTGCGAAACTGCCGGAACCTTTGTAGCTTGGCGGTTAGTCCAAGAAATCGCCGGGCCAAATGACACTTTCTAGAACCGAACATGGGCTAACGTGGCTTGTTATCTGCTGATGCCAGGCAAGGCAACGAATTCGTGATTCATAATATAATGGTTCACCCTGTCCCATAGATGATCTGTGATTCCTGCTTCCATCGCCTTTCTTGTTATGTTGACATTTTCCGAGTTTTCTTGTCACCGTAATACGGCTTAAACGAGTCTGTTCATTGAAGCCTCCCATTTTTTACGGCCCCTGGTGTCGCCGATAGCACTAGGAGCTTACTTTTTAGGCATCCCTCCTTTGGGCCCTAACGCCCAGCACAACGTCAATTTGTGATTGTTACTTCGCTCGCTTCATGGTAATTTGCATAACGGTCCTGCTTGCTCGGCTGTGGTGGAAAGAATAGCTGTGTTTACAGTATTACTTCTACCACGATGACAAGCAGGACCACTGCCGCGATTCGCATCCATTTTTGCAGCCTTTGTACCCGTGCCCCATATTTCCACGGTACTCAATTCTGATTGTTCCGCGTGTTCCCGCTGTTTTCCGGTAAGGCTTGCTACTTGCCGTAAAAGAGAAGGGGCGAGGTCGCTCCCATCAACGTCAGATTGGTTTGATATCTCTATTAAAAGCGCGGTATTGATCAGTGTCTCTCATGGCAAGGAAGATGTGTTCCGCCCGTATCAAAAATCTTGGTAAGCAATAGCCAATCAATTTCCCTAAGACGCCATTATCGATTACAGAATAGAAACTGTGACTCTCATTCTGCGTTCCAGTCCCTGGCCTGGGAACATAATCTTTAATGGGAATCCCGTGAAAGAGCGTTGTACGCCAATCTCACTACAATAGTGTAGCTTTACTCGCCCAATACCTACATTTGTGTCTAGCCTTCCACGGCCTGAAATTCGGCCCTTATCAATAATATATTGAAATCATAGCATATATCGTTTTGGCCCGCTTCTTGCCCAACCTAATCAGGATTCCATTAGAATCAAGCGATGTCGTGTGGATCGTAATGTGCTTCAAAAGTCACGGGAGGAGTTCATGGGAAAGATCGCAAGAACAGCGTCGATAGCCATCTTATTATCTTCATTTCCACAGGTAACCTTGGCTGCTGAGAACGCATCAATTGACACTGGAACCACTGCCTGGATGCTCACCTCCACTGCTCTCGTTCTTTTTATGGTTCCAGGACTAGCTATGTTTTATGGTGGCTTGGTGAGAACCAAGAATGTGTTGGGCACAATGATGCACAGTTTCGTCGCCATGGCCATCATAGGTGTGCTTTGGGTGATATGTGGCTACGCTTTAGCCTTCGGGAAAAACATCCTTGGCGGGTATATTGGTTGGAACAAAGATTATTTTTTCTTGAACGGAATTGATGACGCCATTACCAACGGTGTTCCTGAATACGTGCTTGCAATGTTTCAGGGCAAATTTGCGATCATCACACCTGCCTTAATCAGTGGCGCGCTGGCAGAAAGAGTTTACTTTCGCGGTTACTGCCTGTTCATCATCCTTTGGTTTCTCTTTGTCTACTGCCCGCTGTGCCATTGGGTGTGGGGCTCAGACGGGTGGCTTTTCAATGCGGGAGCAGATGGGTTAATCGACCTGGCGGGTGGAACCGTGATCCATGTATCGGCTGGTTTCAGTGCACTTGTCGTGGCGCTTTTCCTTGGCAAGCGCATAGGTTATCCGGAGAAGACCATGCAGCCCAACAACTTGGTCATGACCCTTATGGGGGCAGGGATTCTCTGGGTGGGCTGGTTCGGTTTTAACGCCGGGTCCACCGTCCAGAGTGGACTAGACACCGCCCGGGCACTCACAATGACACAGGTATCCGCGGCAAGTGGCGCCCTGACGTGGCTGATTATTGAAGCTATCGTATTTCGCAAAGCTACCTCCCTTGGTTTTGTTTCTGGCATTCTCGCTGGGCTTGTCGCCATTACACCTGCTGCAGGGGTCGTTAAACCAGTAGGTGCGATCGTGCTAGGTGCTGTGTCATCGATCCTTTGCTATTTTGCCCTCCAAGCAAAGGCTAGATTTGGTTACGATGATAGTCTGGATTGCTTCGGCATTCATGGAATTGGCAGCGGATCGGGTGTGTTGCTGCTTTCATTCTGGATCCGTGATAGCTGGATGCAAAATGCAGCCGAAATTGCCGGCCCCGGAGGCTGGTCAGCCTTAAATCAATTACTAATTCAGTTGATGGGTTTGGGAGCAACCATAGCTTTGGCAGTTGTCGGCACTCTGGTAATCTGTTTCATTGTGGACAAGACTACAGGATTTAGACTTGACGAAGAACGAGAAAATATCGGCTTGGATTATTCCTTACATGGGGAACATGGATATGGTCTTGTCCAGTCATGAAGGTTGGGGCTGGGGCTATACGACCGTGCGGTGAGCGATGAGCACGCAGGTTAAGTCATGCGATTTTGCCAATTATGTGGAATCTTTGAAGGAAACTGCAATGTGTAGGCGTCACAAGCCCCGACACGACCAGACGGCTCCAAATCACCAGGTTCTCTTCAGCGGGGAGAGGTTTCCATGAAGAAGATTGAAGCGATCATTAGACCCTTTCAGCTAGATACCGTGAAAGAAGCGTTAAATGAAATTGGAATCAAGGGAATGACCATCACAGAGGTAAAGGGTTTCGGGCGACAGAAAGGCCACACCGAGATCTACCGCGGAGCCGAATATGCGATTGACTTTATCCCTAAAGTAAAAATCGAGTTGGTTGTCGACTCACCCAAAGTGGATGAAGTGATCGAAACCATCCAGAAGGCTGCACACACTGGCAAGATAGGTGATGGAAAGATTTTCGTCAGGTCTGTTGAAGAAGCAATCAGGGTGCGCACTGGGGAAAGAGGAAAGGAAGCACTTTGAGACATAATGCAGTGTCTTGTAATGAATATGAATTGAACCGTTCCCTGGGCCAAAGGTCGTCAGGAAGTTCTTTGGGTACGCGTTGACGATTTGGGGAGAATGGGCGTTGAACCGCAAAAGCGAGCGCATTCCCCGTAGCTTGCTGCGGGGTTAGCGAGCGTATCCAAAAAAAGTCAGCATTCCTTACGGTCGAAGATTCCCTGTAGCTTGCTACAGGGAGCTTCAATAGACAACTGGAGTGCCAACCCGATATTGACGTCATCAAGGAGGCCGACCCTGAAATCTTTCATGTTATCGAATTGGAGCTTGAACGACAGACCTACACGCTAGAACTCATCGCATCAGAGAACATTACCAGCCGTTGCGTGATGGCCACCCAAGGCAGTCCCCTGGCTAACAAATACGCTGAAGGCTATCCCAATCGTCGTTTCTACCTGTTCGAGAGGACTATTTACCAAATAATTGAGATAGAATAATGGAAAAGGTTACGATCCGCGTTGCGACTCGCAAGGACTTGCCGGAAATTCTTCAACTTTACAGCGAACCTGACATGGATAATGGCCAAGTCGTCTCGTTATCTAAGGCGGAACGTATATTCGAGAAGACGAAGGAATATCCCAACTATCAGATTTATGTCGCGTGTGGTGATGGCAAGACTTTGGGCAGCTTTGCCCTATTGATCATGGATAACCTGGCGCATATGGGTGCCCGGTCTGGGATCGTTGAAGATGTTGTCGTGGCTCCCGAGTGGCAGGGAAAGGGAATCGGAAGACAAATGATGCAGTTTGCCATGCAGAAATGTCGCGAGACCGGGTGCTACAAGTTAGTGTTATCAAGTAACAAGAAACGGCATATAGCTCATCGATTCTACCAAGGTTTAGGCTTCGAGCAGCACGGATATAGCTTTGTTGTAACAATGTAGGTCGTGCAATTTCATCCTTCGATTTAAGGTGCTCTGACGAGTCATTCCGGGAGACCGGCTTTCCCCGCGGCTGAATCCCGCCGCTAGACTACCGATACCAGTCATCATCTCCACTCTTAATTTCAAGGTCTCGATTACCGCTATCTGCCATGACGCTCCATTGTGGCGTTCGTAACGATATCGCCCTTCTGGGATTTCGTATGTCAGAACCCCTGGAGCACACATACCTGGCATGTAGACGCATTTTGCGACGCTTCCATTATTATATCTCTCTGCTATCACAGATAACTATCTGAGATTGCAAGTTTTTCCGGTTCTCAAAAGGTATCTTTGAAAACTGCCGATTTTCCGTCCCAGGATTGACATCTTCTTCGATCCTCATTAGAAAGCTATGAGTTAACCCACTGATTTCAAAATTAAAGAACTTGGTAAGAGTACTAGGACTCTGCACTGAACGAACGAGGTATCCGACCACAACATGTTGAAGACAACACCCTCCTTTCCGGCCCCAGCATCCTTGGCAAGCCCTCGTCGGCTGTGAAGACTTTTCCTTGACAAACAGGCCTGGTGCCCTTATTCTTTTGCACAGTAGAAATGCAGGGTCTAGTACAAGTAAACTGTACGGAGGTTCTTCAAGGGGATCTCCGTTTTATTTTTTGTAGCTGAGGAGCACATGGAAATCGTTTCTGATATCCCTAGTGGGGAAAATTGCACAGCCTTTATTTTTGAGTGCACCGGCCAGAACATTGAGCCGGAAATTGCAGGAGATTTATGGCCGAAGATCTTGCGACACAAATGGTTCCTGTCTGAAAAGCTGGGCCGAGATGTGGGAACTAAGGTGGCCTGTCTGGACTTTATGGAAAACGTCGAGCTCGGACATCTGGACGATCACGACGCAAAAGGGACTCAGCTTCTCAAAGAGCTGGGGGCCCAGATGGTAGAAGCATCGGTCTGGGACACTATATCTGAAACTCAGCCGCCCAAACAGGTCGTGAAAAAAAGAATAATCCTTCCTCTCACAGAGACCGATCTGGCCCGCAAACACGGGGTAGTTCAACCACGGACTATCATCTTTTTCGGTCCTCCGGGTACAGGAAAGACCCACTTCGTTCGGGCCATCGCAGGAGTGCTTCACTGGTGGTATGTTGAAGTTAGCCCCAGCACGTTGGTGGCTGAGGGAGAAGATCGTCTGGCTGCCAACCTCAAGCAGTTAATGGAAAAGGTCCGAAACCTGGATGAAGCAGTGGTGTTTATAGATGAATTTGAGGAAATCGCAGGCAGCCGGGATGACGCTTCCCGGATCGACAAATCGATCACCAACGAGTTCCTCAAACAGATACCCTTGTTGAAAAGGCAAGAAAGAAAAAACCTTTTTGTATGTGCAACCAACTACATCCGGCAACTTGATGCAGCCCTGCTGCGGCCAGGTCGTTTTGATTGCATCATTCCAGTTGGCCAGCTGGATGGCCAAACTCGTCGAACTATCTTAGAGCATTACCTAGCAAAGACTAATCGGGGCGATGTTGATGTGGATAAAATTGTCTCAATGATTGCGCTGTTCACTCCCGCAGATATCGAGTACCTTTTTCTCAAGGTCAGACAAATGGCCTTCGAGAGGGAATACGTCAACGGAGAGGACAGCCGAGTCACAACGGAGACGTTCTTGGAAATGATCCCCAAGGTTTCGCTAACACTCACTGATGAAATCATCGAGGAATTCGAACAGGACTGCGTGCACTATACTCGATATTGATTCATGCGATTTCAACTGGTTGGCGTCGAACGGGACGGTCATGCGTTTATGCGTTTCATCTCGGGGAATGAGAGGATATTAGGGAACGCTGGTGAAAGGTTGAAACCTGTTCGGGGTAAGGCCCCCTCTGCGTCCAACATTGCATATGGTAACGGCTTCTATCGGCAGGTCCTTGTTGATCAGGCAAGGCGAATGGGCGGGATCACGGGCAGGCGAACAGCGAAGCTACGGGCCCGTCAGGTGCATCGAGGGGATAGCGGAGGGGCCGTAGACACAAAATCTCATCTCACAAGGCCTCTACTTGCTCACGATAATCTAGAAGTTGAGATCGAATCTCCTGCGCGGAAGAAAGACGGGTCGAAAGGCATGACACCGTTTGAGATACTTCTTCTTCGCTCTTGTCTTTCAGTGATACCGCCCGTTTCAAAGCATCCCTGATCGTCGAAAGGGTCACGTCTATCTTTTCGTTCAGGCTCCTGCGAAAAGTATTCGTTGTTTCCTCTGTTCGCCTAATGAGGTCATAGCGGACCCGGCCACAGTGTCTTTCGAAGATCTCTTGAGCCAAGGTCCGCGTGCGCTTCAGGATGATGCCTTTGGTGACAAACGTGGGAAGCGCGAAACGAATGCCCAACTGAATCAAGGCAGTCGCATCAGGATCATCGCGCAGGAAGAAGTAAAAATCACTCTTTCCGGTCAATTTCTCCACAGTCGTGAAAGGCTTCAGCTCAACCTCAAAAAGATCTGATGCCAGGGCGACGATGCGTCGGATGGTATCATTGGTACGCTCTGCCAAATCGACATAGATGTTTTCCAGTGTTTCAGCGATCTTCTCGGACTCTTTATTCCTGAAAGTGGAAAAGATTCTCAGGATCTCTCCAAAAACGAAAGCTTCCATGTTTTTTTCAAGTTCGCGGCTACTCGGACTCGCTGCCACCTTTTCTTCAAATGCCCTTTCTACTTCCCGCACCAGAGAAGGAATCTGCTGCTTCTTGAGCGCCTCCAGGTCGTTATCCAGCGCTTCACGCAGCTTCTTGATCTGGCCTTCCAGGATGAACCCTTTCTGGTCCCGGTCTTTTTCTGTGGTCTTGGCATAACTCTCAAACTTCGCGACTTTGGTTCTCAGTTGATCCAGAGACAGCTTGGCTGCCTCCTGTTCAAGTTTGTATGCCATGGCTTCGTCGGCAATGTATCTAAGGAGACTCGCGATCACCGCATGGAGGAAGGCCTTGCCTTTCTCACGGTGGAGAAAATCCTTCAGATGGTTCTCAAATGCCAAGAGTTGGGACTGGGCCAGCTTTTCAGAATCTCCTTTGATCTTTCCATGAAGGGCGAGCTTTGCGGACACGGGCCATATAGATACTTCGCGTCCCAGATCATTTCTGAGCACGTCTCCGGTAAAGGCCGCGGCCTCGTCCAAATCCTTCTCATCAACTACGTCAATCTTGTTTAGAACAAAAAACAGCTTGTCCACATAGTCCCGAGTGTCCCGCAAGAACTGGTGCTCCGACTGCCCCAGTGGAGGATCTGCGGTCACAACGAAAATTCCAGCGTCCACATAGGGCAGGTAGGCATAAGCTATATCGGTATTATGCTGGAAAACCGAGCCGACCCCCGGCGTATCGATGATGCGGACACCATCTTTGAGATAGTCACAGGGATAAAAAACCTCCACGTATTTCACGCCGAGTTTGTTTTCAGGGTTTCCTCTCTCAGTGACAAACCTCGCGATGTCCGAGAGCATGATTTCTTCCTCTGCGCCAGCCAAGTAGCGAACGACACCCTTGGGCTCAGGGCCGAAACGAAGAATGGTCACGACCGATGTCAACGGTACAATGGCAATGGGTACGATTTCGGCACCGAGCAGAGCGTTAATAAAAGTTGATTTTCCCCTCTTGAACTGGCCCATGACGACTAAATTGAACTGCTGCTCGGTCAGCTTGTCCTTCAGCTCTCGAAGCCTTTTGTTTCCATCTCCTTCGTCTACCTGGAACAGTTGCTCCACCGTGTCGAGGAGACTATCTCTGATGAGCGTATAGTCGGCAGACATTCACGCACCTCCAGGACATAAAAAAACCCCTACTTACGAACCAACGCCGCGAGTAGAGGTCATCAGCCTTGATCCTTTCCATGGCCCAAGACAGTTCGGGCTGACCTCATAGCCCGTGCAAGTTATTCATTGGATACAATATTTCAGGGCGGTCTGTCAAGATGGAATTGAAGATCCCGGGGGGCGACGCCGAACAACAAGGCCCCTGCCACATTGAATCCGGGTAGGCTCCCCGACTAAACGTCGGGGCTTGCGGAAAGCTGCCCGGTCAAGACTCAATGTGGATCTCGCTCCCATGTGGGCAAGTACCTCTGGGCGATAGGATACCTCCGTCCGTAGCCAAAGGATTTGGTGGTGACCTTTAACCCGGGGGGGGCCTGATGTCGTTTGTATTCCGTGCGATCAATACGGCAAATGATCTCCTCCACGACCTCGGGGTCAAAACCCGTGGCAACGATCTCGTCCGGCCCCTTGTTTTCTTCAATATAGGCTTTTGATATCCCGTCCAAAAGGTCATAGGCAGGGAGGTCATCCTGATCCACTTGATCAGGTTTTAGTTCTGCAGAAGGAGGTTTTTGCAGGATTCGTGCAGGAATGATTTCCTCGCCCCTGTTGATGAGCCGGGCAAGTTCGTAGACCATGGCCTTCGGCACATCCGATATCACGGCTAGCCCACCGCTCATGTCGCCATATAACGTGCAATAGCCCACCGCCAGCTCAGATTTGTTGCCCGTAGAAAGGAGAAGAGCCCCAAGCTTGTTGCAAAAAGCCATGAGAAGGGTTCCTCGGATACGCGCCTGGATGTTCTGTCCGGTGACTTCCGTGGCCACATCTTTGAAGTCGGGCGGCAGGTCCCGCAAAAATTTCTCGAATATCCCTGAAATCGGCACATGAGCCAGTTCAATTCCGAGGTTCCGTGCCAGCAAGGTCGTATCTTCAAAGTTTATCTCAGAAGTATACTCAGATGGCATGAAGACGGCCATGACGTTCTCTTTACCCAAGGCCTGAACACCGATGCAGGCGGTGAGTGCTGAATCAATCCCCCCGCTCAACCCGACTATGACTCTGTCAAACCCACACTTGTGCACGTAATCTCTCGTACCCATTGCCAGGGCTTTCAAAATGGACCCTGGTTCTGTTTCACACACGGGATGGCGGTCTCCTTGCTGGCTGGCTGTGTCAAAAAGCACCATGTCTTCTTCGAAGTCCCGGGCACGGGTTGCCATTTCACCGGAAGAATCAAAAGCCATGCTGGCGCCATCAAAAAGCACACTGTCATTACCGCCCACTTGGTTGACATAGAGAACGGGAACCCCGTGTTTTTTCGCAATGTTTGCCAGCATATCCCGTTTCAGTTCTATCTTCCCGGCATAAAAGGGAGAGGCTGATATATTCATGATGATTTCCGCCCCCTCTTCGACCATCCCGGCTACCGGGTCAACAGGGTAAAGCCTGCGCGAAAAAGCCCGTGGAAAAAAATTGCTGTCGTTCCAAATATCCTCACAGATGGTCAGCCCTATCATGGAGCCCTTGTACGGGAACGGGGACCATTGCTTGCCAGGTTCAAAGTAGCGTCTTTCATCGAAGACGTCATAATCAGGAAGCAACCGTTTGTGAGCCTGGTGGAGGACCCTGCCATTTTCGAAGAGGACGGCCGAATTGTGAAGGGGATTCCCTCCTTCATCGGGATTTTCGTCCACAAATCCGCATATCACCCCAATGCCTGTCACCGATTCAACGAGTCTGTGGAGATAATCCAGGTTGCCGGCCACAAAATCCCGCCTCTCCAGAAGATCCCGTGGCGGATACCCGGAAATCACCAGTTCTGAAAACACGACAAGGTCACATGAAAGGCCCTTTGCCTTTTCAACGAAGCCCATCATCTTTTCCGTGTTGTTTTGAAAATCCCCGATGGTGGGGTTGATCTGGGCCAATGCGATCTTCATGGTCCTTTTGTTGAGAGGTTCCCGGTTCGTGTTGAAGTTTTTCCTTTTTTGCCCTGCCCGCGCCTTGCCATGCATGTGTCTCGACGCCCGAAAATGCAGGGTTCCTTCTTTGCGAACCCTTGTCGCGGGTGACGTAGCAGACAAGTCGGTGCCGGCCGGCAGGTTATCCCCTTTACTGAGATCCCAACATGCGATATAAAAGCATATAAGTTTGCATGCATCTTGTCAATTTTGCGGCCTTGTGAATAGCGCGTCTCTACGGCGGACCAGCCATACAAATCGGCCCCAAAGGACTTCAGGGTCTCGCCGATCAGACATGATCAAGGCCAAGTCGTGGTCATCCATTATACGAATTGCACAATAAACCTACTTTTTTGTGCGATCGAGACAGGTTATGCTACAAAATAGTAGCTTTAACTCAACGACAGAACAAGGAATATCACAGGTAACAGCTTGATATTGCAAGTATTTTTGTCACACTCCGCCATGGCACAGAATTTGCGCTTTGTCGGTTGCCAAGATGAAAAGGCAGAACAATTCAGATTAAGGAGGAACGAGAGCAATGACAGAGTTAAAAACGCCCAAAGATGTGTTGGCCCTGATTGAAAAAGAGGGGGTACAGATTGTGGATTTGCGGTTCATGGATTTTCCAGGTCTCTGGCAGCATTTTTCTGTGCCGGCTAGAGAAATTGACGAAAACGCCTTTGAAGGCGGCCTAGGCTTCGACGGTTCGAGTATCCGCGGTTGGCAAGCGATAAATGAATCCGACATGCTTGTAAAGCCTGTGCCGGATACGGCCTTTGTTGATCCCTTTTTCGCTGCTAAGACGCTTGTCCTGATCTGTAACATTTGCGATCCCATCACTGGTGAGGATTACACGCGAGACCCCCGCAATATCGCCCGCAAGGCGGAGAATTACTTGCGGAGTACGGGCATCGCAGATATTGCCTATTTCGGCCCAGAAGCTGAGTTTTTCATCTTTGACGACGTCCGATTTGATCAAAATGAACACGAAGGCTATTATCATGTCGATTCTGTGGAGGGCAGGTGGAATGCCGGCCGCGTCGAAGATCCCAACCTGGGCTACAAACCGCGTTACAAAGAGGGGTATTTCCCGGTTCCGCCCACAGACAGCCTCCAGGACCTGCGTAGCGAGATGGTCCTGACGCTGGAAAAGATAGGTGTCAAGATCGAGGCTCAGCACCACGAAGTCGCCACAGGCGGGCAAGCTGAGATCGATATGCGCTTCGCATCCCTGGTGCAAATGGGGGACAACCTGTTGAAGTATAAGTATGTAATCAAGAATACAGCCCGTAAATACAATAGAACCGTCACGTTTATGCCCAAGCCCTTGTTCAATGACAATGGCACCGGCATGCATGTTCATATCTCCTTGTGGAAGGGTGACCAGAATCTGTTTGCCGGCGATGGCTATGCAGGTCTGTCCGAAACAGCCCTGTATGCTATTGGTGGCATCCTGAAGCATACGCCGTCGCTACTGGCCTTCACAAGTCCCACTACAAACAGCTTCAAGCGACTGGTCCCGGGCTTTGAGGCACCGGTGAATTTGGCATACTCCAGGCGAAACCGGAGTGCATGCGTCCGTATTCCTATGTACTCCCCTTCCCCCAAGGCCAAACGCCTTGAGTTCCGCTGTCCTGATCCGAGCTGCAACGGATATCTGGCCTTCTCGGCCATGCTGATGGCGGCAATCGACGGCATTAACAACAAGATGGATCCCGGGGAGCCCATGGACAAGGATATCTATGATCTGCCGCCCGAGGAGCTGGCAAAGGTCCCTCAAACGCCGGGGTCCCTTCGCGATGTCCTCAATGCACTCGAAGAGGATCACGATTACTTGCTCAAAGGTGATGTTTTTACATCGGATGTGATCGAGACGTGGATCTCGTACAAGATGGAAAACGAAGTGGAGGCCATTGACCTGCGGCCCCATCCATGGGAATTTGCTCTTTATTACGACATTTAGAAGCCCTGGCTTTTACTCAACAAGGGGTTCTCCGCAATATTTGGTCGGGAGAACCCCTTTTTTTTACCGGTTTGAACCGAAAAAGCGAGCGCATTCCCCGTAGCTTGCTGCGGGGTTAGCAAGCGCATCTAAAACAGTCAGCGTTCCTTACGGTCGAAGATTCTCTGTAGCTTGCTACAGGGAGCTTCAATGGCATCAAAAAATCGGTAATGTTCAAAAGTTGACGCAGACCCCATCAGCACGCAGTTAGAGGGATAGGGAGGATCGCTGAACGCAGGCATACCTGTCTGCGTGCGACGCACAGGCAGGCAGCCATTGCAACCTACACGAATGGCATAGCTGCTTAAGGGCATTGGATGCCGAAGAGAAGCGATTGTCCCTATCCCGGAGTTGCTTGTACACAAACACCCGATGCCACAACTTTTGAACGTTGCCAAAAAATTATTTTTGCCACTTCATGTTCGACATTATACTATAACCCATTAACCAGAAAGCGTACCTCAAACAAGACTCCTCTATGAAGCCAAGCCTCGAAGCGTTCAAGACTGCCTGTCCGGAAGCTGAAGATGCGTTCATCAAGGAACATCTTTCCCGGCTGAGTGACCGTTATTTTGATCGCTTCACCGAAAAGCAACTTTACCGACACCTGAATGGGTTGGCAAATATCTCCCCACGGCATCCCGTGGAAGTATTGGTAGATCCAAAAGAGCATGGACAAGTCGATTGCTCGGTACTGGCCTTTGATTATCCCTATCTGTTTTCCATCATTACCGGCGTCCTTTCAGGGACGGGTTTCGACATTTTATCCGGCGACGTCTTCACGTACAAACGGGCTATCCCCAAACCACCGACAGGCGGGCGCCGGAAAAGACGCGCTTCCCGCCAAACCGCATATAATGCTCTGAAAAGGCGCCGCATCATCGATCATTTTTCCGGTCTATTGGAGACACCCCTCAGATTTGAAACCTGGGAAGCTGAGCTTAAGCAAAACCTGGCAGAGGTAATCGCCCTCTTGGAACGCGGTGACGACCAATCAGCGAGCCAGGCCAGGCACCGAGTAAACGAAATGGTGGTCAAACGGTTGTCCCATCTGCATCCTGATAAAGTCCCGGAATTGTCCCCCGTACAGATTACAATCGATAATGAGACGGGACCGTATACGCATTTGAAAGTCATTTCTCAGGATACCCCCGCCTTTCTTTATGCCCTGACCAATGCGCTCTCTCTACACGGTATCTCGATTGAGCATGTGGCAATTCGGACCAGTCGGGGGGTTGTCCAGGACGAAATAGACGTTTTGGATAAAGGCGGTAAGAAAGTTGACGATCCGGAGGTATTGAGCCGAGTCAGACTTTCCGTCCTTCTTACCAAACAATTCACCTACCATCTTGGCAAGGCCCCGGATCCTTACGCAGCGCTGTGCCGCTTTGAGCAGCTCATTGGAGACGTCTTGCGGTTGCCCGGAAAGGGCCGATGGCTTGAATTGGTTTCCAATCCCCATGCCCTGCAGGACTTGGCGCGCTTGTTAGGCACAAGTGATATCTTGTGGGAAGACTTCATCCGGCTCCATTATGAGACGTTTTTGCCCACACTCAAACCTTTGTTGGAAGGGCATCGTTTCAGTGAGCCCGTCCACAGACTCCCGAAAAGACTCCGGCGCACCATGCAGGGCGCTTTGACCCGGGACGAACAAGTCAAGCGCCTCAACGAATTCAAGGACAAGGAGATCTTTCTCATTGATCTGGATCATATTCTAAGCCCTGAGTCGGACTTCAAGGTGCTGTCCAGGCGACTCACATCGCTTGCGGAAAATGTGGTTAACAAGGCTGCAGAGATTGCCTACACATATCTGATCGAGCGGTTTGGAAGGCCCAGAACAGCGGCCGGTCTTGAGGCAAAATTTGCGATTTTCGGCCTCGGCAAGCTGGGTGGGGCTGCTTTGGGTTATGCCTCTGATATCGAACTCCTCTTTGTATACAGTGATAACGGCTCAACTGACGGACATGAATCTATCCAGAATGCCGAGTTTTTCGAACGGCTGGCGAGAGATGCAAGCCAATACATACAGGCCAAGAGAAACGCGATATTCCGTATTGATCTGAGACTGCGCCCACACGGTCAGGACGGCCCGTTGGGTTGCAGCCTGGAGAACTTTTGCCGCTATTACGGACGGGAGGGGCCGGCCCATTCCTATGAGCGTCTTGCCCTTGTGCGGCTCCGTGCCATAGGGGGTGATAAGCAGTTGGGGGCTCGCGTGCAAAGAATTCGGGATCAAATGCTTTACGCTTCCGCCAGTATCGACCCGGAGGAACTGCGTCGGCTTAGAGCCAAGCAGTTTGCTGAAAAGGCCGGGGCCGGTCGGCTGAATGCCAAGTTTAGCCCGGGCGGTCTTGTGGACCTTGAATATGCCGTGCAAATCCTTCAGGTCATGTACGGAAAAAGAGTGCCCGAGCTTAGAACGCCGCGCTTGCACGAGGCTTTGGCTGCTTTGACTATGGCAGGCGTGTTGTCTGCCATTGAGACGCAACAACTGCTGGCTGCCTATGGTTTTTTTCGTCGTTTGATCAACGGCATGCGTATGCTCCGGGGATCAGCAACAGATCTTCTTCTTCCACCGGTTGACTCCCACGAATTTGCGCATCTTGCCAGGCGTATGGGATACGCAAGAGGTGAAGCGCTTGATCCCGCGGGGCAGCTCCATGTAGATGTGGAAACACACATGGCGGCGGTGCGGGCTTTTGTTGAAAAGCATCTAGGCCCGGAGTCGTTGCCAGGACCTTCAACCGGCACCGTGGCAGATCTGGTTCTGTCTGACGCCGTGGCCCAAGACCTGCGTCATCGGATTTTGTCCGCCGCCGGATTTAAGGACCCTTTGCGGGCGCACGTGAACCTCCGCAATTTGGCAGGGACGGGATCCCAACGCCACACATTTGCCAGACTCGCCTTACTGGCCTTTGATCTCCTTGAAAGAACGCCGGATCCAGACATGGCTCTAAACAACTGGGAACGATTTGCACGCGCAGTGCCGAGTCCTGAATTTCATTACAATGTCCTGTTGTCTCAACCAATGCGGCTTGAGATCTTGCTTAAGGTCTTTTCCGGCAGTCAATTTCTGGCCGACACATTGGTAAGAAACCCCGGGTTTTTGGACTGGGTCACCATCCCCGAGAATCTGCACGAAAGCCGGAATAGACAGGATCTGGAAAACGAACTGAGGATGGCCTCCGAGGGTTGCAAAACGCACCCGGCCTGGCTTAACAACCTTCGCCGTTTCAGGAGACGCGGAGTCCTGCGCATCGGCACTCGAGACATGTGCCTGTGGGCGTCAACCGAAGACATCATGCTGGAACTGTCCACCCTGGCCGAAGCGATCACTCAGGGAACCTTCGAAAGGATCTGGTCGAACTTGAAAAATGACCGGGAGATCCCATTGGAACTTGACAGCCTGTCGGATCGCTTTTGTATTGTGGCCCTCGGAAAACTTGGAGGCTCTGAACTCAATTACAGTTCGGACATTGATCTATTGGGGATTTGTCGTGAACCTCCGGTTTCTTCTGCCCCCTCTCGTGACCTAACCAGCCTTTGTAAAAGCTTCTTTTCCCGAATCATGGAGAGAGTCCGTGGGGACCTTTCTGTACACACGCAGGAGGGATACGCTTATCGTGTGGACCTGCGACTGCGGCCTTACGGTAGTGCTGGAGAACTGGTGCCAACCGTTTCCGCACTCGTGAATTACTACCAAAAAAGCGCCTCGCTTTGGGAAATCCAAGCGGCTCTCAAGATGCGACCCATCGCAGGCAACTTAGATACTGGGTATGATTTCCTTGAACGTATACGGCCGGTCCTCTTGCAGCACCGCAAGCGCAAGGAGATTGTTGACGCCATCGATGGGATGAGAAGTGCCGCCGTCAAAACGTGTTCGTGGCGCAGCCTACCCACCACAGACGTGAAGAGCGGGGTGGGAGGGTTGAGGGATGTGGAGTTCCTGGTACAAGGGTTACAGCTAATCCACGGGCCGGAACGTGGAGACCTGCTCGAGGCAAATACCCTGAGCGCACTGAGAAAACTAGGACAAGCGGGCCTCTTGCCCGAGCCTGTGGTTGAGCAATTGAAGAAAGATTATCTGTTCCTGAGGCGCGTTGAACACTATCTTCAAATTCTTGAAGACCGCCAAATACACTCTCTGCCGACCTCTCCCCATGAACTTGCTGCGCTGGCAAAGAGAGTCGCAGGGACTGACGGAACGGCAAACCAATTTATGGAACAACTGGAGCAATGTCTTAAACGCATACGCGATACCTACATGTCACACCTATTGAAACAGGGGTGACCATTGTCCTCTTACAGCTCAGGGGCGTCCGCCAGCCAGGTAACTATAGTTTTAGGTGTTATCAGGAGATCAACTTGATGCAATTGTCAAACATTCGTTCAAACTGCTCACCCATGAGGGCTTCGCGTCTCTGGGCATCCTTTATCATGGCCGCTGTGTCCACCTCCGGGGGCCGGCGTAACCATTGCTCATCTCCTTTTACCCATGTTCTTATATCGTTCACCGTGGCGGCATGGTTGTCAAACTGGAATCCAACCACGTGTGGCCGCCCCGCCATGGAAAAGGCCTCCACCTGACATTCTGAGGATGTGACCAGGACATCTATCTCTTTGGGCAGAGGAGGCAGGACCGCCTGGGCGTGCCACTTGAAAAGCGGAAAAGACCTGGGCAGGCCCTCGAACATGGGATGTTTGCCACCATCTTGCGTAACATGACCCCCGATAAATCCCACGCTCCGACAAAAGTTGGGACCAATCCTTGCGCCCAAGGCCTGAGCCAAGAGTTGGTGTCCCAGGCAAAAACCCATACAGGGCTTGTCCTCGTCCATGGCCCGCCGGATGGCCGCCTTTTCAGCCTTGAGAAAAGGATATTCATCTTCTTCATCCACATTCGGACCACCACCCAACACAATGAGCCCGTCGTATGAGCGGGTGTCTGGAACCGCCTGATGCCAGACCTCCACGACATCAAGTCGGATCTCCGTCTTCCTTGCCGAACGGATCAAATGTTGGCCAGGCCCCTCCCAAGGCATGTGCTGAAAGACAAGGAATCGTTTTGTCATGCTCCCTTCCATCGTGAGTGACCCGGAGCCCTTAGGGGCCCTCTGAAGCCCATGCCACTCGTGCCCGTGGAAACTACTCGGCCTCAGGCGTCAAGCGAGCCGTTGGCCAATATATGCTCAATGGCCTCTTTGACGACTGCCACTTGCGCCGGGCTATCCACCTTTTGGCCATCAACATCGCGGACATAGAATACGTCAACCACCTGATCAACCTTTGTGGCGATTTTGGCAATCCGGATATCGAGTTTACATCGGGAAAGGGTGTCCGTTATCCTGTACAAAAGGCCGGGGAAATCGTGTGCGTAGATCTCTATGACAGTGAAAAAAGCGGAGGTCTCATTATCTACGATGATCCGCTCCGGTCTTCTCGGCACCCTTTTTTCCAGAGACTGATACGCCCGCACCTTTTGTTTGAGCGCAGGCTCAAGGGTAACATCACCTTTGATAACAGCTCTCAAGTCCTTTTTGATACGGGCCCATACTTCATCCTCCAGGAGTATATCCGGTGGAGCCTTGACCTTGAAGATGTCAAGTGCGATCTGATTTCGCCACGTATAGATCTGAGCGCCCAGGATATCCAGATTGTTCAGGGTGAACACGCCTGAGATTTTGGAAAAGAGTCCGGGAAAGTCTCTGCCGCAGATGGTCACTGTCCTGTGGTTCTCTCCGGCATTGGCCTGGACGTCCAGCACGACCGGCTCTTGACCGAGCCGTTGAAACAGCTCGATGTGCTGGAGGATCTCTTTCGATGACGTGTACAAGAGATACCGAGACGACATCTGCTCGAAAAGGATCTCCAGGGCCTCCCCAGGCATGGATGCCGCACGCTGAAAAACTTCTTTCTTTTTTTCCCCCACCACATCTGCAGCAACAGGCGTCGCCAGCTCCCCCTTCTTCAGCAGGTGATACACCTTGAAGAAAATCTCTTTGAGCAGGGTGGCGATCCAATCGTTCCACGCCTTTGGACCTGTAGCTCTCGAGTCGGCAACAGTCAGAAGGCAGAGCATCTTAAGATGCTCAACGTCACGAACTTTTCTGGCACATTGCACGACAATTTTCTCATCATTGATGTCTCTTCGGGTAGCCGTTTTGATGAGCAGTAGATGCTCACGAACCAGAAACGAGATGACCTCGATGTCCTGCCGGGGGAAACCCATTCTTTCAAACACCGACCTGACGATGTCGGCCCCGCGCCTTGCATGATCCTGGCCGGTAGTGCCTTTGCCCACATCGTGGAACAGACCTGCCCACAGCAGAAGCCCGGGGTTCGTTAGTTCTGCAAAGAGAGTTCCGTAAAAGGCGTCTGGACTCTCCGGGCCGGCATCGCGTAACTCTTTTAGGATCTGCACGGTACGTAGCGAATGCTTGTCTACAGGATAGACGTGGTATTCATCATATTGAATCCGGTTGACAATCTCCTTCATCTCAGGCAAAAGAGCGACCATCATGCCGGTGTTTAACATTTCATTTAAGACATTAAACGCGTCGGGAGGCGCGGCCAGGATCCTCTGAAAGGAATTGATAACCCTGCGGGAGCCTTGAAATTTCTTGTCCACAAGGTACGAAAACTCTTTGACCAGGCGGCCTGCTCCTGCGGCTAACGGTTGCCCGAGGACCGCACTTTTTTCAAATATCTTGATCAAGAGGTGAGGATCCTGGAGGATGGCTTCGGGAGACTCAAAGTCCAGCATGTCGTGGACGATCTCGATGCCCGGTGCCACCGTCCGACGGGATGCCTTCTTCCTTCCGGACCTCCTTGCATTCAAGACTCTCCTGAGAAAAATCAAGTGCTGCCGTTTCAGGAACTCTATGTGCTCGTGCAGGCTTCCCAGAAATCCTTCAACGGCCTGTTGCCCGTTTGCCTCTTTATAGCCCAACTTTTTGGCGAGCCTTACCTGGTATTCAAAGTACAGTTGGTCGCATTTGCGTCCGCTTAAGTAGTGGGTCCAGTTTCTCACCGTTCTGATAAACGACAGCGCCTCGGAAAGAGACTCAAACTCATCGTGGGACAGGTGCCCGAAAAATTCCAGATCCCTCGGCTCGCTGATATGATAGCTGGCCTGTGCCATCCAGAGCATGGTGTGATAATCTCTCAGCCCACCCAGGCCCTGTTTGAGGTTAGGTTCCAGGAGATAAGTGGAATCCCCGTACCGGGTGTGACGCTCCCGATTTCTTTCTGCGAGCCAAGCCACATAGGCACCGCCCTGCCGGCGGAGGACCTTCCCGCGCAATCTTTCTATAAGGTCAGAATAGAGGGAAGAGATGCCGCAAATGAAACGGGCATCAAGTAATGAAGTCAACACTTCGAAATCCTGAGAGGCCAAGGTGGCACATTCCTTCATGGAGCGCGTGGCGTGGGCCACGTCGAGACCGATGTCCCACAGGGGGTAGAAGATCTCCTGCACTAACTCCCTGGCCTCTTCGGGAACCCTCTTCTTGAAAAGGATGAGCACATCCACGTCCGAGTGGAGACACTGCTCTTTTCTGCCGTAGCCGCCCAAGGCTATGATGGCATAGGGGTTCTTCTCCACCCGCATCCTGGGTCCCACAGAACTGCCGGCAAAGCTCTCGTAGAAGTAATCGTCTAAGATCTCCGCGTGCCGCTCTGGGAAACAAGGTTCATCACCTTTGAGAAAACGGGCGGTTAACTCTTGTTTTCTCTTTTTAAGCAGGCTGACTGGAGATTTCAATTGGGTCATGGGCAGGATAATGAAAAAGGCTTATAGCGTCAGGCTCACGGCGCAAGGAGGGACACATTGAGCCTTGTGCCCGCACCTTGCAGCTCATAGTCTCCTGAGCGGCTTTCTTGATATCTGCGCTGAGGCAGGCACCTCAACGTCTTATATGGCTTCCTTTCCTCTTTCCCCTGTCCTGATACGGATGACCCCCTCCAAGGCAGTTACAAAGATCTTGCCATCGCCGATGGCTCCGGTCTTGGCCTTTTCCTCGATCACCTTGATGACTTGAGGCGCGATTTCCGAATCCACCACGACCTCCAACTTCAGCTTGGGAAGAAAATCCACTCTGTATTCCGCCCCGCGGTAGATCTCCGTGTGACCCTTCTGGCGGCCGAACCCCTTAACCTCGGAGACGGTCATGCCCTGCACGCCAATCTCAGTGAGGCCTTCCTTCACGTCATCGAGCTTAAACGGTTTGATGATGGCTTCGATTTTTTTCATTTCTTATCCTCCGAAGTCTGATAGTCAATCCGTCTCAGTTGTTGTGTTTTGCGTCAGATGAGCATTGTGATGGGGATCTAACTTATAAGCTATATGCCGTCTCACTATGCTGGGTAATATCTAATCCTCTGACTTCTTCTTCTTCAGAGACTCTCAAACCCATGGTCCCATCAAGGATCTTGAGGATGATGAATGTCATGACGAAGGCGAAAACACACGTGACAAGAACCGATACAAACTGGATCCAAAGCTGTCCAGGGTTTCCAAAGAAGAGGCCGTTGGCGCCATCCGGATTCACCGCTTTGCTGGCAAATAGTCCGGTGGCCAAGGCCCCCCATGTACCCCCCAGTCCGTGGATCCCCACCACGTCAAGGGAATCATCATAACCCAGTCTTGACTTGGCCAAAACACCCATATAACAAATAACCCCCGCCAGGCCCCCGATCGTCAGGGCGGACACGGGGCCGACGAATCCTGCTGCCGGGGTGATCGCCACGAGACCGGCTACGGCACCACTTGCTGCCCCAAGGGTCGTGGGTCTCTCCCGGTGTAGCCATTCCGCAAACATCCAGGTCAAGGCCGCTGTCGCGGAAGCGACGTGGGTGGTCACAAAGGCGCCTGCTGCCAAGCCGTTGCTTCCAAGGGCGCTACCTGCATTGAAGCCAAACCATCCGAACCACAGGATGGCGGCACCTGTTATGGTCATGGGCACGTTGTGAGGAATAAACTGTTCTGTACCATACCCTTTTCTTCTGGAAATCAGAAGGGCCGCAGCCAGGGCTGAAACACCAGAACTGATATGGACGACCGTTCCACCGGCAAAATCGAGAGCCCCCATGTTCCCCAACCAGCCGCCGGCACCCCAAACCCAGTGTGCCAATGGACTATACACAAATGTAGACCAGAGCAAAATGAAAACCAAAAAAGTGCTGAACTTCATACGTTCTGCAAAGGCCCCAGTAATCAGGGCTGGCGTAATGATGGCGAACATGGCCTGAAAGATCATAAAGGCCTGGTGGGGAATGGTCCCGGCATAATCCGGACTCGGAGACAGCCCCACCCCTTTTAAGCCAAACCAGGCGAGGCTCCCCACGACACCCCCTAGGTCAGGGCCGAAGGCCAGGGAATAGCCCCATAATACCCAAACCACGGTGACCAGGCCGATCACGATGAAACTTTGCATCATGGTTGCCAGCACATTTTTGTTGCGGACCATGCCTCCGTAGAAAAGGGCCAAGCCCGGGGTCATGAACAGCACCAGGGCCGAACAAACAAGCATGAAGGCTGTATCTCCCGCGTCGATCATTTTGCATCCTCCTCCCACTCACAGCATGCTGCCACTTAACCATGGACCAACGGACACACGCGAAAAGAGCAACACGTATGCCACAGGGATGAAAAATGGGAAAGATTATGGAATTTCAGTTAGATAGACAACAACAATGCGAGCAAAATGCCGGCAAGTTTACAAACGATATTGTCGCAAATAAGATATTTTAAGACACAATTGTAGCCTTATGGGGCGTGGTCCCTGGAGGGATTACAGCGGCCGGCGGATTGAAGCTCCCTGTAGTCCCGATAAATCGGGACAGGGAATCTTCAACCGTAAGGAACGCTGACCTTTTTAGATACGCTCGCTAACCCCGCAACAAGCCACGGGGAATGCGCTCGCTTTTGCGGTTCAGCCCCGCTTTCTTATGGGGACATAATCTCTTTCTTTTGGCCCAACATAGATCTGGCGCGGCCGCTGGAGTTTCCAGTTGGGGTCATCAATACTCTCCTTCCACTGACTGATCCATCCGGGCAGGCGTCCGATGGCAAACATGACGGTGAACATGTTGACTGGAACCCCCATGGCGCGAAGCAGAATGCCGGTGTAAAAATCGATGTTCGGATAAAGATGATGATCAATAAAATAGGGGTCCTTCAGGGCCACCTCTTCCAATCTCTGGGCGATCTCCAACAGGGGGTCTTTGCGTGTGACTTTACCAAGGACCTTATCGCAGATCTGCTTCATGATCCGACCCCTTGGATCATAGGTCTTGTAGACCCGATGGCCAAATCCCATGAGCCGAAATGGATCTTTCTTGTCCCTGGCCCGTGCCAGGAAGGGGGCCAGATCACCACCGCTTTCATGGATCTGACCGAGCATTTCCACCACGGCCTGGTTGGCACCGCCATGCAAGGGCCCCCAAAGGGCACATATGCCAGCTGAAATTGCCGCATAAAGGTTGACCTTTGCACTGCCCACCAGCCGGACGGCCGCCGTAGAACAGTTCTGCTCGTGGTCGGCATGGAGGATCCAGAAGACATTCAGGGCCTTCACCACATCTTCATCGATGACATAAGGCCGGACAGGCGAATCAAACATCATGTTCAGAAAATTTTCCGGGTAGGTAAGATCATGTCTCGGGTAGACGGCGTTGTGCCCCCTGAAGATCTTATAAGACATGGCCGCCATGGTCCTGACTTTGGACAGGAGCCTGGTCACCGTGATATTGATTTCTTCTTCCTCTGTTCTCTCTGGAATTTCAGGATAAAAGGCCCGCAAGGCGTTCACCATGGAGGAAAGGATGCCCATGGGGTGGGCCCATCTGGGAAAGTTCTGAAAAAAAGCCCGCATGTCCTCATGGACCAGGGAGTGGTCATTCAACAGCACAGAGAAGCCGTTCAGCTGTTCTCGCGTGGGCAGTGCGCCGTTGATCAAAAGGTATGCAGTTTCGACAAAGGTGGAATGTTCGGCCAGCTGCTCCACTGGAATGCCCCTGTATCGTAGAATGCCTTTCTCGCCATCCACAAAGGTGACGGCACTCTGGCAGTTGGCGGTATTGACAAAGCCGGGATCTAAGGTGACAAGGCCGGTTTCCCGGAGTAACCTGCTAATGTCAATAGCCTTTTCGCCTTCCGAGCCCGTGACGATGGGCAGTTCAAAGGTCTTTCCGTCTATGACGATCTTTGCAGTCTCTTCCATGTTTTTTGACCTTCCTAACCCGGATAAACCGGAATCAAGAAAAAACATCACCACGCCTCTTCTCAAGGCGAACGCCGCAAAACACGAAGGGACACGAAAACACGAATTTCACAACGGACTAACCCCTTCAATCTGGATTAACGGCAAAGCCTTCAAGCCTGGCTGCCTGGATCAGTCTATTGTCAAAACTCATTATCGGCACCTTTGAAGGGTCTTCCTGGGTCGCTACCAAAACCGAAGCAAGTTGCATGGCATCTGCCGCCCTTAAGGGATGCACTTGCAAGAGACGAAGGGCTCTATCTTTGACCTTGGGAACAGAAATAATCTCAAAAGCCATGTCAAAAAATTCATTCATTCTCTCCTTTGCCGAGGCAAAAACGACTTCTCTCAAGGAACCCTCCCGGAATCGTCGGCATAAGGCACTAAAAACCTCAACCTTGCTCATTGTCCAGACCATAGCCTCCCGATCAGAGTGAAGGGCCTTGACGCACTGACGAGTCTCTTTTTCAGAGACCAAAAAGGGAACAATCGCTGACGAGTCCCAGAATCTCACCGGCCTTTATCCCTTTCTTCCAAGAGGGCATCCAGAACCCCACTCGCATCGCCTTCAGATGGAATGACCTGGTCCATACTCAAAAAAGTTGATGAAACCTGTGTCTTCTTGGGCGGTGTAACGATTCCCAGATCGTACATCTCCTTCACCCACGAAGCTCCTTTCTCACTGTAACGTCGCTTTCCCAGCCCCACGATTCGGGCCAAAGGTGTTTTTCGCTCAACAATTTCAATTTCCTCCCCGCCCTTAACAAGACGCAGGTAGTAGCTCAGCCGATTTTTTACCTCTGTCACGTTCGCCTTTATCACCAAATACCTCCTTCGAACATGCTGTGCTTGTAATTATATAGCTGCTGCCCATCCACGAACGCGGGCCACCCGAACCAACAAGCTCGGTTGAGCACGACAAGGTGTTCATTCAGAAATGGCAGGTTTTGGTCCGAGGCAAGGCCGCACAAGGGTTTTCGCCGCAGGCGTAGCAGCGCTACGTCGAGGACGGAGACCCGCGGAGAACGCCGCATCAGGCCAAAAGATGCCATTTATGGATGAATATTAGCTATTATAGCCAGATACAAAAGGCCTGTCAAGTCCCTAATGGGCGGGGGCCGTAGGCCATTGGTGCAAAAACCAGGAGGCAGTGGCCCTTGGATCAACGATGCGAGGAGGGCATTTACCGATACAGGTGATAGTCAATCCCATGTTTTTTGGCCTTATAGGCGAACTTCCGCTCGGTTGTCTTCAGAATCTGAGCCCCCTTTGCCATGTTGCCCCGGGTGGTTTTTAACGCGTCGATAATCATCTCCCGTTCCAAATTTGCCTGGGCATCCTCCAGCGACCTTCCCGGCAGGGTGTCGGACTCTTCCGCCGTCTGGACCGTAGGCGGCAGGTGGTAGCTGTGGACAACGCCCTCGTCGCACAGGAGCACGGCCCTTTCAATACAGTTTTCAAGTTCCCGCACATTGCCAGGCCAGTGGTACTGGACCAGCATATCGATGGCTGGTGTGGAAAGGCGGCGGATGTCCTTGCGATTCTCCTTGGCGTATTTTTCCAAGAAGTGATCTGCCAAGAGCAAGATATCGGTCTTGCGCTCTCTCAAAGGGGGCATGTAGATAGGGAAGACATTCAGCCTGTAGTACAGATCACCCCGAAACGTTTCCTCCTCCACGGCCTGTTCCAGGTTCTTGTTCGTAGCGGCGACAATGCGCACATCGGCCTTGATGGTCTCGTATCCACCCACCCGTTCGAACTCCTTTTCCTGCAGCACGCGCAAGAGCTTCACCTGAACGTCCATGCCGATGGGTCCAATCTCATCCAAGAATACGGTCCCCTTGTGGGCCAGTTCGAATTTTCCCCGTTTCTGCCGAATCGCACCCGTGAAGGCCCCCTTTTCGTGGCCGAAGAGCTCGCTTTCAATGAGGTTGGAAGGCAGGGCCGCACAGTTTACCTTCACAAATGGACCTCTTGACCTCAGGCTGTTGTAGTGGATGGCATTGGCCGCCAATTCTTTCCCAGTTCCGCTTTCTCCTCGTATCAGCACTGTGGCGTTGCTTCTTGACACCTGAGAGATCATTTGAAAGACCTCCCTCATCTTATTGCTGTTGCCGATGATATTGGTGATGCGGAATTTATTGGCGAGCTCCTGCTGAAGCCGTTGGTTCTCCTGCCTGAGCTGATCTTTTTCAAACTGAATCGTCTCGAGATTAATGGCATGCTGGGCAATCATGGCGGCAATGATGGCAAGGAGCCTCTTGCCGTCTTTTAAGGAATAGGATTCTTCAAAGGGCCGATCAACACTCAGGGCCCCAACCACCTGACTCCCTTTTTTGACAGGCACGCACATGAAGGAAAGTTCCTTGTCGTGAACCGCCTTTCTTGTAGCCGTGCGGTCCAAGAACAGCGGCTCCTCACTGATCTTAGGCACCAGGAGGGCCTTGCCGGTTTCAATCACACGGCCTGTAATCCCCTCGCCCAGCTTGTATTTGCCTCTGGCCATCGCTGCCCTGGACAGACCGTGGGCCACCTCAATGCGGATCTCGTTGCGCAGGGAATTAAGAATCGTAATGGTGCCCCGTTCCATATCCATGGAATTGGAGAGGATCTCCAGGACTTTGTAAAGAGATTCCTTAAGGTCCAGGCTTACATTGAGAGCTTTACTGATTTCATAAAGGAGTGTAACTTGTTTAATTCTTTCCATTTCTACTACCAAGTGGCCGGCCTGTGTTTCATCATGAACTATCCGCTCGAGGTAACAAGTCCGCCCGTTCTATAAGCTCTGGGAGTTTTTCCTCCCATCCTATGGCCACGATGTGGACCCCCCTGACCCCTTCCGTCCGCCTGAGCGCTTCTATACTTTCAATAAAGATGTTTATGCCTTCTTCTTGCTGTTGATCTTCGGGCACGGCACCGAGACGATCAATCACGGCATCAGGAATCGTGATCCCGCGCATCCTGTTTCGCACATACTCCGCTATTTCAACGGACTTGAGTGCAAGGACCCCGGCTATAATGGGACACCGATCTGCTAAGGCCCGCCCTCTTACCTCAGACAACCACAGGCTGAAGCGTTCCATCTCCAACACGGGCAGCGTTTGAATAAACTGCGCTCCAGCAGCGATCTTTTTCTGCAGATGGATCATATGCAATTCAAGGGATTCAACAAAGGGGTTGGCAACCGCTCCGACAAAAAAATTCGGCTTGCCGGAAATCTTCTTGCCGTTCATCAGACAGCCCTGGTCTCGTATCTGCCCGATAGCCGCAATCCACTGAACAGCATCGAGATCAAAGACTTTCTTGGCCTCCGGGTGGTCCCCACTCGCCGGGTGGTCTCCTGCGAGGCACACAACGTTTTCAATCCCCAGGGCCGAGGCACCGAGGAGGTCGCTCTGAAGGGCAATACGATTTCTATCCCGTGTCACCATCTCCAGGATTGGTTCTACTCCCGCATCCAGGAGGATCTTGGACAGGGCCCAACTCGACATCCGGACCCTTGCCGCGGGATTATCATTCACAGTGACGGCATGGACTTTGCCTTTCAGTTGGGCCGCATTCTCAAGGATCATAGCGATGTCTGTTCCGCACGGAGGGGCGTATGCACAGGTCACCGCGAACTCTCCTTTGGCGAGTATTGCCTGGAGGTTGGTTTGTGCCTTCATATCGTCAAGTCCTCTCTGATGATCCTGCGGGGTCCTCCTGACAGGCTCGTGGACCAGTCCTTTGCGCCAACGGCTTGCGCCAGGCGATCGAGTTGCCCCAGCTTCTTCATGCGGTTGTAGATCAGCTCCCATACACAGTCCACATCCTTGTTGACCTCGCATTTTCCGTCTACAGAGCCGCCGCACGGGCCATTAAGGAGCCCCTTTGCGCAGCGGGTAAGCGGGCACAGCCCACCAAAGCTTTGGATTTGACAAGTTCCGCAGCCGGCACAATATTCTCCCCATATCCCGTGCACAACCGTTCCTCCCATGAAACCCGTATTGAGCCCCGGAAGTACCACCATGGTATCGAATTGCTCTGCAATATACTGAGGGCCTACACTGCAAGCCATGGAAACGATGGCATCGTAGTTGTTTTCCTTCACAGGCCCGGCAAGTTGTTCTATCAATTGGGGCTCACACTGCCGATCAAGCACCCTTTCATCCACGACAATGTCTCGCCCCTCCTTTCTGCGGGCGATCCTGAGCAGGGCCCCGAGAATAGCGACTTCCTTGGGACCGCCGGCGTTACATACCGCGACACAGCCTTTGCAGCCAACGATCAAAATATTTTGATAGTCCCTGACCATTTCAAGAATTTCTTTGACGGGTTTCATCTCGGCGATGATCATATATTCTCCTTTGACCTGTTGTGTCTCCGCAGGGGGCTGGGACCCAGGGCCTTGATCTTCTCTGTCATCTCTCTTGCGATTTCGGCAAAACGCGGGCCTTCAGCCGAGGACAGGTTAAACATTTCCAGGCGTTCTGGTTCGATGCCAATCCTCTCCAGAAGCTTCTTGACAAACCGGACCCTTTTTTTGGCCTTGAAGTTTCCTTCAAGGAAGTGACAACCTCCTTCCAGGCACCCTGCCACATAGACCCCATCCGCACCATCCTCTATGGCGCGCAAGATGTGTATGACATCTATCCTCCCAGTGCATGGAACCAAGACAATCCGGATGTTCGGATCATATTGCAGCCGCATGGACCCTGCCAGGTCTGCTGCTGCATAGGCGCAGTATTGACAACAGAAGGCAACAATTCTTGGCACAAAGGTTTCCGTATGACCCATTTTTTTAACCGTATTTTCAGCCGACACATGCATCGATCTTGGCCATAATCTGTTCTGTGGTGAGGCTGGTGAGCGTGATGGCCTGGTACGGACACTCGGCCGCGCATATCCCACAGCCATGGCATTTATCCACGTCTATTTGAGCCACCCCATCTCGATTGATAAATGGAACATGATAGGGACAGGTGCGCACACAGGTCAAACACATGCCACACAAATCAGGATCTGCTATGGCCACCGCTCCACTCACCGTTCTCTCTTTGTGGGCAAGTATGGTGCCAGCCCGGGAAGCTACTGCTTTTGCCTGAGCAATGCTTTCTTCAATCGGCTTGGGGTAGTGGGCCATGCCAGCCAGGAAAAACCCGTCAGTGGCGAAATCAACCGGCCTGAGTTTGGCATGGGCCTCCATGAAGAAGCCATCCTCGTTAAGGGGCAGTTTATAAATATCGGCCAAGGGGGCGTTATCACGTGGCACAATGGCAGACGCTAGGACTAAGAGATCGGGATGAATAACGATATTGCGGCCAAGGATGTGATCCTTGACGGTCACCAGGATACCTTTCTCGCCTCTTTCAACTTGAGGCTTATTGTCTAGGTCGTACCGGATGAAAATCACACCCTGGCGTCTGGCTTCTTTGTATAGCTCTTCTCGCTGACCGTAGGTGCGAATGTCCCTGTAAAGCACGTATATCGCCATTTCCGGGTTCGTCTCCTTCAACCTCAGGGCAGATTTCATCGTGTGGGTGCAACAGACCTTGGAGCAATATGGCCTTTGCGGTTCCCGTGATCCTACGCATTGGATGAAGACACCAGTATTGGCCCCTGCCACCCTATCGGCCCCTCGGCGTAATGCCCTGTCCAGCTCCAGGTGGGTCAAAACCCTTTCATCGTCACCATACAGGTATTCGGTGGGTTTGTATTCTCTGCCACCTACGGCTACGATTACCGCCCCATGTCTCAGGACAATATCCGTACTGTTTTGGGAAATGGTGGTCTGGAAATTTCCCACAAATCCTGAGGCTTCTTTGACAGTACTCTCCTTGTACACGTCAATAAGAGGATGGCTCTCCACCTCGTGGACCATCTTCTTAACCCTGCCAGCAATCTCATCGTCTCGCCACGTGCTCATGAGCTGAAGGGCGTTTCCTCCCAGTTCCTGTGATCGCTCCACAAGGGATGTATGGAACCCCTGATCAGCCAAGCCAAGGGCTGCCGTCATGCCGGTGACGCCACCTCCGATCACAAGGGCCTTGTCGTCCACTGAAATAGTGGGTTCAGACAATGGCCGCATCAGTCCGGCCCTGGCAACGGACATGCGCACCAGGTCCTTTGCCTTGTCGGTTGCTGCCTCCGGCTCATTGGAATGGACCCAGGAACACTGGTTCCTGATGTTGGCCATCTCCAAAAGATACTTGTTCAGACCCGCATCCTTCAGGGTTTCCTGAAACAGTGCTGCGTGCGTCGCGGGTGTGCAAGATGCAACCACAATCCGGTTCAATCGTTCCCGTTGGATGACTTCTATCATGTTTTGCTGGGTGTCCTGGGAACAGGTAAACAGGTTCTCTTCTGCATGAACCACTCCAGGGAGTGTAAGGGCGTATTCAGCAACTTGTGAAACATCTACAATCCCCCCGATGTTGATACCGCAGTTGCACACGAAGACGCCAATCCGGGGCGCTTCGGAAGATATGTCTCTTTCGTCAGGATAAGTTCGTTCCCTAGCCAGGGTGCCGCGGACACCAGAGAGAACCTCTTGCGCCTTGCAGGCGGCGGCGCTGGCTTGCATGACCGAATAAGGAATGTCCTTGGGCTCCTGAAAGGCTCCGCAGACATAAAAGCCTTTTCGAGAGGTTTCAACAGGACTGAAAATCTCAGTTTGTACGAAGTGGTCTTGGTCTAGCTCTATTTGCAGACGCTCGGCCAATTCAATAAGGCTTTTAGGCGTCTCCATACCCACTGAGAGAACAACCAGATCGAATGTCTCGATCTGGATGCCACCGTTTTCATCCACATACCGTATGATCAAGTCATGCGTGTCTGGATTCTCTTCGATGGAATGAACCCGGGAACGGATGAATCTGACCCCCTGCTCTTCCCTGGCCCTGTCATAGTATCTTTCAAAATCTTTTCCATAGGTCCGCATATCTATGAAAAAGATGGCCGTATCCAGATCATGCTTGGCATGTTCCTTGGCGATGACGGCCTCCTTGATGGCATACATACAGCAGACCGATGAGCAATAGGGGTGGTCACATCGGTTCACATCTCTGGAGCCTACGCACTGAAGCCAGGCGATCTTTCGAGGTTCCTTCTGATCTGACGGCCGTACGAGATGACCTTGATACGGTCCGGTGGCGCTCAGAATACGCTCAAATTCCATGCTGGTGATGACATTGGGGAATATGGAATAGGCGTATGTGATTTGACCACTTGGGTCATAGGTCTCACAGCCCAGGGCGAGGATGACAGCCCCAACGTTGATGTCGAACGACCTGTCTGTCATATCATGGACTATAGCCTCGGCCTTACAGGCTTCCACGCATTGAAGACACTCACAGCAAACCCCGCACTCAAGACAACGACCAGCTTCTCTCCTTGCCGTTTCCTCGTCCATGGACAGATTGCTCTCTTTAAAGCTCCTTATCCTTTCAGATATAGCAAGGGTGGGGACGTGAGCACGGGGTATTTTCGGTTCCTCTTTATCGATGGGTCGGTAACCTTTTTCCAAACCTTGGCCTGAATCCTCTTGTGAAGATAAAGGAATCTCTTCACCCTGGAGATAGGCGGCTATGGAGGCTGCCGCCTTCTTTCCTTGAGCTATGGCTTCAATCACTGTCTTTGGTCCGCTGACCACATCGCCGCCTGCGAAGACACCCTTCTTCGCTGTCTCAAGGGTATGCGGGTTGACATCGAGCAAGTCACGTTGTGAAAAAGTGATCTCGCTAGCGTTACCAGCAAATGACTTATCAACTCTCTGCCCAATAGCGGCTATGATATGATCTGCGGGGACAACAAGCTCAGAGCCGTCAATGGGAATGGGCCTTCGCCTGCCAGAGCTATCCAGTTTTCCAGGCCTGCTTTTAAAGCACGCGAGTCCCTTTAGAACCCCTTTATCCCCTATGATCCTCTTGGGCGTCACCAAAACATGGAGATGGACCCCCTCCTCCAAAGCCTCTTCAATTTCCACGGGATCTGCAGGCATTTCACCTCGGCTTCGTCTGTAAAGGATGTGGACCTCCTCAGCGCCCAAACGAACCGATACCCTGGCAGCATCAATGGCCGCATTACCTCCACCAATGATGATGACCTTTCCGTTGATCTCCTTAATATTCCCTAAGTTTACCTCTCTGAGCCAGGGGGCACACTGACGGAAATTCTCGAACTGATCCTCTCCGGGAATGTTGAGCTTCATCCCCTTGTGGGCCCCAGTGGAAACATAGACGGCCCTGTAACCCTCCTCAAAAAGGTCATCTATTGTCCTGTCTCTTCCTATGGGAGAATTTGTCCTTATCTCTACGCCGAGTCGTCTTATGTTTTCGATTTCAGTGTTCAGGACGCTTCGAGGGAGGCGATACTCGGGGATGCCCACTGCCAGCATCCCTCCGGGCACATCCAGGGCCTCAAAGATGGTAGGTCTAAAGCCGTCTAGGGCAAGAAAATAGGCTGCTGCAAGACCACTTGGGCCTGATCCGACGATGGCAACGCTTTCTTCTCGAGGGGTGATCTCTGGAAGCGGCAGGGAAAGGATATCGACCCGGTCCGCGGCAAGCCGTTTCAGTTCCTTGATAGAGACAGGCTCGTCCACCTCGCGGCGGCGGCATTCTTTTTCACAGAATCGCACACATACCCTTCCCAGAAC
>Ga0307424_1000169_pt1 | contig 32373 bp, 28 predicted proteins | sample SalMarWE160320MG_FD_202157 | JGI IMG/M metagenome (GOLD analysis project Ga0307424, IMG submission 202157) | Salt marsh sediment microbial communities from the Plum Island Ecosystem LTER, Massachusetts, United States - WE1603-20 | ecosystem: Environmental > Aquatic > Marine > Intertidal zone >... | reverse complement strand
GAGCACGTAGATCTGGCCCAGCTTCTCCGCCGTGTTGCGGTTGGAGTTCCAGGCCTCGCTCCCCGAGCTGAGGGTGCCGGAGTAGACGCGGATTAAGGAGAGTTCCCCCAGGTGGGGTTCGATCATGGTCTTGAACACGAAGGCGGCGGGGGGACCGGAAGGATCCGGAGGCAGGGGGACCGTCTCCTCGTCGATCGTCCCCTCCACCGGCGGGAGTTCCGAGGGGGCGGGGAAACAGACCACGAAGGCGTCCATCATGCGCCGAACCCCGAAGTTTTTCTCGGCGCTGGTCACCATGGCCGGATAGGCGCCCCCCTTGGCCACCCCCAGCCGGAGCGCGGAGAGGATCTCCTGGCTGGAGAGCGCCTCCCCCTCCAGGTACTTCTCGATGACCGAGTCGTCGAACTCGGCCACCGCCTCGATCAGCGCCTCGCGGGCGGTCTCGGCCTGGGCCCGCAGGTCGTCGGGGATGTCCTCCTCCACCGGCGCCGAGGAGGGATCCTTGTACATGTAGGCCTTCATCTTGAACAGGTCGACCAGGCCGCGGAAGTCGGCCCCCTGGCCGATGGGAAGCTGCAGCGGCACCACCTTCTCCGAGAGCAGGGCCTGGGCCCCGGCCACCGCCTTGGCGAAGTCGGCGTTGTCCTTGTCCATCATGTTCACGCAGATCATGGTGGGGATGTTCCGGCTCCGGGCCATCTCGAAGGTCCGCTCGCTGCCCGCCTCCACCCCGCTGACCGCGTTCACCACCAGGAGAGCGCAGTCGGCCACCCGGAGCCCGGCGCAGACCTCGCCGGTGAAGTCGTCGTAGCCGGGGGTGTCGATGAGGTTGATCTTGGTGTCCCGCCACTCGCCGAAGCCGGTGGCCAGCTGGATGGAAATCTTCCGCTTGTGTTCGGCCTCGCTGAAGTCGAGGGTGGTGGTGCCGGCATCGATGCTCCCGATGCGGTGGGCGGTCTTGGTATTGAAGAGGACCGCGTCGGCCAGAGTCGTCTTCCCGCAGGTTCCGTGACCGATGAAGGCGATGTTCCGAATCTTCTCCGCGGGGTATTCCTTCACGACGACCTCCCGTGCACCGGCCGTCCCGGAGGACGGCAGCCTTGCTGGTAAACCGGCTGGAATCTGGCTAGGGATATGAATTCCGGGCCCCGCCCGCAGCACCGCCGGCCCGCCCGCCCCCTCACCGACCCGGCCGCGAGGCGGAAGAGCAGAGAGCCGCCGGGGAACGCCCCCTGCCCGGAAGGAACCAAAAAGCCCCCGAGGGGCTTGCTGCTGGCGGCGAATGAGGGTAGCACCCCCCTCCGGGGGGGGTCAAGACGGCCTTGCCAGGGGAAGCGGCGGCGACTTATGCTCGGTGCCCGCAATTGTTCGGGGCCCGTCCGGGCCCTTATTGTCCGGGGCCCGTCCGGGACCCCATGGGGAGCCAAGTCCAATGAAATTCAGTTCGCGGAGCGAAGGAGATGTGGTGGTCTTCGACCTCAAGGGGGGCCTGGAAGGCGGCCAGGACTCCTACCAGCTCAAGGATGCGGTCGGCGACCTGTTGAAACAGGATCACCGGAAGTTCCTCATCAACCTGGACCGGGTGGACTTCGTGAACTCGACCGGGATCGGGATCATCGCCTCGGTCTTCTCCAGCATCTCGAACGCCGACGGCACCATGAAGATCTGCAACGCCAACAACAAGGTGTCGCGGGTCATGATGATCACCAAGCTCCTGGAGGTCTTCGACTCCTACGAGAAGGAAGCGGACGCCCTCGAAGCCTTTCGGTCGGCCTAGACGCCGGAGGAAAACGACCCCATGAAATTCACCATCGACAAACAGGACGACATCACGGTGGTCGCGCTCCGGGCCAGCCTGGAAGGCGGCCCCGACACCTACCAGATCCGGGACGAGGTCAAGGCCAAGCTCGGCGCCGGGGACCGCCGGTTCCTGCTCGACATGACCGAGGCGGGGTTCGTGAACTCCACCGGCATCGGGGTGGTGGTGTCCATGCTGTCCAGCATCAAGCAGGCCGGTGGGGCGCTCAAGGTGTGCGGGGTGAGCGAACGCGCCCGGCGGGCCTTCGTGACCACCGGCGTCCTCCAGCTCTTCGACGTCTACGGAAACCGGCAGGAAGCCCTGGACTCCTACAAGGGCTAGCTAGCTGGCCGGCCCCCCACTCCCCCGTCCCTAGCCTCCAGCCGGCTGGCCGGCGGCGGCCTCCGGGGCCGCGGTCTTCTCCACCAGGTCGTCGTACTTCTTGGCCAGGTTGGTGACCCGCCAGTCCCCGATGGTATAGACGACGTCCCGGTCCGGGCGGGCGGCGTAGCGCTGATTCTGCCCGTTCTTCTCCCCGATGGCCACCCGAGCCTCCGCTCCGTCCATGAAGCGGATGGTGAAAGCGTAGGCCGGGGTGGTCAGACCGGTCCGGGCGGTGTCCGCACCGGCGTCCAGGAACCCGTCCGCCGACAAGGTGGATGCCGCCTTCAACAGCTGGTCCACCTTGCTGCCGTCGGCCCGTTCGGCCCCCTGCCCGCCGGGGTGGGCCACCGTCCAGGCCGAATCCTGCCGGGTGATCTCCCAACCCCCGTCCGGGATCGTGGCCGTGATCGACTGCACGGAGTTGGGTTCGAATGCGAAGAGGGTGCGGTCCCGGAACCCCTGGGGGCGAGTGAACATGTTCCGGTTCACCCCACGGACCACGAGGACTTCCTTGTCGTCGTCGTCCCGCAGGTAGCTGGTGGTGAAGTCCTGCCCCATCTTCCCCACCGTGATCGAGGCCAGGGTCTCCTGCCCCTTGGACACGGTCACCCGGACCCCGGTGGAGTCCACCTGGAACTTGGACCGGTTGGCCGGGTTCCGGGAGGCCACCCCGGTGGACTTGGCTCCCCCCACCGAGCGGAGGATGGTGCCCACCGCGGTGGTGTCGGCCGGGAACCCGTTCCGGGAAGCCACCACCCAGCCGTCGCCCTGCTGCTGGAGCACGATCGGTTCCGCGGCGCCGTTCTTGATCTCGATGCGGTCGGCCCCCAGCACCTGCATCTTGTCGAAGAGGGCGGTGCGCTGGGGCCCCTTCCCCCGGATCCGGTCCTGGAAGGGGTTGGCGAAGACGAAGACCAGGACCACGAGGATCCCGGCCAGGATCACTAGCCTGGCTCCGGGACGGTTCACGACGTGCCTCCGAACTCCACCGCGTAGCGGTTCCGACGGGCGGCCCGCATCTGGGCCCGGATGAGCCCGAAGAGAATGACCAGGAGGGGAACGGGGAACATGGCCAGGGCCTTCAGCACCCCGGCCTTCCCCTCGGCCAGGTCCTTGAGCGGCCGGGTGGCCGCGGCCCGCGAGCGGATGGCGATGAGATCGTCCCCCAGGGTCATCCAGTCCACTGCGTTGGCCAGGAAGGTGGCGTTACTGGGGAACTGGTGCAGGAACTGGTCCCCGGCGAACTGGGCGCTCCCCGCCACCACGATCTGGGTCTGTGGGGAGAGCGGCACCGGCGGGGGCGCCGTGCCTAGGGAGTCCCCGGGGACCGGCTGCCCCTTCCAGTGGGAGGGGAACCGGCCGGAGAGGGCCACCACCAGGTCCTGGGGCCCCACCCCGGAGGACGGGAGCGAGATCCGCTTCTGCGGGTTGAGATCGTAGGGGCTCTGGGCGGCGAAGGAGCGGTCCGAGGACCGGGCCAGGATCTCGGTGTGGACCTGGGCCCCGGAACTCGTGTCGGCGGGGACGAGTTCCAGGGGGCTGGTCCAGGGCATCACCAGCCCCTGCAGTTCGCTGGTGATCGGGTTGTCCTTGGAGAAGCCGTCGGAGACCACCTGGGGGAACCAGGGGTACTTGACCGAGAGGGGGAAGAAGCTCCCCACGTCGAAGCCGACCATGGGGCACTGGGCGTCCACCACCAGGGAGCCCTGCACCCCCACCCCATAGGTGCGGAGCAGGGGGCCTACCTTGACCGCTCGGTTCCGGGCGGCCAGGGTGCGCAGGTCCACGTTCACCCCCGGGGCCAGGAACAGCGCCTTCCCTCCCCCCATGAGGAACTGGTCGATCCGGTAGAGTTCCGGATCGGTCAGGGCGTCGTCGTCCACCACCACCAGGGTGGTCACGTCCTTGGGCACCGGGCCCTGGGAGAGATCCACCACCCGGGGCACGTACTGCTGCTGGAGAATCTGCTGGAGCTGCTGATGGCCTTCGGGAGGACTGGCCCCGGCCGCGCTGGCGATGCCCACCGTCTTGCGCTCGGTGCTTACCTTGAGCAGGGCCGCGGTCACGTCGTACTCCAGGCGGTCGGTGGACTGGACCACCGGGATCACCTCGGTCTTGTCCTCGAACTGGACCGCGATTCCCAGGTAGGCGCTCATGACCTCGGCCCGCTCCTGCTGGTACCGGGAGAGCTGGATCTTGGGGATCCCCATCCGCTGCAACGACGCTTCCAGGGCCGGATCGTTGCCGGGATCGATGAACTCCACCTTCACCTTGCCTTCCCCGTGGGCCCCGTACTCGTCCATCAGGTCCTTGACCTGGCGGTCCAGGGTGGCGAAGTAGGAAGGAAGGTCCTTGGAGAAGTAGACCTTGATGTTCACCACGTCGTCGAGGCCGGCCAGGATGTTCCGGGTGGCCTTGCTCAGGGTGTACTCGTGGTTCTCGGTCAGGTCCAGCCGGGCGAAGACCCGCCCGGCCAGCAGGTTCACCGAGATCAGGATGACCAGGACGACGAGGGCGTTGAGAACGGGGACCTGCAGGCGCCGCATCAGGCCCATCTCCGCTGGGACAGAGAGAGCCGGTTCAGGTACAGGAAGAACACGATCACGCTCAGGTAGTAGACCACGTCGCGGGAGTCGATGACCCCGCGCCCCATGCTCTCGAAGTGGGCGCCCAGGCCCAGGTCATGGAGCAGGGGGGCGATCCACTGGGGCGCGGTGACCAGGACCAGCGACTCCCCCACGATGAACAGGGCGAAGCTCACCACCACGGCCAGGATGAAGGCCACGATCTGATTGTCGGTCACCGAGGAGAGGAAGAGCCCGATGGCCAGGTAGGCGCCGCCCAGGAAGATGCTGCCCAGGAGGCCCCCGATCACCGGGCCCGGGTCCACATCCCCCAGGTTGGCGGTGAGGATGAGGAGGGGGAATTCCAGGAGCACGGTGAGCACGATCAGGCTGAGCCCGGCCGCGAACTTGCCCAGGATCACCTGGCCGTCGCTGACCGGGAAGGTCAAGAGCAGCTCTGCCGTGCCCAGCTTCCGCTCCTCCGCCCAGAGCCGCATGGAGACCGCGGGCACGAAGAACAGGAACATCCAGGGCAGGAGCGAGAACAGGGGCCGGAGGTCGGCCTGACCGTAGAGGAAGAAGCCGCGGAAGAAGAGCCAAGAGGCCAGGAGCAGAAAGACGACGATGAAGATGTAGGCGATGGGAGAGTTGAAGTAACCTCTTAGTTCTCGCTTATAAGTGGCTACGAAACCTTGCATTACCCTTCCTCTCGGGTCGTCAGCTCGCGGAACACATCCTCCAGGGTGGCCCCCTCGGGCCGGAGTTCGGACAGCGGCCACCCGCGGAGCGCGGCCAGCCCACTCACCGCCTCGGCCAGGCGCACCGGGTTCGCCCCGTCCCGGGCCAGGATCCGGTAGCGGAGCCCTTCCCCGGCCCGGCCGGTGAACTCGATGTTCCGGATCAGTTCCAGGCCGCGGAGACCACCCTCGATCTCGCCCCCCTCGCCGCGCAGGACCGCGGTCACCCCGACCCCGCCCCGGGCCCGGACCGCCAGTTCCTCCGGGGTCCCCGACCCCACCAGGCGCCCGTCGGCGATGATGATGACCCTCCCGCAGGTCGCCGAGACCTCGGGCAGGATATGGGTGGAGAGGATGATCGTCTTCTCCTTGCCGATCTCCCGGATGAGGCTTCGAATCTCGATGATCTGGTTGGGGTCGAGTCCGGAGGTCGGCTCGTCCAGGATGAGGATATCCGGTTCGTGGATCATGGCCTGGGCCAGACCCACCCGCTGGCGGAACCCTTTGGACAGCTGCCCGATCTTCTTGCTCAGGGCCGGCCCCAGCCCGCAGACCTCCACCACCCGGGCCACCCGGCCCCGGACCTGGTCCGCCGGAATCGAGCGCATTTCGGCCACGTAGAAGAGGTAATCGACGGTGCCCATATCCTCGTAGAGGGGGGCATTTTCCGGGAGATAGCCGATTTTCCGGCACACATCGAGGGGCTGGCGGCGGATGTCGAAGCCGGCCACGGTGGCCCGGCCCTCGTCGGCGGGGATGTAGGTGGTCAACATCCTCATGGTGGTGGTTTTCCCGGCCCCGTTAGGGCCCAGGAACCCCAGCACCTCGCCGCGTGAGACGTTGAAGCTCACCCGGTCGACGGCCACGGTGTCGCCGTACCGCTTGACCAGATTGTCGACTTGGATCATGGCATTCCAGACAGGGCAAACAACCAACTGGACAATGGCATAACCGAAAGCAAGGCCGGTATTATAGGAGGGTCGAGGGGGTTGTCAACCGCCGGTCACGACCCACCCACAAGACGTTCTACACGAGGGGCCACGGGATATTTCACCCGTTTTTCGACCACCCCCCGAAGGAGGTACTGCACCGTGAGTTCGAATCGTCCCCCCCGGCCGGGCGCCGGCGGCCTCTTCCGGGCCGGAATCGCCCTCTTTGGCCTGGTCCTGCTGGCCGGAGCCGCCCCCACCCGGGCCCTGGAGCCCGGGGAGTTCGACCCCGCCCCCTGGGATGCCCTGCTCCACACCTATGTCACCGACGGCCGGGTGGACTACGCGGCCTGGAAGGCGGACGGCACCGGGGCCCTGGACGCCTTCCTGGAGGCGGCCGGGGGCTACGACCTGACCAGCACCCTGGGCAAGGAGCCGCGGGCCGCCTTCCTGGTCAACGCCTACAACGCCTTCGCCATCCGGCAGATCCTGGACCACTACCCGGTGGGGAGCGTGAAGGAGATCCCGGGCTTCCTGGACAAGAACGCCATCCGGATCGCCGGGGAGGAGCGGACCCTGGACGGCATCAAGGCGGCGCTGGGCAAGCTATTGCCCACCCAGCCCTCCTACGCCTTCCTGATCGTGCCCGGAACCTCGGGATGGCCTCCCCTTCCCGGGGCGGCCCTCAGCTCCGGGAACTACCGGAAGTCGGTCGACAACGCCCGCAAGGAGATGGTGCTGGGAGGCCACGTCTACCTCGACGAGAAGGCCAACGTGCTCCACCTCCCGGCCCAGATCACCGACTACATCGAGGTCTATGACGCCCTGCCCAAGGGGCTGGTGGGCTTCCTCTCCGGCGAACTCCCGCTGTCCCAGGTGGTGGCCATCAGCGCCAGGCAGCCGGAGCGGGTCACCGATCCCGTGGACTGGACCCTGAACGACGTGAAGGCCGCAGACGCCCCGGCCGACCCGGGGGATGAAGGAGAGGGCGGGCAGTGAACCCCTACGCCCCGGCCCTGGCCCGCCTCAACCCCCACGGCGTGGCCCGCTGGAGAACCGGGCATCCCTGGATCTACCGGAACGGCGTGGCCTACGTGGAGGAGGAGACCGGCCGGGAGGCCCTGGTCCGGGTCGAGGATCCCCAGGGCCGGTTCCTGGGTCAGGCGCTCCTGAGTCGCGAATCGCAGATCAGCCTGCGGATCCTCACCCGGGACACCGCCCCCGTTGATCGCGCGTTCTTCCGGGACCGCCTGAACCGGGCCCTCGGCTTCCGGGAGCGCGTTCTGCCCGGGCGGGAGGCGCTGCGCCTGGTCTTCGGGGAGTCCGACGGTCTCCCCGGCCTGGTGGTGGACCGCTACGGGTCCCACCTGGTGCTCCAGAGCCTGGCCTGGGGCATGGACGCCCTGCAGCCGGAGATCGCGAGCCTGCTGGTCGAGATCGCCTCCCCGCGCTCCATCCTGGCCCGGAACGACCCCTCGGTGCGGGGACTGGAGGGGCTGGAGCGGAAGGTCCTGGACCTCCACGGCGAGACCCCGGAGACGGTGTCCTACCACGAGGGCGGGATCACCCTCACCGCCGACCTGCGGACCGGGCAGAAGACCGGCGCCTTCCTGGACCAGGTCGAGAACCACCTCCTGGCCGGCCGGTTGGCCCGGGGCCGGGTGCTGGACGTGTTCACCTATACCGGAGGGTTCGCCCTGGCCGCGGCGGGCAGCGCCGAGGAGGTGGTGGCCCTGGACTCCTCGGGTCCGGCCCTGGCCCGGGCCCGCCGGCACGCCGAGCGGAACGGGATTCGGAACGTCCGCTTCGAGGAGGCCAACGCCTTCGACTTCCTGAAGGCGGAGGACCGGGCGGGATCGGCCTACGACATGGTGATCCTGGATCCCCCGGCCTTCGCCAAGAACAAGCGCGAGCTGGAGAGCGCGCTCCGCGGCTACAAGGAGATCAACCTCCGGGCCATGAAGCTCCTGCGTCCGGGAGGGGTTCTCATCTCCTGCAGCTGTTCCTATCATTTGAGCGAGACCCGGATGGACGACGTGCTGGCCCGGGCCGCCGCCGACACCCACCGGAGCCTGCGGGTGCTGGAGCGCCGGGGACAGGCCCCGGACCATCCGGTCCGGGTCGGATTTCCCGAGAGCTTCTACCTGAAGTGCCAGGTGCTCGAAACCCTGACGTAACGCCGTCGCCGGGAGGACCCCCCGTGCAGGATCCCAAATCTCCCCCCCATCGCCGGGACCTGATCCACGACTGGAACCTGGCCCCCGGGATTCCCTCCCTCCCCCGGAAGCGGGTCACCTTCGACGACGAGAGCCTGCGCGACGGCCTGCAGTCCCCCTCGGTGCGCGACCCCTCCATCGAGGACAAGATCCGGATCCTGCACCTGATGGAGGACCTGGGCATCCAGGCCGCCGACGTCGGCCTCCCCGCCGCCGGCCCCCGCGCCTTCGCCGACACCCTGGCCCTGGCCCGGGAGACGGTGACCGCGAAGATGGCGCTGCGGCCCAACGCGGCCGCGCGGACCCTGGTCAAGGACATCGAGCCGATCGTGGAGATCAGCCAGCAGGTGGGCCGCCCGGTTGAGGTGGCCATGTTCGTGGGCTCGAGCCCGATCCGGATCTACACCGAGAACTGGGAGATGGCCAAGCTCCTGGGTCTGGCCGAGGAGGCGGTGACCTACGCGGTCAAGAACGGCCTGCCGGTGATGTTCGTGACCGAGGACACCACCCGGGCCACCCCGGAGAACGTGACCGCCCTCTACGAGACGGCCATCCGCTCCGGCGCCCGGCGCATCACCGTGGCCGACACGGTGGGGCACGCCACCCCGGACGGGGTCCGGGCCATCGTGGCCTACGTGCGGGCCCTGGCCGACCGGAGCGGCGAGGAGGTGTTCCTCGACTGGCACGGCCACAACGACCGCGGTCTGGGGGTGATCAACACCGTGACCGCGGCCTTGGCCGGGGCCGATCAGCTCCACGGCACCGCACTGGGCATCGGGGAGCGGTCGGGAAACGCGGCCATGGACCAGATCCTGGTCAACCTGCGGCTCCTGGGCCTGGTGGAGAACGATCTTTCCCGGCTCCCCGAGTACTGCCGGGCCGTGGCCGAGGCGGTGGGGATGGAGATCCCGGCCAACTACCCGGTGGTGGGCCGGGACGCCTTCCGCACCGCCACCGGGGTCCACGCGGCGGCGGTGATCAAGGCGGCCAAGCGTGGCGACGCCTGGCTCCAGGACATGATCTACTCCGGGGTCCCCGCCTCCCTGGTCGGGCGCGACCAGGAGATCGAGATCGGTCCCATGAGCGGGGTGGCCAACGTAAGCTACTGGCTCACCCGGCGCGGCATCGAAGCCGACCCCACCCTGGTGGACCGGATCTTCCAAGCGGCCAAGCAGGCCAAAGCCGTCCTCACCGACCAGGAGATCCTGGCCCTGGTCGAGGAACAGCGTAGCTAGCCTCGATCCGTCAAAGACGGAATGAGGCGTACGGGTACTGCCCGGAGGACAGAGGGGTTGCCGGCGACATTCCGCAGCACCCTCCGTCACCCGAGATCAGCAATGAGCCCTTGCGAGGACGTCGGCAGCGGCCCCTCTGTCCTCCGGGCATCCCTCCATCCCCCGCTACGTCCTTGGTGGATTGGGGCTAGTTGCCGATGTCGGGGTTGTTGACCACGCGGATGCGCATGGTCTCGACGTCCACCTGCCCCTGGACCGCCTGGCTGGAGTTGCCGGCATCCACCTGCACGTCGTAGGCGAACTGCAGTTCGGCCTGCTCGAAAAGCAACCGGGCCTCCTTGGTCAGGGGGACCGTGTCCTCGACCGGGGTGGTGCTTCCGGGCAGGACCGAGACCGCGAAGACCGCGGCCGGGGCGGTGGCGAAGGGATCCTCCCCCGCCGGCGCGAAATAGAGACGCAGGCGCAGGTCCGCGCTCCCGGTGTTGTTGGTCACCGTCGCCTTCACCATGGCGTCGGCGTCCTCCACCTTGCTCACGTCGCTCAGCCCCTCGGGCACCTGGATCCGGTCCGGACCGATCTGCACCGCCACCGGCGGCGCCCCGGGAGGGATGGGCACCGGATCACCGTAGACCGGGTGGGCGTCCGAGGCGGGAAGGAAGCTCAGCACGTCCACGTTCACGATGATGCGGCTCGACCCACACCCCGGGATCCAGAGCGCGGCGGCCAGGCCCAGGACCGCGGGCAGGATGGTGGCGAGGACCACCCGCCGCCGGCCGGCGCCGCGCCCGTCGTGCCGCCGGCTCACAGCGGCACCCCCAGCGAGGCGCCCAGGTAGAGGCCGCGCCCCTCGCTATAGAGGTAAGGATGGGTGCGGAGCGAGACGTCCAGGCTCCAGCCGCCGGCCCCCAGGCCGCCGCCCACCGCTCCCTGGACTCCCCTGTCGCTGGACCAGGAGAGACCGCCGCGGGCGGCCAGCATGTGCCAGCGCCGCTCCACCCCGCCGTGCAGGGTCACCGTGTCCTGGGCCAGGCGGACGTCCCCGGCCCACAACCAGGTGTCCGAGGCGTAGCCCCCGTTGGCCACCCAGGAGGCCGGAAGGTGCGAGGTGATCTTCTCCCCGGTCCCCAGGGTGGTGTTGATCCGGTCCCCGTCCGCGTTGAGTTCCTCCTGCCGGTGCTCGGTGGTCCACCGGATGCGGCCGGCCAGGTTCTCCACCGAGACCCCGGCGAACCAGGGTCCCCGCACCGCGGCCAGCCCCAGATCGAGGGCGGCGCCCCAACCCACCTTCTCGCTGGTGCGATAGTCGGCCAGGTAGGTCACCTCCAACGGGTTGGTCTCGTCGAAGATCGGGTCGCCGGTCACCATGTCGGCGTGGATCCGGGTGTCGGCGTAGCCGAGGCCCATGAGTCCCTTCACGCTCAACCCGGCCCGGAGCGCCCAGGGCACGTCGCTCCCCACGGAGAGTTCCCCCAGGCCGACCGAGGTGCCGATCTCCAGCGCGGCCGCCACCTGGCCGACCACGTTGCCGTCGGCGTCGTAGGCGGTCCCGGCCTCCAGGGGCACACCGCCCCGGAGCGCCCCGGTCAGCGAATCGTCCAGGGCCACCTCGCCCTCGGTGGCGATGATGGTGCCCAGCCCGATGAACAGGGGTCCCGGGCTCACGCTCAACCAGCTGCTGTTGGAGAGATAGTCCGTGCTCAGAGGACCCTCGGGGATGGCCTTGGATCCCTGGCCCAGATCCACCCGCAGGTAGTTCTCGGCCACGTCGATGGTGATGTCGTGGGTCAAGGCCGGTTCCGGGCGGAGTTCCACCTCGAAGAAGGGGTAGGCCGCCTTGAGACGGGTCACCGCGGACTCGAAGTCGTTCTGGCCCTCGGTGTCGGCGGCCAGGCCGGCCACCACCCCCAGCGGCAGCGGGATCGACCGCGAGGGATGGGGCAGTTCGGCCCCGATCCAGGCCGGGTTGGTGGCCACCATCTCACGTCCGGGGAGGAGCACGCCCCCCATCCCGGTGCGGCGGGCGTCGGTGTTGATGGCCAGGGACGGGGCGGCGGTGAGGACCATCAGGGCCGCGGCCGGGCCCAGCACGCACGCGATGCGCCGGATGCGGAGCCTGGGAGCGGGAGCCGGAGTCATGACGGGAGTTATCGGCACGCCATGTCAGCGGTTGAACTCGATGTACTGGATGACGTTGTTCTTGCTGTTCATGGAGAACTCCCAGAGTTCGAGGTCCTTCTCCCCCCGGAACTTGGGGATGATGGCGAAGAAGTCCTCCTGGCGGTTGTCCTTGTAGGTCAACCGGACCTCGAAGGCGTTGTCGAGGCGGAGATTCTCGTTCTCCCGGCCGATCGTGGCCTGGTCGAAGATGGCCGGGGGCATTTGCCCCAGGAAGTCCACCCGCTCCAGCTCGCCGAAGGGGATGCGGGCCATCCGGTCGTAGGAGTCCCGGTAGAACCCGTAGAACTCGTGGATGCCGCGGCGGCGGTTGAACTCGATCTCCAGCTTGTCCACCGGGAACTGCCCGGCGTTGGTGTAGAGGGTTACGTTGTAGATGTCCTTGGCGTCCTTGACGATGGGAGCGGGGGGCCGTTGGATGGTGTCGGCCGGAGCCGAATTGGGCGCGGTGCCGGCCGCGGAGCCGCCGCAACCCCAGACGGCCAGGCACGCCAACGCCAGTCCCGCGCCGAGGACCGCGCCCCGGTCTCCCCGCCTTGACCTTGCCCGTGTCATGACCCATCCTCCGCTCTGGTTGGGGACGAGGAATCGCGAACCGCTTCGCCTGCCGGCGCCAGAATAGCAGGACGGCCCGGATGGCACAACGCGAGGAGGACCCGGATGATCCGCCGGCTGGGGGCGTTCTTTACCCGCCTGTCCAACGTCCTCATGCCCCACCCCTTCGTCTTCGCCCTCCTGCTCACCCTGGTCACCTTCGTCCTGGGGCTGGTGTGGGCCGGCGCCTCGGTGCCCTCCCTGCTCGACGCCTGGTACGGGGGATTCTGGAGCCGCCCCCTTCTCGAGTTCGCCTTCCAGATGGCGCTCATCCTCATCACCGGCCACGCGCTGGCCAGCACCGCCCCGGTCAAGCGCCTCCTGGTCCGGCTCCATGCCCGCGTCCACGGCACCCGGTCCGCGGTGGTGGTGACCTCCCTGGTGGCCATGGCGGCGGCGCTGGTGAACTGGGGCCTCGGCCTCATCGTGGGCGCGCTTCTGGCCCGCGAGATCGGCCGGGAGGCGCGCCGCCGGGGTATCCGCATCCACTATCCGCTGGTGGTGGCGGCCGGGTACACCGGCCTCCTGGTATGGCACGGGGGGCTCTCCGGCTCCGCTCCCCTGCGGGTGGCCACCGCCGGCCACTCGCTGGAGGCGGCCATCGGGGTGATCCCGATCAGCCGGACCCTGTTCTCCCCCCTGAACCTGGCCGTGACCGCCTTCTTCCTGGTCGCCGTCCCCCTCTTGCTGGCCCTCATGGCCCCCCGGTCCGGGGAGGAGACGGAAGCGGTCCCGTCCGGAGGGGAGAGCCCCCGGGCCCTCCCCACCGGCCCCCGGACCCCGGCGGTGCGGCTGGAAGAGAGCCGGCTCCTGGTCTGGATCGTGGTGGCCGGGGGCCTGGGATTCCTGATCCCCCGCCTCCTCCACCAGGGCCTGGCCGCCGTGGACCTGAACAGCATGAACTTCACCTTCCTCCTGGCCGGGCTGCTCCTGCACGGCACCCCCCGCCGCTACGCCGAGAGCATCGACGAGGCGGTGCGGGGGGCGGGAGGGATCCTGCTCCAGTTCCCGTTCTACTTCGGGATCATGGGCATGATGCAGGGCTCGGGGCTGGTCCAGAACTTCGCCGAGGTGTTCGTGCACGCGGCCCGGACCCTGGGGGCAGCCGGGGTTCCGGTGGGCCCGGCCCAGAGCATCCTCACCTTCCTGAGCGCGGCGGTGGTGAACCTGTTCGTGCCCAGCGGCGGGGGCCAGTGGGCGGTACAGGGGCCCATCGCGGTGGAGGCGGCCCACCGTCTGGGCACCGACCTTCCGACCACGGTCATGGCCCTGGCCTACGGCGACGAACTCACCAACATGCTGCAGCCGTTCTGGGCCCTGCCGCTCCTGGCCCTGACCGGACTCCAGGCCCGGCAGATCGTGGGCTACACCGCCCTTCTCATGCTGCTGGTGGTGCCGCCCCTCTTGCTGCTGATGGCGTTGCTGGGGGCGTGATAGCATGGCCGCCCCCCCCGGGGCAGCCCGAGAGAGAAACCGATGTTCATTCCCAACCCCGGTTGGTTGCGACCGCTGGCCGCGCTGGTGCTGGTGGTGCTGGGGATCATCCTCCGCTTCACCCTCTCCTCGCGGATCGGCGGGTTCGGCCTGCGCCGGTTCCGGACCCATCCCGACGAGGACATCACCGACCGCGTGCGCCACCGCCTGGGGGAGATGCTCCTGGTGTGGGCGGGCTGGCTGGTGATCCAGATGGGGGTGGGGCTGCGGGAGTCCTGGGCCTCCTCGATCTGGGCCCCCCTCCTGATCGTGATCGCGGCCACCTCGTCCTACTCGGCCCGGCTCCTGGTCCGCCGCTACGCCGGCGACCGGGAGGCCCGCGACGGCGAGCCTCCGGTCCCCTCCTGGGGCGGGTGGCTGCTCATCGCCGCCCGGGAGGCCCTCCCCCTGGCCGCCATCCTCACCTCGATCCTGGTCGTTCGGGCCAATGACGCGGGGATCCCGGACCGGGTCCCGGTGGGCTGGAACCTGGCCGCGTTCCGGGCCACTGACTGGATGCCCCGGGAGGCGGCCCTCAACATCCTCCGCCACCGGACCATGGTGGTCTACGGGGTGCTGTTCGGGCTCGAGGGAGCCTACCTGATCGTGACCTGGGCTCTGGGGCGACGCCGGGATATCGCCCGGAGGATGCTCTCCCGGCGCCACTGGCAGTACTTCGTGTTCAAGCTGGGATGGGTGCTGCTCCTGGCCGGAATGAACGTGGGGCTGGTCTTCCACGCGGTGACCGGACTCTCCCCCGTCCTTTTCGTCCTGCCCGGCATCCTGACCCTGGTCGCCCTCGCTCTGGCGGTGGTGCTGGACCTCTTCCGGCAGCGGCGGCGGGCCCCGGCCCTTTGAAGCAACTCAGGAGGTCTTCGAACTAACCTGCTCCGCCTGCTCCATGTAGCGCACCGCGGTTCCGGTCAGCACGACCCTCGCTTCCAGTCCGCCGGCGTCGCCCAGGGGCTTGACGTTGATCAGCGCGTCCGCGCCGACCTTCCGGGCGTGCTCCTTCAGGTCTTCCACCGCGGCGTCGTAGGTCGAGTGGTCGTCGAAGCTGGCCTTCATCTTGCGGTCCACGGTCAGGGTCCCGATGACCACGTAGGGCTTCATCGTCCCCCCCTCCAGCACCTCGATGGGGGCTTCCTTGGCCTTGGGGGGGTACTGGGTCATGTCCTGGCGGACGAACTGGACTCCCCCGCCGCAGGCGGTCAGGACGGTCAGGGCGGCCAGGGCCAGGAGGCCGGCCGGAACCACCGGTCGAACGGATCGTCTCATGATTGCCACTCCCGTGCGTCGGCGGGGAGGAAGTCTCCCCGCATCCACGAGGCATCGGCGCCGGTCCGAGCGGGCTTGACCCCAGAGCGGGAAAGGGCCGGAATCCCGGGAGATTTGGCGCAAAACCGTTTGACAGCCCGGGTGGGGCGTGTTTTATTTCGCCCGAATGTCTGGCCGCTCGTAACCTGGATCGGGGCCGCTTGACGAACCCCCCTTCCAACTGTGAGGAGAACAGAATGGCAAAGAAGCCCGCTCGCAAGGCCGCCAAGAAGGGCCCGGTCGAGCTGATCATTTCCAAGTCGCGCACCAAGGCCTCGGTGAAGAAGTGCAACGTCTCCAGCGATTTCTATGGCGCGTTGGACAAGAAGGTGCGCGAGCTGATTTCGGCGGCGGAGACGCGTGCGATCGGCAACAAGCGGAAGACCTTGAAGCCCCAGGATCTCTAGAGCGTCTTTTCCGAACGCAAACGCATCAAGCGGCGCCACCCGGCGCCGCTTGTTTTTTGGCCCGCGCTCAGCGGACGGCCGGCCCCGCCTTCGGCTGGGTCCCGGGAGTCACCCCGGTCGGAGGCAGGGTCTCCCGGCCCGCCGCGTACCGGTCGATGAGAGAGCCGGCGCCGGGACACGCCTCCTCGAATGCCCGCCTCACCTGCGCCGCGGACACCGTCTTGCCGTCCCGGTAGTAGTTGTGCTCCTCGAACAGGCGGCGAAGCACACCCTCGAACGCATCCGGCCCGCAGCGCGCGGTCATGTCCCGTTCCAGGAGACGGGCGGCCAGGAAGCCCCGGGAGTAGACCAGCCCGTAGACTGAGGACTCCTCCATGCGCCGCGCGGCGTCGGCCAGGGAGAAGGCGGCGGCCCCGGGGGACTGCCGGTACTCCCGCTCCTTCTCGACCACCACCTCGCGGGCGGCCCGGGGCGAGAGCACCCCCGCCCGCTCCATGAGGCGGAAGGTGAGGAACTCGGTCACCCCCTCGGTGAACCAGACCAGGTCGGGGGCGTTGCGGAAGGGGGGCTCCGAGGTGGCGGTGACCGCGCCACCCAGGTAGAAGTGGAGACACTCGTGGGTGGCCAGCACGGTCAGGTCGTCCGCGTCGCGGAAGCGGTCCGGGGTGGCCAGGCAGAGGAAGGCCCCTTCCTCGCTGTTCCCGATCATCTGGCTCATGCGGTTCCGCATCGGCATCGTCCGGTACAGGGCGAGCACGCTCAGGGAATCCCCCCGGGGCGGGGCCCCGAAGAGCGCGTGCATCTCCCGCAGCACCGGGAGCAGCCGGTTCGAGATCCGCAGCCCCATGCCGTCCCGGCTCTCGGTGAGGGCGGTCACCACCACCCGGCCGGTCTGCATGCGGGACGGGACGTAGTCGCCGCCGGCCACCATCCCGCTCCACAGGTCGTGGGCGGTGGCGGGCCGGAACGCGTCCCCCTCCCGGGGCCACGAGGACCACGTCGGCCAGCCCGGGGGGACGGCGACGGTGACGCGGATGGGGGGATCCCGGCGGCCCCCGAGTTCGGCGGGCAGGAGGAACATCGAGTATCCCACCAGCACCGTGCGGTTCCGGTCGGCGAAGGAGGCTTCCGGGGAGAGGGTGGGGTCGTAGGGCTCCACCCGGTAGTCGAGGCGGAAATCCGCCCCCGCCCGGCCCTGGACGGTCCAGATGGCATCCCCGTCCACCAGCTTCCGGGTGACCGGGAGCACGGTGCCGTCGGCGGCCCGGGCCTCGAGACCGGTGACGTGGGCGGCCTGGTCCTGGAGGAGCCCCCAGCCGTCCAGGAGACGGAACCGGGGCGCCTTCCCCCGCCAGCCCCGGACCTCCACCTCCACCCGGAACCCGTCGTCCGGATGCGCCTGGACCCGGTAGCGGAGTTCATCCACCCGCGGGCGGGACTCCGGGCCGAGCTCGCGCACAATCTGGAGGCCGAGAAGGAGTATCAGGAACGGCAGGGCCAGACGGAGGAGGAGCCTTGGTTTCATGGTTGCCTCGCGGCGGCGCGGCGGCGCCGTTTCCGGCCCCGGCAAACCGCTGCTGGCCCGGACGGGCCTTTGGTCTATAGTTAAGAGATCGGCCGGCCCGGGTCGTTCATGAACGCCGCGGCCGGATGGAGGACCGGTTTGAAACTGCGATTGAACGGAAAGCCCCACGAGGCGCCGGAGGGGACCACCCTCGAGGCGCTCCTCCGGGAACTGGACCTGCACGCGGAGCGGATCGCGGTGGCGGTGAACGGGGTGGTCCAGCCCCGGGGCGGCCACCCGCAGGTGCGGCTGGCCGAGGGCGACGAGGTGGAGGTCATCCACGCCGTGGCCGGGGGCTGACGTCGTGAATCTGGAGGTGCGGAAGTGACGAGCAACAACGGTATCGACGACAAGCTGACCCTGGGGTCGTATACGTTCTCCTCCCGGCTCATCGCCGGGACCGGGAAGTTCACCACCCCGGAGATCATGCGGGACGCCCTGGCCGCCAGCGGCACGGAGATGGTCACGGTGGCCATCCGGCGGGTGGATCTCCAGGACCGGGGCAAGACCAGCATCCTGGGCGTGCTCCAGGAGGGGGGCTACACCATCCTCCCCAATACGGCGGCCTGCTTCACCGCCGAGGACGCGGTGCTCACCGCCCGGCTGGCCCGGGAGGCGCTGGACACCTCGCTGGTCAAGCTGGAGGTGATCGGGGACAAGGAGACCCTCTTCCCCGACACCGAGGGACTGCTGGAGGCGGCCCGGACCCTCATCGCCGACGGGTTCACCGTTCTCCCCTACACCAACGACGATCCGATCCTGGCCCGGAAGCTCCAGGATCTGGGCTGCGCGGCGGTGATGCCCCTGGCCGCCCCCATCGGGAGCGGGCTGGGCATCCGGAACCCCTACAACATCCTCCACATCCTGCGGACGGTACGGATCCCGGTCATCGTGGACGCGGGGGTGGGGACGGCGTCCGACGCGGCCATCGCCATGGAACTCGGCTGCCACGGGGTGCTCATGAACACCGGCATCGCCGGGGCCAAGGATCCGGTGCGCATGGCCGGAGCCATGCGCCGGGCGGTCCTAGCGGGCCGGGACGCGTTCCTGGCCGGACGGATCCCGCGGAAGCTCTACGCCACCGCCTCCAGCCCCCTGGAGGGCGTCGTCGGCACGTGAGGGACCGCGTTCCCGAACTCCTCGTGATCACCGGGCGGAAGCTGGCCCGGCACCCGCTGGAGGCGGTCTGCCGGGGTGCCCTGGACGCCGGCTTCACCGCGGTCATGGTGCGCGAGAAGGACCTGGAGGGGGGCGACCTCCTGGACATCGCCGCCCCGCTCCACCGGATCTGCACCGAGGCCGGCGCGCTGTTCCTGGTCAACGACCGGGTGGACGTGGCCCTGGCCCTGCCCGGAGCCGGCGCCCACGTGGGACGAGCCGGGCTCCCGGTGGACGCGGTCCGGAGCCTCCTGGGACCGGACCGGGTCCTGGGCTATTCCGCCCACCACGCCGCCGGGGCCCGGAGCGCCCTGGACGCCGGCGCCGACTACGTCACCCTGAGCCCGATCTTCCCCAGCCACAGCAAACCCGGCCTGCCGCCCCGGGGAGTCCCCTTCCTGCGCAAGAGCCTCCGGACGCTACCGCCCCGGCGGGTGGTGGCCCTGGGAGGGATCGATGCGGCGCGGATCGCCGAGGTGCGGCGCGCGGGAGCGGGGGGAGCGGCGGTGCTGGGGGCGATGATGGCGGCGGCGGATCCGGCGGCGGCGGCCCGGGAGATCGTCCGGGCCTGGAGGGAGGCGGGCGGCGAGCATCCCGAATCCGCAAGCGGATCCGGCTAGGGTTCAGCCCCGGCGGCGCCGGGAGCCCCCGGACTTCTTCCCCTTCCCCGAGCCCCGTCCCGAGCCCGAGCCCGATCCGGAGCCCGAGCCCGAACCCGAGCCCGAACCCGATCCCGATCCCGATCCCGATCCCGAGCGCGGTTTCCCCGAGCGCCGTCCCCGGTTCCCGCCGGAGGGCGAGGGCGGGCGTTTCCCCTTGACCGACCCCTCGAAGTCCCCCCGGGCCCGGCGAATCCGGGTCTTCCCGGATTCCGGCGCGTCCTCCTCCTCCCGGTCCACGAGGAAGTCGATTTGGCGGAGGTCCTTGTTCACCGACAGGACGCGGACCCGGATCGGATCCCCCAGGGTGAACTTCCGCCCGGTGGAACTCCCGATCAGGGAGAACTCGTCCTCGGTGTACTCGTAGTAGTCGTCGTCCAGGCTGCTCACGTGAACCAGCCCACTCACGTAGTACCGGGACAGTTCCACGAAGAACCCGAACACCTCCACGGTGGTGATCACGCCCTCGAAGACCTCGCCCACGTGGCGTTCCATGAACTGGATCTTCTTGAGTTCCACCGAGTCCCGCTCGGCGCCCTCGGCCAGCCGTTCCCGTTCGCTGCTGTGGAGCGCGGTCTCCGACAGCCACTCCCGGTAGCGGGCGGTCTCCTTCATGGACGGCCGCTGCCGCCCGGACAGGACCCGCAGGGTGCGGTGGGTGACCAGGTCCGGGTAGCGCCGGATGGGCGAGGTGAAGTGCGAGTAGTCCTTGAGCGCGAGTCCGTAGTGCCCGAGGGGATGCACGTCGTAGCGGGCCCGGGCCAGGCTCCGCAACACCAACATGTTCACGATCTGCTCCTGGGGCGTGTCCTCGCAGGCGCGCAGGACGCGGGCCAGTTCCTTCGGGGGGACCCGGCCCCCGGAGTCCACGTGCAGGGAGTAGCCGAAGCGTCCCAGCATCTCCTGGAGGTCGTTCAGCTTGTCCTCCCCCGGCTCCTCGTGCACCCGGTAGAGGGCGGGCACCTTGGCCAGGCGCAGGTGCCGGGCCACCACCTCGTTGGCCAGGAGCATGAACTCCTCGACCAGCCGGTGGCTCTCCAGGCGCACCACCTTGCGGATGTCCACCGGCAGGCCGTCCGCGTCCAGCTCCACCCGGCTCTCGGGAAGGTCGAAGTCCAGCGCCCCGCGCTCGGTGCGGATCCCGTTCAGGGTCCGGGCCAGGCCGCGCAGACGGTCCAGGAGCGGGGGCACCACCGCGGGCCCCGAACGCAACGCCGGGTCGCCCTCGAAGTAGCCCTGGACCTCCTCGTAGCTCAGACGCCGGGTGGAGCGGATCACCGTGTCCTCGATGCGGTAGTCCAGGACCTTCCCCGCCGGCGAGACCTTCATGAGCACCGACATGGCCAGCCGGTCCACGTCCGGGTTCAGGGAGCAGAGATGGTTGGAGAGCTTCTCCGGGAGCATGGGGAGCACCCGGTCCACCAGGTAGACGCTGGTCCCCCGCTTCCAGGCCTCGGTGTCCAGGGCATCGCCGAAGCGGACGTAGTGGCTCACGTCGGCGATGTGGACCCCGAGTTCCACCGTGCCGTCCTCGTTCTCCACCGCGGAGAGCGCGTCGTCGAAGTCCTTGGCCGTGACCGGGTCGATGGTCACGATCGGGACCTCGCGCAGGTCGAGCCGCCGGGCGATCTCCTCCCGGGGGACCTCATCGGGGAGGGCGGCGGCCGCGCGCTCCACCTCGGGAGGGAATTCGGTGGGGAGGCCGTTGTGCTTGATGATGACCAGCACGTCCAGGCCCGGATCCCCGGGCATGCCCAGGACCTCGGTGATCCGGCCCACCGGCGGGCCGTGGGAGGTCCCCCACTCCAGGATCTCCACCATCACCGTCTCCCCCTCCCGGGCCTCCCGGGTTTCCGGAAGCGGGATCAGGATCTCGCGGGGGAGCTTGGGGTCCTTGGGGACCACCCGGTAGAAGTGGGCGGCGCGGTGGACTGTGCCCACGAGTTCGGTCCGGGCCCGCTCCAGCACCCGGACCACCCGGCCCTCGGGCTGGCGCCCGCGCCGCTGGCGCTCCACCCGGACCACCACCTTGTCCCCGTGCCAGGCGTCGGCCAGCTCGTCGGCGGGGACGAAGACCTCTTCCCCCGCCTTCTCGGTCTGCAGGAAGGCGGCCCCGCTCCGGATCAGGGACAGGTGGCCCACGGCCAGGTTGATCCGCTCCGGGGGCGCGAACCGGCCCCCCTTCACCCGGTAGAGTTCGCCGGCGGCTTCCAGGCCCTTCAGGAAGCGCCGGAACTCGCGATAGGCGTCGCGGGGCACGTCCAGGGCCTTGGCCAGCTCCTTGGCCTTCTGCGGCCGTCCGGCGCGGTTCAGCGCCTCGATCACCGGTTCCTTGAGGAATTCCACTAGCGGAGGACCGCCTGCGGCCGGGGCGCGGCCGTGGTGGGCTCCAGCACCTTGGTCACGTCCACGCTCTCCCGGGGTCCCACCGCCACCGTGGTCTGGTCGGCGAAATAGAGCTGCTGGGGATCCCGGAAGGTGAGGGTCACCTGGTTGATCAGGAGGGCCTGGCCCAGGGGGGTCCCGGAGGCGTTGGTGGCGGCGAAGTAGGCCCCCACTCCCAGATCCTCGAGCACGAACTGGCCGTCGAAGTCGCTGCTCGCGTTGTAGGCCTGGGTGAAGTCGATGATGGCCTGGGAGCGGTTCACCACGAAGACCGCCTCCTGGGTCGAGGTCCCCGCGGGAGCATCGGCGGGCACGATGAGCCGGATCGTGTACCGTCCGTTGGCGGCGAGCAGGGAGTGGCCGTCGTCTTCCCCGTCCCAGACCAGGCTGGTGTCCGCGGTCACCGGGCCGGCAAAGAGGTGCCTGAAGACCCCGGCCACGCCGCCGAACTCCGACCGGATCTCCACCGCCAGCGTGGTATCGGCCACCCCGGTCAGGGGGATGCGGACCCCCCCGCCGTTGTCGGTCAGGGGGTTGGGATAGGCCAGCCCCAGGGACGGCCCTGCCGCCGCCCCCTCCGGCCCGGCCGGCCGAGGGACGGGGCTCTGGAGCGCCGCCTGGTAGATCACCCCGATCTGGATCTCGGGGATCGGGTCCCCGGCCCGGTTCTCCACCCGCCCCACGATGGTGGCGGTGTCGGTGTTGAAGGTGTCCGCACCGCAGCCCCAGCCGGCCAGGACGGCGGTACCGAGGATGAGGACGATCCGGAAGGTCGTGAATCGCATCGGGTACCATCCTAGCCCGTGTCCCGAGGGGCCGTCCACCACGGCGGCATCCGCGGGGGTCCGGGCGCCGGGCGCCGTCCCCCCCGGTGGCGGTTCAGCCGCGGCCGGGCTACCATGACCGGCTCACCCGGACAAGGAGACCGCGATGGACCTGAAGTTGACCGATGAGCAGCGAGCCCTGCAGGAGCTGGCCCGGGAATTCGCCCGGAAGGAGATCGAGCCGGTGGCCGCCCACCACGACCGCACCGGCGAGTTCGCCATGGACGTCTACAGGAAGGCCTGGGAACTCGGGCTCATGAACACCCACATCCCGGAGGCCTACGGGGGTCTGGGACTCGGGTCCTTCGAGAACTGCCTGATCGCCGAAGAGTTGGCCGCCGGCTGCAGCGGGATCTACGCGTCGATGGAGGTCAACACCCTGGCCGAAGCACCGGTGGTGCTGGCCGGGACCGACGAGCAGAAGAAGCGCTTCCTCACCCCCCTCACCGAGGAACTCCGCTTCGCCTCCTACGCGGTCACCGAGCCCGATGCCGGAAGTGACGTGGCCTCGATCACCACCCGGGCGGTGCGGGACGGCGAGGACTACGTCCTGAACGGCCACAAGATGTGGATCACCGGGGCCGGGCACGCCTCCTGGTTCTTCGTCCTCGCCTACACCGACCCCGAAGCCCGCATCAAGGGCATGACCGGGTTCCTGGTGCCGGCCGACCTGCCGGGGATCCGGGTGGGCAAGAAGGAGATCAACATGGGGCAGCGGGCCTCGGACACCCGGGCGGTGGACTTCGAGGACGTGCGCGTCCCGGCCGCCAACCGCCTGGGAGCCGAGGGCGAGGGATGGCTGATCGCCATGAAGGCCTTCGACCGCACCCGCCCCCCGGTGGCCGCCGGCGCGGTAGGGGTGGCCCGGCGGGCCATGGAGCACGCAGTGCAGTACGCCCAGGAGCGCCAGGCCTTCGGGGTGCCCATTGCCCGGCACCAGGCGGTGGCCTTCATGCTCGCGGACATGGCCAAGGACATCGCCGCCGCCCGGCTCCTGGTCTGGCAGGCGGCGATCAAGATCGACGCCGGGGAGCGGAACACCATGGAGGCGGCCATGGCCAAGTGCTTCGCCGCCGACACCGCCATGCGGGTGACCACCGACGCCGTCCAGGTCCTGGGCGGCTACGGCTATAACTCCGAGTATCCGGTGGAGAAGCTCATGCGGGACGCCAAGGTGTTCCAGATCTACGAGGGGACGAGCCAGATCCAGCGGATCATCATCGCCCGGGAGTTGCTGCGGGGGACGGCCTGACCCGGAGGGCCGGGCTCAAGAAGACAGGGTGGGGCGGATCGTGGCTCGGGGCCACTCTCCTACCCCACCCTCCAGTTTCCCGATTTGCGCCAAGATGACGGCCCGAGGCCCCCAACCAGGTGGGCGTCAAGAACAGGGGGACCCATCCCGGTAGGGACCTCGGACCGCTGACCGATAGACGGAGGTTCGTCTGGGGGACGTTCGTCGGGTACTCCGCCAAGCGGCCATCAAACCTTCATCGCATGACCCTCACTTTGGTGGCCGCCGTCTCCTTGCCCGCCTGCAGGCGGTAGAAGTAGATGCCGTTCGGCTGCCCGGCGGCGTCCCAGGCCGCGGTGTGCTCGCCCGGACCCTGGAACCCGTCCACCACCGTGGCCACCAGCCGGCCGCTCACCGAGAAGACCGACAGGCGCACCCGGGCCCCTTCGGCCAGCCGGTAGGCGATCTGCTGGCGGGTGCCGGCCGACCCCATGGGCCGCAGACTGATGCCGCCGTCGGCCCGGACCTTGGCCACGTCGCTGGACGCGGTGGCGTTGCCCAGGCTGCAGTCGTAGAAGCGGATCTGCATCAGCTTCAGCCCCTGGTTGTCGTAGTCCCACCAGTAGGACAGGAGCTGGTCGACGTTGAAGACCCACTCGTTGTTGAAGTCCAGATCGCCGGCGTCGCAGACCCCGGTGTCGTTGAGGTCGATGCAGCCGCTCACCCGGAACACGTTGCTGATGTTCTGGCGGTGCGGCTTCCCGCCTCCCCGGCTCACGTGGAAGGAGACCTGGTCCAGGGAGAGCAGCGCCTGGTGATCGGTCTCGTCGAAGATCACGTTGGCGTCCACGTAGGCGTTCCCGCCCGGTTTCCCCAGCCCCACCGCGAAGACGTCGTAGCAGACGGTGCCCGGATCCCCGTGGGGAACCTCGATGGTGGCCCCGTCCTGGTCAGTGGCGTTCCCGTCCAGGACCCGGAACTCGTCGCCGGCCACGAAGTAGATCTTCACGTTGCCGTCCAGGCGCCCGGAGGTATCGAGGGGCACGAAGACGGTATGGCGGTGGCTGTCGGTCATGTCGGCCGACTTGTCCTTGGGGACGCCGATGATGTTCAGGTTGTAGTGGGGACCGGACAGTCCCTTGCCCACCTGGGCCCGGGCGAGGCCCGGCAGCATGGCGGCGAGGGCCAGCGCGGCCCCGGCAATCCAGAGCGTTCGTTTCATGATGACCTCCATCTTGATGCCATGCCCCCCGGCGTCCGGCGCATCCCGTGCGTCCGAGGCGCACGACGAAAGACCCGGTGAAACGCGATTGCCTGGCTATTGTACCATATGGTATTTTTTTGTAAATAGTTTAATTTTGTAAGCCCGGCCGACGCGATGTCGCCGGATTTGTCAAAACGTGCCGCCCTCCGCGGGGCCGGGGCGTTGGGGGATTGGACCCACCACGGCGGCACTTGAGGTTAGGCGGATCGGGCCGTGACCCGGGGTCCGGAGCCCGGGCTACGGTGGAAGGCGGGCGGAGCGGCTTGGAAGGGAGGGTGTGTCAGGCGGACACGGGGGGGACGGGAAGAGTGACGCCGGCGAGTTCGGCCACCCGCTCCATCACCGCGGCCAGGCGGGTGTCCGGAGTCGAGGCGCCGGCGGTAAAGCCGACCCGGAGGTCGCCCTCGGCGGGCAGCCACCCGTCCTGCTCGACCCGCCGGCTGGACTCCACCGGCTGGTAGCGGATCCGGTCCCCTTCCAGACTCCCCGCGTCCTCGATGTGATAGGTGGGGACGCCGCGAAGCTGGGCGATCCGGGCCAGGTTCTTCGTGTTGGAGGAGTTGTACCCCCCCACCACCATCATCAGGGTGAGGTTCCCGCCGGCCACCAGATCCACCATCGCGTCCTGGTTTTCCTGGGTGGCGTTGCAGATGGTGTCGAAGTCGCGGAACCCTCGGGCCGTGTCACCGTCCCGCTCCCGGATCGCCGCCTCGATCATCCGGCCGATCTCCCGGCTTTCGCTGGCCAGCATGGTGGTCTGGTTGATGAGGGCGATCCGCCCCAGGTCGGTCTCCGGATCGAACCCGGGCGAGGCGCCCTCGCCCAGGCGCTCCAGCAGCACGCCGGCGGGGAGCCGGCCCAGGAGGAAGTCGCGCAGCCAGCCCGCCTCCTCCAGATTCCGGATCACCACGTACTTCCCCCCCTCGTGGCGGATCAGGCTGCAGGTGGCGTTGGTCTCGTCGTGGCCCAGGGTGGCGTGGATCACCGTGGTGAAGCCGGCCTCGATGTTCCGCTTGGTGCGCAGGTGCGGCTTCAGGACCCAGGGGCAGGTGGTGTCGATCACGGTGCAGCCCTTGGCCCGCAGCTTCTCGATGTCCTCCATCTCGGCGGAAAAGGCGGGGATGATGGCCACGTCCGTCTCCCGCACCGCGTCGAACCCCCCGCTCTCCGCGTAGTCCCCCTTGATGAACCGCGCCCCGCGGGCCATGAAGTCCCGGTTCACCGCCGGGTTGTGGATGATCTGGTTCAGGATCCAGATCCGGCGTCCCGGATAGGAGTCGATGGCGTGCTGGACGATGTCCACCGCCTTGTCCACCCCCCAGCAGAAGCCGAACTTCTCGGCGCAGAGAAGGGTGAGGCGGCCCGCGGTCAGGCGGTAGCCGTGGGCCCGCAGGTGATCCACCAGCGGGCTGCCGTAGGCCTGGCGGTCCTCGGCCGAGGACCCGGCCCGTCCCTCCCGGGCCTGGCGGACCAGGGTCGTACCCTTCACGATGCCGTCGTCGTGCTTCATCGCGTTCCCGCGCCGGCCCCCGGTTCCAGATAGCGGTCGAACCAGTCCCCGATCCGCTTCAGCCGCTCCAGGCGATTCTGCGGCCGCCCGCCGCGGGAGAGCCCGTGGCTCTCCCCCTCGAACCGGACCATGGCCACCTCGCGCTTCAGCATCTTGAGCGCGGTGTAGAGTTCCTCGCCCTGGGAGATCGGACACCGGTGGTCCTGATCGCTGTGGATGATCAAGAGCGGCGTCTTGACGTTCTTCACGTAGTGCAGGGGCGACATCCGGAGGTACCGAAGCGCGGTCTCCTCGTCATCCCACGGGCGCCCGTAGAGTTCATGCTCGAAGGCGTAGCCGAAGTCGCTCTCCCCGTAGAAGGAGTAGAGGTTGACCACGCTGCGCTGGGTGGCCGCGGCCCGGAAGCGGTCGTTGTGGCCCACGAGCCAGTTGGTCATGAACCCGCCGTAGGAGCCGCCGGTCACCCCCAGCCGCGTCTCGTCCACGTAGCCCTGGGCCACCAGATGGTCCACCGCGGCCAGGACGTCGATGGAGTCGGCGCCGCCCCAGTCCTTGACGATGGCCTTGGTGTGGGCCTCGCCGTAGCCCAGGCTCCCCCGGGGGTTGGTCCACAGGACCACGTAGCCCCGGCCGGCCAGGTACTGCATCTCGTGGAAGAAAGTGTTGGCGTACTGGACGTGGGGGCCGCCGTGGATCTCCAGGATGGCCGGGTACTTCGTGCCTTCCTGGAATCCGGGGGGCTTCAGGATCCAGCCCTGGATCTCCACCCCGGGGGCGCTGGTCACCCGGATCTCCTCCGGGGTTCCGACCCAGTGGCTCTCCAGGAACTCCTTGTTGTGGGCGCTGAGCATGCGGGGCTCGGATCCCTCGGCGACGTCCAGGATGGCGATCTCCCCCGGGTGCGTGTGGTCGCTCACCGAGAAGGCGATGCGTCCGGTGCGCGCGTCGGCGGAGGTGCCGCCCAGTTCCCGGCCCAGGGGAGTGATCCGCTCCGGCTTCCCGCCGGCCGTCGCCACCTTGTAGATGCTGCAGCTCCCCTCCTCGCTCACCAGGAAGAAGAGGGTCTTGCCGTCCGGGGTCCAGATGGCCCGCTCGAAGTCCATTCCCACGTCCCGGGTGTCGGAGATGCACTGGTTGCCGACGGTGGTGGGAAGATCCGGGGTGAGGTCCACCGGCTCCCCGCCTTTCACGTCCACCTTCCACAGGTGCCCGTCCCGCCAGAAGGACTCCCCCTGGCCGCAGAAACACCCCATGAAGGCGACGGTCCTCCCGTCCGGGGAGAAGGAGGGGGCGAAGTTGGGGCCGTACTCGGTGGTGAGCCGGGTGACGGGGCCGCCGGCCGCGGGGACCAGGCAGATGTCGGCGTTGTCCAGGTGGTCCTCGATCGGGAACATCCGGTTACTGGAGAAGGCGATGGTCTTCCCGTCCGGGGAGTAGACCGGATCGCCGTCCTCGGTCTGCCCGTCGGTGAGCTGGAGGGTCTCGCCGGTCGCCGCATCCACCCGATAGAGGTGGGTCAAGGTGTCGAACAGGTAGCCGATCCCGTCCTCCTTGAAGTGGACGTTGGTGTGCACCTGGAAACGCGGGCGCTTGCCGCCCTCGTCCTTCTTGTCCGCCTCACGACGGGCGATCTGCTCCTCGGAGTGGGGGCGGTAGGCGATGACCAGGTGTTTGCCGTCCGGGGCCCACTCCAGGGCGGAGATCGATCCGTCCAGGTCGGTCAGCCGGCGCGCCTCTCCCCCGCCGGTGGCAAGCAGGTGGATCTGGGCCCGATCCTCGTGCCGGGAGGAGACGAAGGCCAGGGTCTCGCCGTCCGGGGACCAGCGGGGCATGGTGTCGGAATGGTCGCCGAAGGTGAGCCGCTGGGGTTCCCCGCCTCCGGCCGGAACCCGGTAGAGATGCGAGACGTACTTGTTGTCGTCGAACCGGGTGGTCTTGACCGAGTAGGCCACCGTCTTGCCGTCCGGCGACAGGCGGCAGTCGCCCACGAAGGCCAGCTTGAAGAGGTCCGCCGCGGCCAGCGGCGGCCTGGAGTCCTGTGCCATGGATCCTCCTGAAAAAGGGGTGGTAACGGGCCAGAATAACACGCCCCGGCCCCGTTGAGGACCGCCCGGAGGGGTCGTATAATGGGCGGTCGCGTACGAGGGCGGCCGGTTCCGGTTTCCGGCCCCCAGGCCCGGGCGAGTCGCCGGGGGGACGGTTGAGGAGGACGGGATGATCGTAGGAGTGCCCAAGGAGATCAAGGCGGACGAGCACCGGGTGGCGGTGCTCCCGGTAGGTGTCGAGCAGCTGGTGGCCCGGGGCCACGAGGTGGTGGTACAGACGCAGGCGGGGGTGGGGAGCGGCTTCGACGACGAGGCCTACCGCACCGCCGGGGCGACCATCGGCAAGGACGCGGCCGAGGTCTACGGCCGGGCCGAGATGATCGTGAAGGTGAAGGAGCCCCTGGCCGCGGAGTACCCGCTCCTGCGGAAGGACCAGATCGTCTTCACCTACTTCCACTTTGCCGCCGGCGCCGAGATGACCGAGGCGGTGGTCCGGTCCGGCTGCGTGGCCATCGCCTACGAGACGGTGGAACTCGCCGACCGCGAGCTGCCGCTCCTCACCCCCATGAGCGAGGTGGCCGGCCGCATGGCCATCCAGGAGGGGGCGAGGTTCCTGGAATACCGGATGGGCGGGAGCGGGATCCTCCTGGGCGGCGTGCCCGGGGTGTACCCGGCCTACGTGACGGTGCTGGGGGGCGGCGTGGTGGGCACGAACTCCGCCAAGATGGCCGCCGGCCTGGGCGCCGACGTGGTCATCCTGGACATCAATCTGGACCGGCTGCGCTACCTGGACGACATCATGCCCAAGAACGTGCGCACGATGATGTCCAACCCGGCCAACGTGCGCGAGTGCATCGCCCGCACCGACCTGCTGGTGGGCGCGGTGCTCATCCCCGGCGGCCGCGCGCCGTGGCTGGTGACCAAGGACATGCTGAAGCTCATGAAGCCGCGCTCGGTGGTGGTGGACGTGGCCGTGGACCAGGGCGGCTGCATCGAGACCTCGCGCCCGACCACCCACGAGGACCCCACCTACGAGGTGGAGGGCATCATCCACTACTGCGTGGCCAACATGCCCGGCGCGGTCCCCCGCACCAGCACCCTGGCCCTGACCAACGCCACCTTCCCCTACGTCCTGCTCCTGGCCGACAAGGGTTGGAAGGACGCCGTGCGCCGGCGCCCGGACCTGGGGAAGGGCGTGAGCATCGTGGGCGGCAAGATCACCTACGAGGCGGTGGCCCAGGCCTTCGACCGGCCGTACACGCCGCTGCGCGAGGTGGTGTAGGGGCGGCTTCGGGATCAGGCTGTACCCGTGTACACGTGCACTTCAGCAAGTAAAGCGTGGTGTCCCCGATTTGATTGGAACCGGTCGCGCCACCCCCCGCTGTACACGGGTATCTACAGAAAGCAGGAGTACATGTGTATTTTCCCCTGCGCGCCCGTGGGGATCGCTTCCCCTACCCCGCAGATTCCTGCGGCGTCACTCGCCCGCAGTCACGGTGCACAACCAGATGCCAACGTTGGCCTCCCGCGGGCGCGAACTGTACACATGTACACGGGTATTCCTACATGATCCGCAAGAACAACGCGTGCGAGTGACGGGTTCGCGTCACTCGATGACGCACTCACGTCACCGCCCGCAGCGCCTCCGCCATGGTCTCCACCGCCCCGGTCAGCACATCGCTTGGGGTGACCAGGGGCGGGCAGAGGCGGATCACGTTGTCGTGATGCAACGTCCAGCCCAATAACACCCGCCGCTCCAGGCAGGCGGTGACGAAGCGCGAGGTGGCCGCCGCGTCGGGCAGATCGAAGCCGACGAACAACCCCAGACCCCGCACGTCCTGCGCCCCCAGGGGCTCCAGACGGGCCCGCAACGAAGCCCTCCACGCCTCCCCCACCAGCTCCGCCCGTTCCGGCAGCCGCTCTTCCAACATCACCTGCAACGCAGCCCGGCCCGCCGCGCAGGAGACCGGGTGGCCGCCGAAGGTCGTGACGTGGGAGAGGGGAGGATCCTGGGCCAGGACGGCCAGGAGATCCCTAGAAGCCACGAACCCACCCAGGGGATAGCCGCCTCCCAGCGCCTTGGCCAGGACCAGGACGTCCGGCACCACGCCCCAGCGCTCGCAGGCGAACAGGCGCCCCGTTCTCCCGAACCCCGTCATCACCTCGTCCAGGATCAAGAGCGCGCCGGCTCGACGGCACCGCGCGGCCAGCGCCGGCAGGAACCCGTCCGGAGGGACGCGCACGCCCCCCTCCCCCTGGACCGGCTCCACGATCACCCCGGCCACCGTGTCGTCGATCGCCTCCAGGGCGGCCTCGTCGCCGAAGGGCAGCACCTGGACCGGGCTCAGAAGCGTTCCGAAGGGCTGCTGGTAGAGCCGGTTTCCCCCCACGCTCAACGCCCCGAACGTGTCTCCGTGATACGCCCCGGCGAAGCACACGTAACGAAGCCGCCCCGTCGCCTTCCGGGCCAGCTTGAGCGCACCCTCCACCGCCTCGGCGCCGCTGTTCACGAAGTAGACCGCGTCCAGGCCGGCCGGGGTCGCAGCACACAGTTCCTCCGCGTAGCGGGCCTGCTCCTCCTGGATGTACTCGCCGTAGACCATGACGTGGTGGTGGCGGCGGTTCTGGGCCTCGACCGCGGCGGCCACCCGGGGGTGGGTGTGGCCGACGTTGGCCACCCCGATCCCCGAGAGCAGATCCAGGTAGCGGCGGCCGTCGGCCCCGACGATCCACGGGCCCTCGGCCCGGTCCACCACCAGGCCGATCGGCTCGGCCGAGGTGGGGGCCAGGTGCCGGGCGAAGGCGGCCCGCCAGGCCTCGAATTCGCTTGAAGAGGAACCCGTTTCGTCTTTCATCATGGTGAGTTATGGGCGATCGCAGCGCCCTCGGCCAGGAGCCCGGCCAGGCCCGATCGGCCGTCGGCCCGCCAGCCCGCCGGGGGGTCCTGGATGGAGGTCAAGGGGACGATCCGGGGGACCTCGGCCGCGGCGGCGGCCCGCTTCCAGTCGAGTTCGTTCCGGGCCAGGTGGGCCAGCCCGACCCCCTGGACCAGGCCCCGGTTCCGCTCCAGCAGTTCCTTCATGGCCCGGCGGCTGGGCCGGTGGGCGACCCGCACCACCCGCTCCGGGGGTCCGGCGTCCAGGGTCGGGTCCTCGTCCCACACCACGGTCCACGCCGTGTCGTCCGGGCTCACGCAGCCGGCCGTCGTGGGAGCCGCCATCTCGTAGGGGGCGCGGAACTGATGGATCGCCGACGCTTCCTCCGGTGTGCGGGGCCGCGCCGGCCAGCGCGTTTCCCAGCCGGCCAGGGCCTCGGCCAGGCGGGCGGCGAAGCGCCGGGGGTCGCCGGCCACGAAGACGATCCGCGGCGAGAGACAACCCGCCTGGTCCCAGAGCACGATTTCCCGGGCCGCCTCCTCCCACCAGGCATCCGGCGCCTGCATCCAGCCCATGCCCACCACGCCCACCGAGATCCGGGGGCCGTAGATGACGTGCGGGGTGTGGAGCCTGCGGCCGAGCGACGCGGCCATCGCCTGCCCTCCCGAGGCGACCACGTAGTCCACGCTGTCGAACACCTGCCTCTCGGTCGCCCGGTCGCCCCCGGTCCACGGCTCCACCGCCACCGCTCCGGCCAGGAGAGGCGCCGCCTGGCGCAGGGATTCCAGCCAGAGGACTGCGGTCACCGGGTCGCCGGAGGCGGGTTTCAGGAGCACCGCGCTCCGGGCCAGGAGCGCTTCCAGAGCGGCGGGAATGGCCAGCCCGGCCACGTTCCCGGCCAGGATCTGGGCCACCACCGTGGGGCCGCGCAGCGTGGCCAGCGCCGGCGGCGCGCCCTCGGGGTGGGCGGCGGCGGCCAGGCGCGCCGCCTCCACCCGGGCGTCGGTGAGCCAGCGCCTAAGCGCCTC
>Ga0307424_1000168_pt1 | contig 32528 bp, 25 predicted proteins | sample SalMarWE160320MG_FD_202157 | JGI IMG/M metagenome (GOLD analysis project Ga0307424, IMG submission 202157) | Salt marsh sediment microbial communities from the Plum Island Ecosystem LTER, Massachusetts, United States - WE1603-20 | ecosystem: Environmental > Aquatic > Marine > Intertidal zone >... | reverse complement strand
TCGCGACCTCGTACGGCGTATAGCCGCCCCGCGCGAAGTCGTACTGGTTGTACTGCACGACGACCGTGCCGCCCGCCCTCGCCCAGTCGAGGAGCTGAGCGTTCGCCGCCTTCAGGTCCTCGCGGGTTTCGTAGGCACGCACGCCGACGACCACCACGTCGTACGGATCGTAGGCGCCGCCCCGCACCTGGTCCGAGCTCAAGAGCGTGACGTCGGCGCCCACCTGGCGCAGCGCCTCCGGGCCGTCGTCACCGGTCCCCATGATGTAGCCGACCTTCAGGTCGTCGGCGATGCGCACGGGGATCACCGTGATCCTCGCCTCGGCCGGGGAGAAGAGCGCGGCCCGCTCGATGTGCTCGTAGTCGATGATCGAGAAGCCCTCGTCGTAGCGGTGCCCGTCCGCCGAGGCGACGACCGCGTGGAACGTCGCCTCGCCGGCCTCGATCGACCCGGTGGGCCGCACCTCGAACGCGAAGGAGCGCTCCGCGCCCTCGGCGTCCACGTCGAAGTCGTAGGACTCCGGCGTGACGGTCCACCCCGCGGGGGCCGAGAGGGTCACGGTGCCGCTGCTGCCGCCCGCGGCCTCCGACCGGACGGCCACGGTCAGCGTGCGCGCCTCGCGGCGTGCCAGCGGCCACGCGAGCGCGGAGGGCGTCACGGCCGCCGAGATCGGCGGTACCGTCAGGACCGGCCGGTGGAACTGGCCGCGCGCGGGGTTCACGCCGACGAACTCCCACGGCACGTCGTGCTCGACGGCGACCGGCCCCGTCGCTGACGTCACGTCGAAGTCGAACGTCGCGTGCACGGGCGGCGGGTCGCGCGGCAACCCCCACAGGTCGGGCTCGTCCTTCGGCCACCGGTAGCGGTAGCCGTCCCGGGGTTGGCGCAGGTAGTAGAGGCGGGACAGGTCGGCGTCGAGCGGGAGCGTCACGTCGAACACCCAACGCGCGAGCGTCGACGGCGCAAGGCTTCCGTCGGGTGCGAGGCCATCGGCGGACACCAGCTCCGTGCGCCAACCCGACGGGATCGCCAGCCGCGCCTTCGCGCCGCGGAGGACGGTGGGTCCGCCGTTCCAGGCGATCGCGCTCACGCGCACGGTCTGGCCAGGCGTCACCAGGTCGTCCTCGGCGCGGACGTCGAGGGTCACACCCGCCGCCGCGAGGAAGGCGTGGGTCGCCAGCTCGATCTTCTGGTCGAGCACGTGCTTCAGCTCGGTCCCGGCGGCGGCGCCGGCCGTCTTCCTGGCCATCAGCAGATGACCCAGCGCCTCTTCCAGGGGGGGCACCACGGCGTACAGATCGGCCCCGCCGAAGCGCTCGTGGGCATCCTCCAGGGCGGTCCGATAGGCCTCCAGGTGGGCGCGTGTCGGACCGCCCGCCGCCCCGTCAAGACCGTCCGTCGCAGCGACCAGCGTGGTGTCCACGCCGCCGAAGATGCCGGTGCCGGGGCCTGCGCCCGTGAGGTCCTTCTCCAGCCGGACGCCCGAGGTGCGCGGGCCCATGGGGCGGGGCGCACCCATGTCCTGGGAGCGGTGGAAGCTCCGACTCTCCATCGAGAGCATGAGCTCCGAGCGGCCGAGGAGCGGGTCGAACGCGCCGGTCTCCACCGTGGTGGTGGCCTGGTCGGGCCGCCTGCGCGCTAGCTCGAAGAGCTTGAGCGGCGTCCACGCCTCCACGCCCTCGGAGAGCTGCTCGGGGAAGCGCGTGGGGTCGCCCGCCGCGGCGAACGCCTCGCGCGCGACGATCCCCGAGGCCTGGTGCTGGCCGTGGCCGTCCACGGGCGTGCCATGGAAGACCGCGACGACCACCTGCGGACGGAACCTGCGGATGATCCACACCACGTCGGACGTCAGCTCCTCGCGGGGCCAGAACGTGAGGGCTTCGTCGGCGCGCTTGGAGAAGCCGTAGTCGAAAGCCCGCGAGAAGAACTGCTGACCGCCGTCGAGGGCGCGCGCCGCCTGCAGCTCGCCCGTGCGGATGATCCCCAGGCCGTCCCACAGCTCCGGCCCGATGAGGTTCTGGCCACCCTCGCCGCGCGTCAGGGAGAGGTAGGCCGTCTGCACGCCGAAGCGTCGCGACAGCGTCGCCAGGAGGCTGGTGTCCTCGTCGTCCGGGTGGGCGCCGATCATCAGAACGCGCTTGACACCGTCCATCCTCCGCAGCAGGAGGCCGGTGGCCACCACGCCGGTCCCGTCGAGGGACTGCCCCGTCGCGCGCGACGGGAGCAGGACCGACAGGAGCAGGAGGAGGCCGACAGCTGCGCGCTTGGGGTGGGTCATGGGGATTCCTTCAACCGCTGGGGCAGTTCTTGGCGCTCAGGTCCGCGGCGCACACCGGAGCCGACGAACCTACGCGCCGTCCGGAGACCGGGGTACCCGCCAGCGCCCTCCGGGTTACGCCCCTCCGCCAGGGCGGGGCCAGGGCAACGCCAACGCCGCGGGTGCCCGCACGCGCCCCACCCAGCCGGCAAGCGCCGCCAGGCTGAGCAGATAGGGGAGCGCGAGGAAGAGCTGGTACGGCAGGTCGAGGCCGAGCGCCTGGAGGAAGAACTGCAGCGCGGAGGCGCCGCCGAAGAGGAGGGCGGCGATGAGCACCCAGATCGGGTTCCACCGGCCCAGCACGACCACGGCGATGGCGACGAAGCCCCGGCCGGCCGTCATGTTCTCGGCGAAGGTGCCGGCGTGCGCCAGGGCCAGGTGCGCGCCGGCCACGCCTGCCATCGCCCCACCGAACAGGGTGGCCAGGAAGCGGGTCCAACGGACGCGCACGCCCGCGGCCTCGGAGGCGGAGGGCTCTTCGCCGGTGGCACGCAGCGCCAGCCCCCACCCGGTGCGGAAGAGGAGCCACCAGAGCGCCGGCGCGAGGAGGTAGGCCAGGTAGGCGGTCGGCGCCTGGGCGAACAGCGCGCGTCCGACCCAGGGGATCTCCGAGAGCCCGGGGATGGGCAGGGGCGCCAGCGTCGGGAGCGACAGCGCCGTGCCGGTCGCCCCGAAGCGGGCCTGGTACACCGCTCCCGTGACGCCCAGGCCCCCCAGCGTGACGGCCGTGCCCGTGATGATCTGGTCGGTCCCGAGGCCCACAGCGAACGCGGCGAACACCGCGGCCACAAACAGCCCGGCCGCCGCCCCTGCCACCACGCCCCCACCGGCGGACCCGAGGGCCAGAGCGCCCATGGCTCCTCCGAGGGCCCCCGCGATCATCGAGCCTTCCAGGCCGATGTTGATGACGCCGCTGCGCTCGGTGACCGTCTCGCCCAGGGCGGCGAGCGCGAGCGGAACCCCGAGGCGCACCGCGGCCTCCAGGAACGCGGCCAGGGCGGACTCAGGCATCGCCCACCTCCCCGAGGGACCGGGTCGCGGTGCGCTTCGCCGGTCGGACGCGGCGGCGCGCCTGGTCCACGGCCAGGACGGACAGGATCGCGAGGGCCTCCACCGCGCTCACCCACGCCGCGGGGATCCCGGCCGAGCGCTGCATCGCGCCCGCGCCCCCCTCCAGCGCGCCGAAGAGCACGCCCGCCAGAAGCACGCCCCCCGGGTGGAGCCCAGCGAGGAGCGCGACGGCGATGGCCGTGTAACCCCACCCGGGCGACAGCCCCTCGTAGAGCGCCCAGGTCACCCCCGCCACCTGGACGCCGCCGGCCAGGCCGGCGAGGGCCCCCGAGGAGAGGAACGCCGCCCACGTCACGCGGCTGGCGTCGATGCGCCCCGATACCCGGGCCGCCTCCGGCGAGGCGCCCACCGCTCGGATCGCGAATCCCGCACGCGTCCACTTCAGGACCCCCCAGAGTGCCAACGCCAGCGCCACCGCCACGGCGAATCCCAGATGGAGCCGCACCCCGGGGAGCGTGGGAAGCCTCGCCACCTCGGCGATGGGATCGGTCTGGGGAAAGACCCGCCTGGCCTCCTGCAGCGGCCCGCGGACGGCGTACGCGGTCAGGTCGATGGCGACGAAGTTCATCAGGATCGTCGTGATCACCTCCCCGACGCCCAGGCTGAGCTTCATGAGCGCGGGCACGAACGCCCACGCCGCCCCGGCGAGCGCCGCCGCCCCCAGCACGGCCGGGACCAGGACGCCGGCCGGGAGAGAGCCGCCGCGCAGCCCGACCCACGTCGCCGCGATCGCGCCGGCGTAGAGCTGCCCTTCCGCGCCGATGTTCCACACCCCGGCCCGGAACGCGACCGCCACCGCGAGGCCGGTGAGGATCAGCGGCACCGAGCGGACGAGCGTCACCGAGAGGAACGCCTCCCGACTGCCGAACGCGCCGGACACCAGGGCGCCGGCCGCGCGCCCCACGTCGTAGCCGCCCGCCCACAGCCCCGCGACAGCCGCGAGCGCCGTCACCATCAGCGCCGCCGCGGGCACCGCGAGCGGAACGAAGCGGGCGCGGCCCGGCTCAGGCATGGGCCGCCGCGACCATGCGGGCGCCGACGCCCTCGCGCGTCCGCGCCTCGGCGGGGATCTCGTGCAGCCGTCCGCGGGAGATCACGAAGATCCGGTTTGCCAGGGCGAGAACCTCGTCGAGGTCGGTGGAGACCAGCACCACGGCGGGCGCGCGGTCCGTGCCCACGAACGACGCGAGCTCGCGGTGCACGAACGCCGAGGCGGCCACGTCGAGCCCCCGGGTCGGGTTCTCCGCCACCAGAAGGTCCGAAGCCATCGCCAGCTCACGGGCGACGACCACCCGCTGCTGGTTGCCGCCCGAGAGGGCCGAGGCCGGGACGTCCGGCGACGGCGCCCGCACGTCGAAGCGTCGCATGAGCTCCCCCGTGCGCCGGCGCATCGCCTGCCAGCGCAGGAAGGGACCCCTCCGGTACGCACGGTCGCGGTGGAGCGCCAGCGCCACGTTCGCGGTGAGGTCGAAGTCGGCGATCAGGCCCTCGAGGCTCCGGTCCTGAGAGATGAATCCGCTCCGCGGGGGGAGCACGGCCCTTCCCCCGTCCACGTCGCGGCGTCCGGCGAGCACTGCGGCGAGCTCCCGCTGGCCGTTGCCCTCGACGCCAGCGATGCCCACGATCTCGCCGCGGTGCACGGTGAGGGAGATACCGTCGATCGCCCACTCTCCCCGGGGCCCCCGTGCACGCACGGCCTCGAGGCTGGCCACCACTGCCCCGTCGCTCGCCCCACTCCCGGCCGCGCCCCGGCCCAGCGGCGCGCCCACCGCGGCCGCGTCGGCCACGCCGCCGCCCACCATCGCCTCGACCAGCCCGGCCACGTCCACCTCGCGGGCGGGGGCCCGCAACACCGTGCGCCCCTCGCGGAGCACGGTCACCCTGTCCGCGACACCCATCACCTCGTCGAGCTTGTGGGCCACCAGCACCACACCCTGCCCCTCGTCCGCCAGCGAGCGGAGCAACCGGAAGAGGGACGCCACCTCAGGAGGCGCGAGGACCGCCGTGGGCTCGTCGAGGACGAGGAGGCGCGGGCGCCGGAGGAGCACCTTGAGGATCTCCACCCGCTGGCGGCTCCCCACCCCCAGCGTGTCGACGGGGGCGTCGAGGGGGACCTCGAGGCCCGTCCGCTCCGACAGCTCGGCGGCCTCGGCACGCAACCTGGCCAGGGGCAGCGCGAAGCCGGCACGCCCGGAGCGGCGCCCCAGCGCGAGGTTCTCGAGCACCGTGAGGGTGGGCACGAGCGTGAAGTGCTGGTGGACCATGCCGACGCCCAGCGCCCAGGCGTCACCGGGGCGGCGCAGGACACGCGCGAGGCCGCCGACCTCGATCGTGCCCCCGTCCGGGCGCAGCATGCCCGCCAGCACGTTCAGGAGCGTCGTCTTCCCGGCGCCGTTCTCTCCCAGCACCCCGTGCACCTCACCCGCCGCCAGCTCGAGGTCGGCGCCCCGGAGCGCCTCGACGGCGCCGAAGCGCTTGCGGATGCCCGCGAGGCGGGCGAGGAGCGGCGTCACGACCGGTCGGGTCCGCCCTCGGCTCCGGACGGGCCTTCCGTACCTGGCTCGCCCTCGACGAACGGCACCCTGGGGACCTGGAGCGCGCCCGAACGGATCCGTGCGCGCGCTTCGTCGACGCGCTGGAGCAGCTCCGCGGGGATCCGGTCCGCGACCGCCGGGTTGACGACGAAGTCGATCACGCCTTCCCTCGCGCCCTCGTACCGCGGCTTCCCGCCCAGCTCCCCCTTCTGCCACGCCCGCGCGGTCTCGAGGAAGGCCCGTGGGATGTCGATCACCGCGCTCCCGAGCGTCACCTCGGGGGCCACGTCGTTCTGGTCGTTGTTCATCCCGATCGCCCACACGCGGTCGCCCGCCTCCACCGCCTCGCGCACGGCCTGGAAGACGCCGAACGACGCCGCGTCGGTGTTGTGCACGAGGATGTCCGCCCCACGCCGAAGCTGCGCGATCGCGGCCTCCTTCGCCGCGCCGACGTCGTCCCAGTTGCCGATGTAGGACTCCAACACCCGCACCTCGGGAGCCACGGCGCGCGCGCCCGCCTCGAAGGCGCGGAGGGTCCCCTGCACGGGTGGGATCGCGACGCCCCCGACCATCCCCAGCGTGCCGGTGGCGCTCATCCCGGCCGCGACCATCCCGGCGAGGTAGGTCCCCTCCTCCAGCGTGAAGATCAGCGGCACCACGTTGGGTGCCACCTTCCCTCCCCCGCTCACCACGATCGTCACCTTCGGGAACCGCGCGCCCGCACGCATCGCGGCGTCCTGGTACTCGAAGCCGTGGGCGAAGATCAGGTCGTAGCCAGACGAGGCGTAGGACAGGAAGGCCTCGTCGAACTCGGCGGGGGTGCGGGTCTGCTGGTGGCTCACCTCGGCGCCGAGGGAGTCGCGCAGCATCATCAGCCCCTCGTAGGCGCCCGCGTACCACCCGGCGTCACTCACCGGCCCCGCGGTGAGAAGCGCCGCACGGAAGGTCGGCGTGGACCCGCCGCCGGAGCCGCTGCCAGAGGCTTCCCGGTCGGCGCCGCCGCACGCCCCGGCCGCGAGGGTCAGGCAGACGGCGAGGGTGAGCCGGCCGAGGGAGGAGAGCACGGGCGTCGCTCCGGTGGATGCCGTCGGTCGAACGAACTGAGACAACACGGTAAGCGCCTGCCTGTCCGCGGTTCAAAGGGGCCGGTATCTTGGGGCCGAAATTCGCCCGGGCCGGGGCGCGTATCCCCCGGCGACTGCCCTCCGTCTACCCGGAGCACCCCGATCATGAGCCAGCAGCGCGACCAGTGGACCTCGAACGTCGGCTTCGTCCTCGCGGCCGCCGGCAGCGCGATCGGCCTCGGCAACCTGTGGAAGTTCCCGTTCATCACGTGGAACAACCACGGTGGCGCCTTCGTGCTGGTCTACCTCATGTGCATCGCCGGGGTGGGCCTGCCGATCATGATGGCGGAGCTGCTCATCGGTCGCAGCACCCAGAAGAGCCCCGTCGGCGCCCTCAAGGAGGCGATCGGTCCGGCGTGGGGGCTGGTGGGCGCGTGGGGCGTGTTGGCGGGGTTCTCGATCCTGAGCTACTACAGCGTGGTCGCCGGCTGGTCGCTCTTCTACTTCGTGAAGACGCTGGGGTGGAGCCTCACGGGATTCCCCGCGGACGTGCAGACCGGTGCGATCTTCGCGTCCGTCGTGAGCAACGGCTGGCGCCAGATCCTCCTCTCGGGGCTCTTCTCGATGGGCACGGTGGCGACGGTGTACTTCGGCGTGCACGGTGGCATCGAGAAGATCAGCCGCATCTTCCTGCCGGTGCTGTTCGCCATCCTCCTGCTCCTCCTCTTCAGCGCGTTGACGATGGACGGCGCCGGGGAGGCCCTCCACTTCATCTTCCGTCCCAACTTCCACGAGCTGGAGCCGCGGGGGATCCTGGAGGCGCTGGGCCACTCCTTCTTCACGCTGTCGTTGGGGATGGGGGCCATGATCACCTACGGCTCCTACATCAAGCGGGACAAGTCGCTCGTGAGCTCCGCCACCATCATCGTCGTGCTCGACACGGTCATCGCGCTGTTCGCGACGATCATCATGTTCTCGGTGATCTTCACGGTGCCGGGGATGCCCGAGCAGGTCAGTAGCTCGACGGTCGGGATGCTGTTCATCTCGCTCCCGCAGCTCTTCTACCAGGTCGTGCCCTTCGGGCGCATCCTTGGCCCGCTCTTCTACGTGCTGGTGGCGATGGCCGCCCTGACGTCGACAATATCGTTGCTCGAGGTGGTGGTGAGCTACTTCATCGACGAGCGCGCCATGCCGCGCCCCAAGGCGACGCTGGTGAGCGGCGCGGCCATCTTCGTGTTCACGATCCTGGCGGCGCTCTCCTTCGGCGAGGTGTCCTGGCTGTCCAGCTTCGAGCTCGTCCATGGCAAGCAGGGCTTCTTCGCGACCCTCGACCATTTCGCTTCGAACTACCAGCTCCCCATCGGCGGGCTGTTCATCACGATCGGGTGCGGCTGGTTCATGACCCGCAAACAGACCGAGGACGAGTTGGTCGACGACCAGACGCCCGGATGGTTCAGCTACGGGGTGTGGCGCTTCTTCATCCGCTTCGTCGCGCCGGCGGCGGTGGCGGCCATCCTGATCGCCGTGCTGTTCTTCGGGGCCGACTTCAGCTGATGCGCGCGGGGGGCGGCGGCGCGGACGCCGTCGCCCCCCGATCCCGCGCAAGACGCCCCACTACCGCAGGATCGCCGGCAGCCGCTTCACGACGACAACGGGCACGTCCATCTCGTCCTTCTCGATGAAGGCGACGAGCCCGTCCGGCCCGAACGCCGAGGGCAACGGAAGCGATCCGGCCGCGAGGGTTCCCACGTACTGGCCCGTCGGCGTCAGCACGTCGATCGCTCCGGGCTCCGAGGGCGGGTCGCCCCTGCGCACGACCCAGATCCTGCCGTTCCACCCGGTGGCCAGGTCCATGACCACGGGTAGCTCGGGGTAGAACTGCATCTGCTCGACGCGGCCCTTCATCATCTCCTTGATCGCATCCCCGGCGATCGGGCGGGACTGACCTTCCCGGGTGGACATCACCATGCGCGGGCCTCCGCCCTCCTCCAGCTCGTCGAGGCGTCGCTGCTTCTCCGCCTCCCGCATCGCCTCCGTGACGGGTCGCGGCCCGAGGGGCCGGCGGAGGACCCGCTGCAGGGTTCCATCCGCGGCCGCGACCTTGATGGCGTACGCGCTGCTGTCGCTGTAGGCCAGGCCCCCGTCCGGCAGGGGGCCGAAGGCCAGCTCCGGCTCGAAGGCGCGGTCGGTCGGCAGCGCAACGCGCAGCCGCATCCCACCCGCGTCCACGCTCTGGGGCCGTTCTTCCTCGCGCGGGGGCTGCCAGGCGCTGAGCACGGTATCCACCTCGACGGTCTCGCCCGTCAGGCCGATCCGCTCGATGGGCCTTCCCGTCGGCATCTCGACGGATCCGCCGGCCGTGACGCGGGTCATCGTGATCGCGGCGGCGCTGCCGCTGAAGACCGCGACGCCGACGGCGTCCGCATCGATCTCCCCGATCCGGATCACGTCCCCATCCCCCCCGAAGGAGACGAGCCGCTGGAACGTCCCGTCGGGCCCGAAGAGCGAGTATGCGCGGTGGCCCATATCGGCGATCACGACCGTCCCGTCCCTCAGCACCGTGAAGTCGACAGGCTGGCGGAGCTCTCCGGGTCCTTCCCCGGGTTGACCGATCTCCCGGACGAGCTTCCCCGCCTCGTCGACGACGACCACGCGCGAGCTCTGCCGGTCGAAGACGTACAGCCTCCCCTCGGCGTCGAACGCCACGCCGCGCACATCGCCGAAGGTCTCCCAGTCGGCGCCGTCGTACGAGCCGACCCGGAAGACCTCGTGGACCTCCGGCGTCAGCATGCGATCCTCCGCGGGCAGGTCCACCACCTGCTGGGCCGCGACCGGCACCGCCAGGAGCGTCGGCACCCACGCCATCCAGACACGTCGAACGAGATCCGGTCCCACGTCGCCACCTCCGCTACCGAGCCGGCTCGGCGCGGGGCCGCATGCCCCGCCGTCCCCGACAGGTGTATCCGACAGGTGTAGATGATGGATTCCCGCCCGGGGGTTGCCCAGGGCCCCGGTCGGCGCAGCTTTGAGGGGCGAGCGACCACGACGCGGCCGGCGCCACGTCGAGGGGCTCGGCGATCCGCTCGACCCAGGACCTGCCCATGGACACGCTGGGAGCCAAAGCCCTCGCGCCCCTGCCGCGGCGCCTGACCGTGGCGCTGTGCGGCGTCATGCTCACCGCCATCTTCCTGGTGGACCGGCAGGCCGTGCTCGCGGCCTCGCTCACCTCGCATCCCGCGCTGGTGGAGGCGGCCGCGACGTGGGACCTGACCGTCGGCTCCTCGTTGCTCTCCTGGTGGGTGCTGGGCCGGGACTTCCGGTGGCCGGTCTGGTCGCTGGTGCCCCTCTTCTTCGCGTCGCTGGCGCTGGCCGCGATGGCCCTCCCCGAGGGCCATCACGGCGCGTTGCGCGTCGCCCATCTGGCCGCCGCCCCCCTCGAGCTCCTCACCCTCGCGTTCCTCGTGCGCAAGGTGCTCCTTGGACGGCGCTCCTTCCGGAGCGACCCGGCCCGGGACGGCACGTGGGACGCCCAGGCCGCCCTGCAGCAGGCCTTTGCGGAGGCGCTCGGGCCCGGACGCGTCGCCGAGGTGATGGCCTACGAGATGTCCGTCCTCTACTACGCGCTGGGCGCCAGGCACGCGACCGCACCGGACGACGGGCTCACCTACCATCGCAGGAACTCGTACGGCGCGATCGTCTTCGCCCTGCTTCTGGCCACCGCGGTGGAGGTGGCGGCCGTCCACTTCCTGGCGAGCCTGTGGAGCCATCGTCTCGCATGGATCCTGAGCGGCCTCGGCATCTACGGGGCGCTGTGGATCTGGGGCGACTGGCGCGCCTGCCGCCTCCGGCCGGTGACGATCCGGAACGGCATCCTGCGCGTGGGCTTCGGGCTCAGGTGGCGCCTCGACGTGCCGCTCGACGCCGTGCGCATCGTACGCCCGCCCACCGCGGAGGAGAAGGCGAACAGGCGGGCGGTGGACCTCAGGCTGGCGCTCCCGGGCGCGCCGTGGAAGGTGCTGGAGCTGGACCGCCCCGTGCGGGCGGAGGGTATCTACGGCCTCCGCCGGACCGTCCGTAGGCTGGGCCTCGGGCTCGACGAGCCCGGACGCCTCGAGGCCGCTCTGGCCGAGGCGAACCCCGACACCGAGAGCCGATGATCAAGGATCTCCTGGACCGCCCCATCGAGAAGCGGCCGGCGACGCTGAAGTTCGACGGCCGGATCCTCCTCCTCCTCGACGACGCCGAGCTGGTGCGCGCGCAGCTCTTCGAGGGACGGGACGTCGAGCTGACGGAGGAGCTGAAGGCGCGGCTCCGGGACCAGATCTCCACCGACGAGATCACCCCCGCCTACATCTGCTACTTCTACGACGAGACCCTGGGAGACTTCCCCTACCTGGGGCTGCGCACCACGAACCGCGCCACGGGCGAAACCGAGTATCCGGTCACGCGCAGCTCGGTCAAGGACGGCGGCTTCGTCTGCTCCGTGGCCGGCAAGAGGCGCGGGAAGGGAAGCAGCCGGGAGCAGAGCCCCTACGCGGAGCTCATGGCGGGCGTGCGGATCGTGGTGGCCGAGAGCATCGAGCGCATCTACAACGAGAACTGCCAGAACCTGGGCGTGCTCACCACGACCGACTTCTCGGTGCTCGAGCGGATCCACGCCGGGGAGGAGATCCCGCTCTCGGTGTTCACCGATGGGCAGGACGAGATCACCCGGCAGATCATCGAGTACGGCGGGCTGTTCGAGTTCAACGTGGCCCGCCTGCAGGGGAAGGTCACGCTGCCCGTTCCCGCGAGCCGCGCCGACGGGGCGGACGCGAGTAGGCCCATGACCGTGGCCGAGAAGATCTTCGCCCGCCACCTCGTGGTGAGCGCCGCCGAGAACGCGGTGGGCGTGCCGTGGGTCGAGCCCGGCGAGGCCGGCTTCTTCCGCACGGACGTCCGCTTCAGCCACGAGTACGTGACCCCCATGTCCGCCATCTTCTTCGAGGAGAAGGTGGGCGGCGACGGCAGGGTCGTGGACACCGACTCGGTCCTCTTCTTCCGCGACCACCTCACGTTCCTCGCCAAGGCGATGACGCAGGAGCGGATCGAGGAGGGGCTGCTCGACGTCGCGAACCAGCTCGAGGTCAAACAGCGCGAGTTCGCGCAGCGTCAGGGCATCCGTCTCTACGGCGAGCAGATGGGCCACCGCCAGGGTTCCGAGGCGATCTGCCACTCCAAGATCCTCGAGGAGTACGCCGAGCCGGGCATGCTCGTGATCGGCTCGGATTCGCACACCCCCCACGCCGGCGCCATCGGCGCGGTGGCGTTCGGGGTCGGCACCACGGCGATCTTCAACTCGTGGATCACCAAGGACGTGCGCGTCCGCGTGCCGGAGTCGTTCAAGGTCGTGGTGAGCGGGACGCCCGCGCCCAACGTGACGGCCAAGGACTACATGCTGGAGATCCTCCGGCATCCCTACATCCGCGACGGGCAGGCGATCGGCCAGATCATCGAGTACGCGGGTCCGGCCGTGGAGGCGCTCGGCGTCGACGAGCGCGCTACAATGACGAACATGGCTGCCGAGGTGGGCGCGTTCACCGGCATCATCGCCGCGGACGCCAAGTCCGTGGAGTTCCTGGTGAACGAGCGCGGCATGGAACGAGCCCGCGCGGAGGAGCTCGTCAGGGACATGCATTCCGACCCCGGCGCCCGTTATGTGAAGGTCATCGAGATCGACGCGTCGAAGATCCGCCCTATGGCCGCGCTCCCCAACGACCCGGGCAACGGCGTCTTCATCGACGAGCTCGAGGGTGACCGTGTGCGCATCGACATCGCCTACGCGGGCTCGTGCACGGCGGGCAAGAAGGAGGACATGGACATGTACGCCCGCGTGTTCGCCGAGGCGGACGCGAACGGGCTCCGTGTCCACCCCGACGTGCGCTGCTACATCCAGTGCGGATCCATCGAGGTGCGGGAGTACTGCCGAGCGCAGGGCTACCTCGGCCTGTTCGAGCGCATGGGCGCCGAGTTCATCGAGCCGGGCTGCGGGGCGTGCATCAACGCGGGACCGGGGGTGACCGCCTCCCCCGACGAGGTGTCGATCTCGAGCCAGAACCGGAACTTCCCCGGACGCTCGGGGCCCGGGAACCTCTATCTGGCCTCACCCTACTCGGTGGCGGCGTCGGCCGTGGCCGGCTACGTGACGCAGTGGGTCCCCGGACAAAAGCCGGAGCCGGCCCGACCGCGCAAGCTGGCGGTGGTGTAGAGGCGAGGGCCGTGGAAACCCGCCTCGCCACCTACGAGCTCCGCCCGATCGGCCGCGTGCGCTCCACCCTCACCCGGCGCGAAGACGCGCCCCGACAGGGGTGGGCGGGCGCACCCGAGGCGTGGGTCGAGCTCGACGACGAGTATCGCGACGGTCTGCTGGGCATCGAGCCCGGCACGGACGTCGTCCTTGTCACCTGGCTGCACCTCTCCGAGCGGGACGTCCTCCAGGTGCGCCCGCACCACGATCCCGAACACCGGGTGCGTGGCGTCTTCGCGACGCGGGCTCCGGTGAGGCCCAACCCCATCGGCATCCATCCGGTCACGGTGCTGGAGGTGGACGGGTGCCGGCTGCGCGTCGCGCCGCTCGAGGCCGTCGACGGCACCCCGGTCGTCGACATCAAGGCGGCGATGAAGGAGCGGCCGGAGGGGTCGTAGAGGCCCACGGTACCGCTCTTGCACGGGGATAGTGCAGAGACATGCACGACTCGCGACGCACGGAGGCAGCGTCATGGCTACCACGACTCCCACGGCCGCCTCGGCTGGGACCTTCCGGCTTGGCGACCTCGAGGTACACCGCATGGGCTTCGGCGCCATGCGTCTGACGGGCGGCGGGATCTGGGGCCCGCCGGCCGACCGCCAGGACGCGATCCGCGTCCTCCGGACGGCGGTCCACGACCTCGGCGTGAACCTCATCGACACGGCGGATTCCTACGGGCCCTTCGTGTCCGAGGAGCTCATCGCCGAGGCGCTCCACCCTTATCCCGCCCACGTGGTCATCGCCACCAAGGGCGGGCTGGAGCGCCCCGCCCCTGGCCAGTGGCGGCGAAACGGCCATCCGGAACACCTGCGCGAGGCCTGCGAGGGCAGCCTGCGCAGGCTGCGCCAGGAACGCATCGACGTCTATCAATTGCACGCCCCCGACGAGAAGGTCCCCCTCGAGGACTCGCTGGGCGAGCTGGTCCGTCTGCGGGACGAGGGGAGGATCCGCCACATCGGCGTTTCGAACTTCGACGTCAAGAAGCTGGAACGGGCGTTGGAGATCACACCCGTGGTCTCGGTGCAGAACCGGTACAACCTGACGGATCGCGAGTCCGATCCGGTCGTCGACTGGTGCGAGGCGCGGGGGATCGGGTTCCTGCCGTGGCGACCCATCCTCGGAGGCGTCGTCGACGAGCTCCTCGCGCACTCGATCGGAGCCCGGCACCGTGCCACGCCGACGCAGGTGGCCCTCGCCTGGCTGCTCCAGCGTTCGCCCGCGATCCTGCCCATCCCCGGCACGTCGGGCGCACAGCACCTGCGCGAGAACGTCGAGGCGACGTGGATCGAGCTGTCGGACGAGGAGATGGACGAGCTGCAACAGCTCGGCTGACCCGCGCACACCCCCTTCAGGGCCGGATGGGCCAGCCTCCCCCGGCGACCCGCGCCTCGAAGGCGTACTCGAGGGAGTTGCGGGCCATGGCCTTCAGGGTCGCGTAGTCGACACCTGCTCCTCCACCGCGACCCGGCGGTCTCCACGGCCTCCCGGATGTGGAAGCGCAGCCCTTCGGGCGGCACCAGCCCATCGATCAGATACGAGCGACGCAAGAGCTCGATCGCGCTCGTGCACACCGAGGTTCCGTCATCCCTCGGCGGCCGCGGGGTGGGTGGCATCCTGACCCGGCAGGCCGGAGACCAGACTGGTCCTGGACGGGCCCGAGCTCCGCGCGTACCCTGGTGTTGGTGCCCCTCCGTGGAGTTCCGTGGTGAGCACGTCCTTCGAGCGCCTGAGGGCGGCCCTCTCCGGCCGGTATGACGTCGAGCGAGAACTCGGCGGCGGGGGGATGGCTACGGTCTTCCTGGCTCGAGACCTCAAGCACGATCGAAACGTCGCGATCAAGGTCTTCCACCCCGAGTTGGCCGCGTCTCTGGGAACGGAGCGGTTTCTCCGGGAGATCAACGTCACCGCCGGCCTCGCCCATCCCCACATCCTGCCGCTGCACGACTCCGGGGAAATAGCGGGGTTTCTCTACTACGTCATGCCCTACGTAGAAGGGGAAACCCTCAGGCGGAGGCTCACCCGCGAGAAGCAGCTCCCGCTGGATGACGCCCTCCAGATCGGCCGCGAGGTGGCTGACGCGCTGAGCTACGCGCACAGCCGCGGGGTGATCCACCGCGACATCAAGCCGGAGAACATCTTGCTGCAGTCGGGGCACGCGGTGGTGGCCGATTTCGGGATTGCGCGGGCCATTGACCAGGCGGGTGGGGACAACCTCACGGGGACGGGGTTGGCGCTGGGGACCCCGGTGTACATATCCCCCGAGCAAGCGGTGGGGAATCGCGACCTGGACGGTCGGTCCGATCTCTACTCGCTGGGCTGCGTCTTGTACGAGATGTTGGCCGGGCAGCCGCCGTTCACGGGGCGGACGACGAAAAGCCTCGTCTATCAGCATCTCGCGGTCGAGCCGCAGACCATCACCAACATCCGGCCGTCGGTTCCGAGCTGGGTGGCGGCGGCACTGACGCGGAGCCTCGCGAAGACGCCAGCGGACCGGTTCGCGACGACGGCCGAGTTCGCGGGGGCGCTCGTGGCCGATGCGCATCCAGCAGCGACGCGCGCTACGACGCGCCCCCCAGACGCGACGCCCTCGATCGCGGTGCTGCCGTTCGCGAACATGAGCGGTGCCCGCGAGGATGACTTCCTCTGCGAGGGCCTGGCCGAGGAGATCATCAACGCCCTCGTGCAGATCTCCGGCCTGCGCGTGATCGCGCGCACCTCGTCGTTTGCGGTGGGGCGCCTGGGCGTCGACGTGTGCGAGGCCGGAGCCCGGCTCGGCGTCGAGAGCATCCTCGAGGGGAGCGTGCGCCGGGGTGGCTCCCGGGTGCGCATAACGACACAGCTCGTCTCCACCCGGGACGGGTCGCACCTGTGGAGCGAGCGCTATGACCGCGAGCTGGCCGACCTGCTCGTCCTCGAGGACGAGGTCGCGGCGGCCGTCGCCGAGCGTTTGCGCGGGGAGCTGGAAGGGAAGGGTGGCGAGCCACGGCGCCCGGCCGTGGATCGCGAGGCCTACACGGCATTCCTGGAGGGCCGACACCACTTCGCGCGGGGGACCTCGGAGGCCCTGGCGCAGGCGCACGCCTGCTACGCGCGCGCCCTCGAACGGGATCCGGCGTTCGCAGCCGCGTACGACGCAATGGCGGAGCTGCACTGGTTCCTGGGGTTCTTCGGCAACGTCCCACCGCGCGACGCGTTCTCCGCCGGCACCTGGTACGCGCTGCGGGCCATCGAGCTGGACGACACGTCGGCCGAGACCCACGCGCTCCTCGGCATGCTGCGAAAGGAGCTCGACTACGACTGGCCCGAGGTTGACCGCGAGCTGAGCCGCGCGCTGGAGCTGAACCGCGAGTCGCCGGTCGTGAAGCTGCGCTACGCCATCAGCGGCCTCCTGCCGCACGGCCGCATCGCCGAGGGGATGGCCGAGCTCGACGCCATCGTGCGGAGTGATCCGCTCTCAGTCCCCGCCCGCTGGTGGCTCGCCGTGATGTGCCTGCTGGCAGGGAGGGTGGACCGCCTGCACGACGAAGCGGGACACATGATCGCGCTCGATCCCCATCACTTCCTGGGCCATTGGGTGCTCGGCATCCACCGGGACCTGGTGGGGGCGCACACGGAGGCCGTTGCCGCACTGGAGAAGGCGCACGAGTTGTCGGGCGGCTCACCGTTCACGCTCGGATTCCTCGGCCTCATCAACGGGCGGGCCGGCCGCACCCACGCCACGCGCGCGCTGCTGCAGCACGCGGCCGAGGCCGCGAAGGCCGGCTACGTTCCACCGTCGACCTTCGCATTCGGCCACATCGGCCTGTGCGACTGGGATGCGGCGTTCGAGTGGCTCGGGCGGGCGATCGACGGCCGCGACCCGCTCGTCATGCCGATCAAGACCTATCCGTACCTGGAGCCGGTGCGCGGCGACCCGCGCTATCACGCACTGCTGCGCAAGATGAACCTCTGAAGTGCAACGCGCTCTGCCAGCCCGTCCACCGCCCGGCCTCCCGCCTGTCAATTCCACGTCCTCGCCCTCGATGGCGTCTTCAGCCAGCCCGACCCCGCGGACCCCACGGACGAGCTACGCTTCCATGAGGCTACCCTACTGACGCCCGAGCACTGGGGCGAAGTGGAGCGGACCGTCCAGCGCCGCGTCCTCCGTGCGTTCCGCCGACGCGGACTCCTGGAGGAGGACAGCGCCGCAGACATGCTCACCTGGCAGGCCAGCGGAGGATTCAGCGTCGATCGCTCCGTGCGCGTCGAGGGTGCCGACCGGGCCGGAGTGGAGGTACCGCCTCTCGGGGCCCGACCTCCAGGGCCGCACCGCCCTCGTCCTCTCGCCCTTCGAACTGCTGGAGCATCTCAGTAGCCTCGTCCCCCCCACCCCGCATTCACCGCCACCACTATCGCGGCGCCCTCGCGCCGCACGCCCGCCTCGGGGCCGCTGTCGTCGCCGCCGGCACAGCGGAGCCCGAAGAGGCCGAACACGCACGCCCCGTCCTCGGCCGCCCAGGAGAGGAAGCTCCCCGCGTAGACGGCGCCCGAGATGTGGCTGTGGAGGTCCCCGCCCTTCGGCCACGAGGAGAAGAACGGCGGACCTGGATACGCGGGGACGGAGGCTGATTCGCCCCATGGGGAGCGTCGTGGGGAAGGGGAACGTCCTGCCGTTCCCGAAGATATCAGTCCGTCTGCCGACCGTCCGCCCCTTTTCCACCACGGCCGGATCGCCCATCCTACGGGCGCATCGCCGTGGCACGGGGGTCGCCGTGCGGGTGAAACGCGGCGCCCGGTGGGTGCGGTTGGACGACGGGCGAATCACAGCCAGGGAGGGAGCGACATGTGGAAGAAGGACGAGGCGGCGCCCGGCACGGCGCGCCAGACGGAGGCCGCACCGCGCCCGGAGTCCCCCAGACGGGCGACCGCCGGAGCCGAACGGGCCACCATCGGTCCCTCGATCACGATCAAGGGCGAGGTGACGGGTGACGAGGACCTCCTCATCCAGGGGCGGGTGGAGGGGTCGGTCGAGCTCCATCTGCAGTCCGTCACCGTGGGAAGCGATGGGCGGGTGAAGGCGAACGTCACCGGGCGCGTCGTCACCGTGGAGGGAGAGGTCGAGGGCGACCTGCACGCGCAGGAGCAGGTCGTGCTGCGGAGCTCCGCCAGGGTGACGGGCGACATCACGGCGCCGCGGGTCGTGCTGGAGGACGGCGCCCGCTTCCGCGGTCTCGTGGACATGGGTGAGGGCGCCAAGGGCGCAGCGACAGCGAGCGGGACCTCCACCGCCGCCAGCGGTGAGACGGTCGGAAAGCCCGACCCGGAAGCGCCCAAGGCATCCACGGAGCCGGCGACGGCGTCGCGCGACGCGAACGGATCCCCCGCAACGGCGAAGTCGACCCCCGCAAAGGACAAGGACGCGTCCAGCACGGTGGAGGGGGCGGCTCCCTAGTGTCCTGGCTGGAGCGCATCCGACACGCGCGCCCTGAGGAGCCGAAGCCCGCGGAGACGTTCCCCGTCCCCCGGCCGCCCGTGGAACGGGCCGCTCCGGGCGTGGCCGCGCTCTTCGCCGGGCTCGGGCCGGGCGAGGGCCACTCGGTGCTGGATCTGGGGCCGGCCGCCGAGAGCCACCTGCGCCTGTACTGTGGCTTCGCCCGCCAGATACGCTTCGCGGACCTGCTCCCGCACCCGCCGAAGGGAGCCGCGCTCGTCTCGGCGCTCAAGGCGCTCCCTCCCAACCCCCGGCTTCCCTACGACCTCGTGCTGGCATGGAACCTCCTGGATCGACTCGACCTCGAGGAACGCTCCCTGCTGATCGAAAGGCTCGCCGAGATCACCGCGCCGGACGCACGCCTCTACATCGTCGTCGATGCCTCGGGCGAGCCCACCACGCAGCCGTTGCGCTACACCCTCCTCGACGTCGACCGCATCACCCAGCGCGCCGTGGGCCGCCCCGAGCCCGCGCAACGCCAGCTCCTCCCCGCCCAGGTTGAACGCCTTTTGGCGCCGTTCGAGGTCGTGCACGCGTTCACCCTGCGCCTGGGCCTCAGGGAATACGTCGCCGTGAAGGGCGGCGAGGACGCGCTTCGGGCCCAGCACCGCGGGTCGGCCCAGGCACGCCGTCACGAGGCGCTGCCCCGCTGACGACGGGCCTCTCCGGCCGCCGGCCGGGGGCGTTCCCGGACGACATGGCGGCCAGAATAGGCGCGCGCATGCTCAGCCTGACCCTCGCCGGACGCAAGCTGGGCGCATTCACGAAGTACCCGGGCCTCGAGCCCGAGGCCGCGTTCAACGGCGGCAGCCGAGGCGGAAGCTACTCGCTCTGAAAGCAGGACGTGCTGCCGCGGCTCGCGCAGTCCGTCGCCACCCTCCACGCAGGCGTCCAGCACGGCCGGGTCCTCCTTCGCGAGGGCCCGGCCACTCCGCAGGCTGGAGTGCACGCCGCGGCCACCGGCCGGATCGCCGCCCCCCTCCCCCTTTCCCCCCGCCCCGGCATCCTGCATCGTTCCGGCACCGGAGCCCCACGACCCTGCGGATTCAACGTGACCCACGTCCCTCCCTTCCGTCCGGATCGACGCCTCTTCCCCTTCGAGTCGAGGTGGTTCGAGAGCCCCGTCGGCCCCGTGCATTACCTGGACGAGGGAGCCGGTGCGCCCATACTCTTCCTGCACGGCAATCCGACGTGGAGCTTTCTCTACCGCGGGATCGTCATCCGGCTGCGCAAGAGCTTCCGGTGCATCGCGGTGGACTATCCCGGCTTCGGCCTGTCCACCCACCCGGAGGACTACGGGTACACGCCCGCCGAGCACGCAGACGTCGTGGGGGCGCTCGTCCGGCATCTGGGGCTCGAGAACCTGACGATCATGGGCCACGACTGGGGCGGCCCGATCGGCATGCGGGTGGCGCTCGACGAGCTCACGCGCCTGCGCGCGCTGGTGATGGGCAACACGTGGTACTGGCCCGTGGACTCCTGGCAGCTCAAGGTGGCGGGCTACGTGCTGAGCAGCGCTCCGATGCAGACGCAGATCCTCAAGCGCAACCTCTTCGTCGAGAAGCTCATGCCCCTCGGCGTGAAGTACCCCATGGCCGAGGAGGTGCTGCACCACTACCGCGAGGCCTTGCCGACACCGACGAGCCGCGTCGGCGTGGCGGAGCTCTCCCGTCAGCTGATGGCGGCGAGCCTCTGGCTGGGCGACCTCGCGGACGAGGTGCGGGACGGGCTGTCCAACGTCCCGCTCCTCCTCACGTGGGGGATCGAGGACGTGGCGTTCCCGCATCACCTCATGGAGCGTTTTCGTGAGGACTTCCGGCTCAGCACGATCCGGCGCCTCGACGCGAAGCACTTCATCCAGGAGGACGCGCCCGCCGAGATCTCGGAGGCCATCGCGGGCTTTCTGTCCGCATCCCGGGTGACGGCCGGATGACGGTCCTCGCGGTCGCCCTGGGCGGAGCGCTCGGCGCGGTCGCGCGCTACCTGGCCTCGGGGTGGATCCAGGACGCGAGCCGCAGCTTCTTCCCCTGGGGCACCCTGTGGGTCAACGTCGCCGGGTCCCTCCTGCTCGGCTTCGCCCTGGTCTGGCTCCAGGGCACCGTGGCCTCCGCCGAAGTACGCGCGCTCGTCACGATCGGGTTCCTGGGCTCGTTCACCACCTTCAGCACGTTCAGCTACGAGACCATGGCCATGCTCCGCGACGGGGAGTGGTGGCGCGCGGGGGGCTACACGGCGGGAAGTCTGGCGCTCGGGCTGGTAGCCGTGGCGGCCGGGGCGGCCATCGCCTCGGGCGTGCTTCGCACCTGGAGCGGATGAGGATAGAGCCATGACGGAGCGGTTCGAGGGCGAGCGGACGCTCATGCGCATCTTCCTGGGGGAGAGCGATCGCTGCCCCTCCGGTCCGCACAAGGGGCTGCCGCTCTACGAAGCGATCCTCCTGACGCTGAGGGAGGAGGGATGCGCCGGGGCGACGGTGGTCCGGGCCATCGCGGGCTTCGGTCTGAGCGCACGCCTGCACACCGGGAAGGTCCTGCGGCTGTCCAGCGACCTCCCGGTCATCGTGGAGGTCGTGGACGACGACGCCACCCTTCATCGTATCCTCCCGGTGCTCGACGGGATGATGGGCGGTGGGCTCGTCACGCTCGAGCGCGCGCACGTGGTGATGTACCGCCCCGGAACGTAGAAAAACGCAAGAATCAGAAAGGTTGTGCGGGGGTGGGAGGCGTGCCTAGCGTTGAAATACCTCCTCTCTCACCCCCCAGAGAGACCTTATGGTCTACGACATCCCGGACCGGGGCCACGCCGCGGTACGCACGTCGGCGCTCAGGGTAGGTGTCAGCTACCTGCTCGCGGGCATCGCGTGGATCCTGCTGTCCGACCGCGTCCTGGCGGCCGTGGTTCAAGACCCCGGACTTCTGTCCAACCTGCAGACGCTCAAGGGCTGGTTCTTCGTGGCCGCCAGCGCCGGCTTCATCTGGTGGCTCGTCCAACGCGAGGTGCGGCGCCTCCAGCGGTCCGAGGCCCATCTGGCCGCCTTCGGGGAGCAGAGCATCGCGGGCACCTACGTGATCGTCGATGGCCGGCTGGTCCACGCCAACGGGCGTTTCGCCGACATCTTCGGGCACCCCCTGCGGCGGCTGGAGGAGATGCCGGCGCTCGAGCTGGTGGTCGAGGAGGATCGTGAGCGGCTGCGCCGTTCGCTGCTGGAGGACGAGGGAGACGGCCTGCTTCTCGCCACACACCGCTTCACGGGGCTCTGCGCCGACGGATCCACGGCCGACCTCGAGGTCTTCGGGTGCGCCGTGGAGTGGGACGGGAAGCGCGCGGTGGCCGGTCTCGTCCTGGACGTGACCGAGCGGGTGCGGCTCGAGGAGAAGCTCCGCCAAGCGGCCCGCGTGGACGCTCTGGGGAACCTCACGGGTGCGGTCGCGCACGACTTCAACAACTTCCTGACCGGAATCCTCGGGAACCTGGACCTCATGCTGTCCGATCCCGCAGGTGGGTCGCCGGAGCTGCGCGCGAACCTCGAGCTGGTCCGTGACTCGGCGGCGCGTGCCGCGTCGCTGACCGGTCAGCTCCTGACGTTCGGCCGCGGGCGGGTCTTCCACCACCGCCCCATCGATCCGAACCGGCACCTGCAGGAGCTGGCCGGGTTCCTGCAGAGCCTCTGCCAGGGCGGCCAGAAGCTCGCGCTCGACCTCGCGGAGGACTTGCCGCCGGTCGTGCTCGACCCGGTGGCCCTGGATCAGCTCGTGGTGAACCTCTTCGTGAACGCGAAGGACGCTGTGGGGAGCCAGGGGACGATCACGATCCGGACGCGGTCGGACCGCGCCACGGATGCTCTTCCGGAGGTACACCTCGAGGTGGTCGACGACGGTGTGGGCATTCCGCCCTCGGACCTGTCGCGGATCTTCGAGCCGTTCTTCACGACGAAGGAGCGAGGCACCGGGCTGGGCCTCGCCACCGTCCGCGGGATCGTGGACGAGGTCCGGGGTCACCTGGCCGTGGACAGTGAAGCCGGCCGCGGTACCACGGTGCGTGCGAGCTTCGCCGCCGCAGCCGGCGCGGTCTCGGAGCGCTCGAGATCGACGCCCGCCGCGACGGTGACGGCCCTCGCCTCGCCGCCGGCCACCATCCTGGTCGTCGACGACGACGACGCGGTGCGGAAGGTCATGAGCGCGGCCCTCAAACGGGTCGGTCACCGAGCGCTCGTCGCCTCGACGGCCGCGGAGGCAGAGAGCACGCTCCTCGCCGCCCGTGGAGAGGTCGACCTCGTGATCTCCGACGTGAACCTCCCGGACGTCAGCGGCCCGGAGCTCGTGACCGCGATCCGCCGCGAGCACCCCGGGCTGAGGGTGCTCTTCATTTCCGGGTGCAGGCCGACGGAGACGAGCGAGCACTTCGAGCTCCTTAACGCCTCGCCGTTCCTGGACAAACCATTCTCGCTCGAAGACCTTCGGAGCGCGGTCGCCGAAGCGCTGGGGTCCGCCGAGCCGAGACCAGAGAGCTCGGCGATGTGAGAGACCCCTGGGGCGTCCGTCCCACCCATCGAGGAGACGAGCGCCGTGTCCAGAGCTTCGCTGTGCATCCCCTTCGTGTTCGCGAGCCACCTCGCGGTGGCTCCCTCCCCCGCTGAGGCCCGGCAGGCGGCACGCGACACGTTGCCGGTCCCGGACACCGTCCGGTTCGAGAGCCGTCACTCCGGCGTCTTCTACGGCAGCCGCATCTCCTACCGCGCGGTGGTGAGCGACATCCGGCTGAAGCGGGACGACGGCTCGCCCTTCGCCGACCTGTTCACGACCGCCTACCTGCGGGAGGACGTGACGGATCAGGCCTCCCGACCGGTGACGTTCGTGTTCAACGGCGGCCCCGGCTCGGCGTCCATCTGGCTGCACATGGGGCTGTTCGGGCCCAAGCGCGTGGTGGTGCCGAGCGACGCCGAGCATCCCGGCAATCCGCCCTACCCACTGGTCGACAACGAGCTCAGCCCGCTCGACCTCACCGACCTGGTGTTCATCGACCCGACCGGAACGGGCTTCAGCCGCCTGGTGGGCGACGGGAAGCCGGAGGACGTGTGGGGGCTGCGTGAAGACGCGCGCAGCGTCGCCACGCTCATCCGGGAATGGATCCGCCGCAACGACCGATGGGCGTCGCCGGTGTTCCTGGCGGGAGAGAGCTTCGGGACGACGCGGGCGGCCGCGCTGCTCCCGGAGCTGATGGACGGGCCGGAGCCCATCGCGGTGAGCGGCGTGGTGATGATCTCGCAGGCGCTGGACTATCAGGGCAGCACACCCACGGCCGACAACCTCACGTCCTTCGTCACGTACCTCCCCACCATGGCCGCGACGGCCTGGTACCACGGGAAGGTCGATCGGGCCGGCCGCACCCTCGAGGAGTTCCTGGACGAGGTGCGGGCGTTCACGGTGGACACGTACCTCCCCGCCCTCTTCCGCGGAAGCCGGCTCGACTCGGCCACCGTGCGCTCCGTGGCCGAGAAGTACGCCGGCTACACCGGGCTCGACCTCGACTACGTGCTGCGCTCCCGCCTGCGCGTACCGGCCGGCCGCTTCCTCAAGGAGCTGCTGCGGGACCGGGGGGTGGCCATCGGGCGCCTCGACGGGCGGTACGTCGCGGACGACATCGACGATGAAGCCGACCGGCCAGCGTTCGACGCCGCGAGCGCGGCGATCTCCGCGCCCTACAGCACGGCGTTCCACCACTACCTCGCCACGGATCTGGGCGTCACGCTCGACCGGCCGTACTGGGTGTCCGGGCCGGACATCCAGTGGATGTGGAATCGTGGGGGCCGTGGGGGCTACGCGGAGCCGTCGTACGTGGACACGGCCGGGGACCTGGCGTGGGCGATGAGCTACGATCCGAAGCTCCGCGTCCTCCTCGCGTCGGGATACTACGACTACGCCACGCCCTTCTTCGACGGCGAGTATACGTTCGCCCGCCACGGCATCGACCTCGTCCGCGTGACGACCAGGTATTACGAGGCGGGACACATGATGTACCTGCACGGCCCGTCCTACGAGCGCGTGGCGACCGATATCCACGCCTTCCTCACCTCGGTGCTGGGCGGAGCCTGACCGCTCCGAGAGACGGCGGAGCTCGGCGCCGAAGCGGGGGGCGCGACGTGCGGATCCGCCGTCGCGCCCCCGCGAGCGCTCAGAACGCCCTGGTGAGGGAAGCCATCCCCTGCGTGACCTCGGTGCGGGTGCCCGAGCCGCAGGGCAGCGCCCGCCGCGCCCGGAGCATCACGCCCGCAAGGGCGTCCCCGCCGTCCTGGAGCTGGAAGCTCGAGCTGGAAAAGCCGGTGCAGTTCTCCTGCCGCAACCCGGTGCTCCACACGAACTCGCCGGCGTCGTCGATCTCCCCCGAGACCGGGTAGGTCACGCTGCCGACCCGGAGCTCACCCGAGACCGACGAGCCGGCCTGATCGAGGACCATGCGGACGGCGGTTCCGCTCCACTCTCCGCTCCAGGTCCCGCCCACCGAGGGGCCGGACGGACCGGTCGGGGAGTCGGAGCAGGCGATCGTTCCCGCCACCAGCAGCGCAGCTCCGAGCGCACGACCGAGGGTAAGCGTCCTCATGGTTCCATCTCCTCGTTGGTGGGGCGCGTCTTCGGCCCCTTCACGAGGAAGAGCGTGAGAACGGACGGGATTCCCTCATGGGTGTCGTTCGAGGCCCCGCGTCGGACCGAAGCCGGTCCGCCCCCCGGCCCACGCCGGGACCGGGCAGCCGGGCGCTATTGGCTCGGGCCGAGGAGTTCCGCCGCCGTCGAGCGGTCGATGCCGAGCCCGTCCCGGACGAGCTCCAACACCGCCTCCTCCTGACGGACCATCCCATCGACCCGCGCCAGGTCGACCGCCATGCGGAACGCGTCCGTGCGCAGCTCGGACGAGAGCGTTCCCGCGATCATCCCGACGGCCTCGGAAACCCCCTCGTCCGTGACGCGGCCGTCGTCGATGGGAAACGAATCATGCATCTGATCGGTGGTCTCCTTGACCAGCGTCGCGAACGCCTCCCCGTCCAGGTCACCGAACACGGTGTGGGCGGACAGGCGCTCGAACAGGAACCTGCGTTCCTCGAACGTGCCGACCCTGTCCGCCCCGAGCACGAGGACGGCCAGGGCTGCGAACGCGTCGGCGGGGGTCTCGATCTTCATGGCGCTTCTCTCCGGCTATCGGCGGGAAACCAAGGCGGGTCGCCTGGACAGAATAGCGGGCGAGGCCACTGCGCACTACGAGGTGCCGGCGGACGGCGGCGGGTCGCCCGACGGCCCGGCCCACCGCGCCAGGTAGCGGTCGAGGCGCACCTTCCGCCGCGTGGATGCCGAGCTCATGGATCGGACCTTCCCGTACACCGCGCGCTCCGGCCACCCCCGATCGAAGCGGCCGAGCACCCAGAAGATCCCGCTGACCGAGTTCGGATCCCGTCCGTCGACGGCGTACCTGTTGTTGAGGTCGAGCATCACGTCGAGCGCCTCCCGTGGATGCTGGGTCCACTCGAGGATCTTCTTGCCCCAGAGCATCCGCAGGTAGTTGTGGATGACGCCCTCCGTCCTGAGCTGGCGCTGGGCGGCGTTCCACAGCTCGTCGTGGGTCGCCCCGTCGCGGAGCTCCTCGTACGTGTAGACGTGCTCCCTGGGGTCCGCGGCGTGCTCCGCGAGCGTCTCGCGCGCCCACGCGGGGAGCGTCTCGTAGCGCTCGTGGTCGGGAACGTGAAAGCAGAACCCGAAGCCGAGCTCCCTCCATGTGACCAACTCGTCCAGGAAGGCCTCGGCCTGTGGGGACGCGCCCCACCATCCTTCGCGCCTCCCGTCGGTGCGCGGCCCGAGCCGCGCGGGGCTCCATCCCTCACGGCGCAGCACCGCGTCCACGACTTCGTGCGCGGACAGGTGTCCCCAGTGCAGATGGGGACTCAGGCTGCTCGCCGCGTCCGCGTCGGGGTGGTTCCGCTCCTCGCCATACCGGTCGAGGCCGTGGTCGAGGAAGGCGCGGAGCCGCGCGCGACCCGCCGACGGTCCCGCCGGCGTGGCCACGGGTGGGACGTCGTGGTCGATGGGAAGGCGTCCCAGCGCCTCTTCGGTCCCGGCCAGCAGCGGCCCGGAAGCCGCCGGCCAGCGCGCCGCCGCGTCCGCGGGCATCCCCTCCGACGCGGGGAACCCACCCTCGTCGAGCGGCGACGGCGCGGGTTGATCCAGCAGGTGGGCGGCCAGGTTCTTCTGCAGGAACCTGCGGAAGTGGTACGCGGCCGAGAACGGGCCGGGGGCGGCGGCGAGGGGCAAGAGGCCGTTGGAATCCACGGACTCGAGGCGGACGGGAAGACGTCCGGCCAGCGCACGCTGCATCCGGGGGATGAAGAAGGTGGGGTAGACGTCGGTGACCACGACGCACGCGGCGCGGGCCAGAGCCTCCACCAGCCCACGCCCCGCCCCCTTCTCCGGCTCCACGTAGGGGTGATAGGCGACGGGGCTGCCCCGCAGGGCGCTTGCGTGCTCGAGCATGCCCGCGAGCGCGAAGGCGTGATGGCGGTCGGACGCCCACGGGTAGCCGGCGCGGAGCGCCTCCAGCACGATCAGAGGGCGTTGCAGCGCCCGTGCGTGGTCGACGGCGCGATCGAGGGCGAAGTTCCAGCCCAACCGGCGGCTCGACACCATCCAGTACAGGACGTGCGCACCGTCCTTCCGGAGGGGCGCGGCGTTGAGCGCGTGGACGCGGAGGGCTGGCACGGAGTCCATGGGCGCCCCCGTACCCCGTGGGACGTCGGGGCGTTTCGGGGGGGGAACGCCGCCGTCGCGGAGCGCGCCGTGGGACGAGGAGGGGATCCCGCGCCGGCCGACGCTTCCGGCCGGCGCGGGACGCGCATCACGGGCTGGTACGACCCGGCGGAAGCAAGGGGCAGAGAAGGAACGCGTCGCCATCGTTCTGGATGCCGTCGCCGTTGGCGTCCACCCACCAACGACCGCCCAGATAGCCGGGATCGCCCGGGCCGAACTCGGTCACGCTGGGACTACCGTCGGCCTGGGGCTCGAGCTTCTGGAACCGCCCGTGCATGGGCAGGCTCGATGCCGACACGAACGTGTCGTAGTAGAGCCCCTGGCCGCTGACGTACACCACGCCCGGACTGGCGGCACGTCCGCCCTTGGCGGTCTTCGAGAGCTGCACGGGCGGCGTGGCCTGCAGCGGCGCGAGGGGTTGCGCCGTGTCCTGGGTACAGGCCATCAGCAGCACGAACGGCGCGAGCAGGAACGAGGTTCTCCGGGTCATGGGTCATCCTCCGTCGGGGGTGAGCGCTTCGTCTGTCCGGCTCAAGCCGGACATGTGAAGGTCCCGGAGTCGCAAGCGGCGTTCCGATGGCGCACCGCGAGCCGTGCATCCGCCGATGTCGTTGTGGGAGAACGGACTCGGGCCCGCCCGGGATTCGGGTTCCGGACGACGGGGGCGTTCCATTCCGGGGCTTGGAACGTTGCAAGCGACCGGGAATGGAACGCGGCGAGGCTCCCAGCGGGACGAGCGCACGCGGCGACCCGCGTGCCTACCTCGCCGTCGTCGTGTCGCCCCGCTGATTCCGGATCCGTGCCAATTCGTCCTCGAGGCTCACGACGTCGGGATGGTCCACCGGGAGCTTCCGCCGCCGGATGGTCAGTGCCCGCTGAAGGAGCGAGTCCGCCCGATCGATCTCGCCCTGCCGCGCCAGGACGGTACCCAGGTCTCGAAGGCTCGCGGCCACTTCCAGGGCGTCGGGCTCGTAGAGCGAATCCCTGAGCGCCATGCCGCGCTCCAGGACCGCCCGCGCGCTGTCCGTGGCGCCCAGGTTCGCGTACGCCGCACCGACGGTGCTGAGCACCATGGCCCGCACTTCGGGCTGATCGGCAAACTCGTCCCCCAGGCCCGCCGCTCCCCGCTCCAACACCTCGAGCGCGGTCGGGCCCGCGCTGCTCACCGCCGACGGCTCACGCACACGGAAGGCATCGGTGATGAAGCTCAGCGTGGCGGCGGCGCGGGCTGCCTCCTGGCGGGCGAGATCCCGCTCGTCGGCCAACCGGCCGAGTAGGATCCCCGTCTGTCCAAGGACGAGGACCGCCACCGTCGTACCTCCCAGCACCGCGGCCCGGTTGCGGCCCACGAACTTGGCGGTCCGGTAGCGCCACGTGAGCGGCCGCGCCGTGACGGGCTGGCCGGTGAGGTATCGACGCAGGTCCTCGGCTAGCGCCTGCACCGAGTCGTACCGCTCGCGCACCTCGCGACGCAGCGCCTTGAGGACGATCGTGTCCAGGTCGCCCTTGAGGCGACCTTCCCCCGAGGCGACGCTGGGGGCCGTGGGATCCCCTGAGAGCACCCGGCGCATGAGGTCGACGGGACCGGCATCGGCGCTCTCCCCGGTGTCGGGTCCGTCGTGGGGGAACACGCCGGTCAGGAGCCGGTAGAGCACGACGCCCAGCGAGTAGACGTCCGACGGCGTCGCGATCCGGTCACCCGTGAGCTGCTCGGGCGAGGCGAAGCGGGGCGTCATGACCCGGCTCTGGGTGAGCACGGTCGGTTCGCTCTCCGCGAGCTCGTCCGGATCCACCAGCTTCGCGATGCCGAAGTCCAGCAACTTGAGCACGCCCTCGTCCGTCACCAGGACGTTCGACGGCTTCAGGTCGCGGTGGACCACCAGGTTGCGATGGGCGTACTGGACGGCGTCGCACAGCGTGACGAAGAGCCGGATGCGCGCCTCGAGGCCGAGCCCGTTCTCCTCGCAGTAGCGATCGATGGGGATGCCGTCCACGTACTCCATGATCACGTACGGGACGCCGTCCGAGGTGGCGCCCCCGTCCAGCAAACGCGCGATGTTCGGGTGTTCGAGGCCGGCCAGGATGCGCCGCTCGTTGCGGAAGCGGGCCATCGCCTTGCGGCTGAAGAGCGCTCCGGGCAGGACCTTGACCGCCACCGTGTGCTTGAAGTCGTCGCGGTCACGGACCGCCCGGTAGACGACACCCATCCCACCGCGCCCGATCACCTCCACAAGGCGGTAGGCCCCGAGGCGCTGCCCGACGGTCGCGCTGCCACCGCTCCACAGCCGGTCGGCGGCGCGGCCCACCGCCCCGATGCGGCTGGACATGTCGGCATCGGCCGCCGCCAGGAGGCTCTCCACCTCCCGCCGAAGCGCGTCGTCCTCTCCGCAGGCCCTGGCCAGGAAGGCGGCCCGCTCGTGAGCGGGCCGCCTCGAGGCCTGGTCGAAGAGGGCGTCCACCCGCGCCCAGCGGTCAGGGTCCATGGGCTTGGACATGCAACCTCCTCCAGCGGTGGAACGCCCTCTTCTTCGTCGTCAGTCGACCTTCAGCGCGTCGATCATGATGTCCGGCAGACGCTCGAGAAGCGAGGCCACCGTCAGGGCCGGGATGCTCCCGGCCTCGTGACGCCGTCCGTCGATCGTGACGTACAGGTCGAACTCGGCGGGGTCCGCGTCGTGCCGGCACACAACACCCAGCTCGTCGATGCCACGGATCTGGATGACGCCGTCCCTGATGTCATCGCGCACCTGCTCGAAGAGCGCCTTATCGTCCACCTGGTCGTAGATCTGCTTCATGCTGATCCGCCGGTTCGACGTTTCTTCGATGTACTTCACGTTGTTCGCCGCCTCGATGAGCTTGGCCGCCTGCGCGTCCGACAGGATGCGAATCGTGACCGTACGCGAGTACAGCGTGCCGACGATGGGCGCCGTGTACTTGTAGGTCGTCTTGAAGATCTTCTTCGCCGCCACGCCCCGGAGCGCGGCCTCGATGGCGTCGCGCGACTGCTGGTTGTCGCGGATGTCCTGCGCCGCGGCCTTCAGCGCGTCGAGCTGCCGATAGTATGGCGCCGCCGCCGCGTTCATGTGATTGCGGAAGCTGCCGTACCACACCTTGCCCTTCTGGCCCGCGATCGCGGAAGCGACCTGTTTCTGCAGCTCCGCCTTGGCGCGGTCGGCGATGCCCGGCAGCGAGGAGCGCAGTCCCCGCAAGCTCAACTCGAACTCGTAGTCCTGCGTGGCCTTCTCCAGATTCTCCCACGCCTTCTGCGCCTCGTCGATGCGCGGCATCACCTCCTGGTTCACCTGGTCCGCGACGGCGTCGAGGAGCGACTGCGGCGGCTGCACGTAGAGGGTCGTCGCGTCGCGCGTGACCACGCCGCCCACGGCCAGCGTGTCGGCGGCCGCGTGGAGGCTGCCCTGGAGCGTCATCGCGTCGGGCCGCAGCTCGAACGAGCCCGCCATGCTCTGCCGCCCGTCCGGGAAGTCCCATCCGTACTCGCCCTGCAGCCCGACCTCGAAGTCCCCGTCGCTCTTCACGAAGCCGTGGACGTCTAGCTCGGTGACCGGCCGCGCCGGGATGAACGCGGGCCACCACGAGTAGTCCTGCGTCGTGCGGCCGCGCACATACGCATGACCCTGGAAGACTTCGTCCGTGCTCAGCTCACCCCACACGCCGCCGCTCGCGGCGGCCAGCGGCAGGTCGATCCCGGCGATGTCCTTCATGAAGAGGTCGAGGCTGGCCGTGCCATTGAAGCCGGCCTGATAGCCCCGACGCAGGTCGGAGGAGAAGGGGTCCTCCTCGACCATGTGGACTTCCGTGTAGTTGTTGTCCACGAGCTGGCCCTCGACCGAGACGACCTTGAGGACCGTGAACGAGCCCACGCGCGTGCTGCCGCCCTCGAAGGCGCCCAGGTCCCGCACCGGGTTCGCCGGCCGGAAGGGGATACGCTGGTGCAGCGACCAGCCGACCCCCGACGAGCCGATCAGATCCTGGCTGCCGAACGTGTAGTACATGGGATCGGTGTAGTCGACCACCATCAGGATGCGGCCGCCGAGGGGCGCCCTGACCGCGATCGGCTTCACCGCATCGTCTCCCGTGTCGCCCGTGGCCACGTTCATCTGCAGGCTCACGCCGATGTCGTACACGAAGTAGTCGGTGTCGTCCTCGAGCAGGATCCCGAGATCTCCCTGCTCGTTGAGGTATCGGCCGGTGTAGAGGCCGACCCGTGCCCGCACGGGGTTCTCGAAGGAGACGCGCTCGTGGGGCGACGGGATCTCGACCTCGCCTTCGAGGCCGGTGACCCGACCGCTGGCGTCGAAGCGCACCTGCACGTCGGCGTTGTGGAAGACCACCTGGCTGCTGTCGCTGGTGGCCATGGCGAGCTCGCCGTCCACGATGAAGCCGTCGTCGGTCTGAGTGACGTTGCCGCTCGGCTTCAAGTCGCTGCGGCTGATGCTCGTGGGTGGGAGGTTCTTGGGCGGACCGTCGGGCCCCGGGTCCACACTCGGCCCTGTGGGGCTCTCTCCGCAGGCGGCCAGGGCGCTCAGGCAGAGGACGACGGCGCCGCGGAGAAGGTGATTCCGTTGGGGCAGGTTCAACGTGTTCATGATCGCTCCTGGGATGGACCGACCGGGGTCGGTCGTTCTTGCTCTCATCCCGTAGAGCGGAGCGAGCGTCCGGATTCCCTCAGCCGAGCTCGCGGGCCAGCCACGCCTTGGCCAGGCGCAGGTCCCGGTCCACCGTGGCGGGCGAGATCCCCAGCGCCGCGGCCGTCTCGTCGTAGGTGAGGCCGCCGAAGATGTGGGCCTCGATCACGCGGGCCTTGCGCTCATCCTGTCGCTCGAGCGCCTGGAGCGCCTCGTGCAGCGCGAGAATCTCGGCGTCCTCGCCGCCGTCCGCGAGCTCGACGGTGAGATCGTCGAGGGGCACCGCCTGCGCGCCGCCTCCCCGTTTGTCGGCCAACCTCGCGCGGGCGTAGTCCACGAGGATCCGGCGCATGG
>Ga0307424_1000167_pt1 | contig 32588 bp, 26 predicted proteins | sample SalMarWE160320MG_FD_202157 | JGI IMG/M metagenome (GOLD analysis project Ga0307424, IMG submission 202157) | Salt marsh sediment microbial communities from the Plum Island Ecosystem LTER, Massachusetts, United States - WE1603-20 | ecosystem: Environmental > Aquatic > Marine > Intertidal zone >... | reverse complement strand
GGAGCCGTCGCGTCCTGCAGGCCCTGTTCGATCTGGGCCGGATGCTGAGCCGTCGCATGGACCTGGACGAGGTGTACATGACCGCGATCGACGTCCTGGAGCGTGCCTTGCCGTCGCGGCGGGTCCTAGTGCTGCGCCGGGATCCGGAGCGCGAGGAGCCCGTGGTGGTGGCCTTCCGGCTCTTCGACGGGAGCCTGGACGATCCCCTCCTTTTCAGCCGGCAGATGATCTCCGACATCCTCGTCAAGGGAAGTTGTCTGTTGACCGAGGACGCGGCCAAGGACACCCGCTGGGATCCGAACACCAACATCCGGAAGACCGGGGTGCACGCGGCCATGGGCGCTCCCCTCGCCGACAACGAACGGATCCTGGGAGCCATCTACATGGACACCAGGATCTCCCGCGTGGTCTACAGCAGGGAGGACCTGGACCTCCTGACCCTGGTCGCCAACATGGTGGCCGCCAAGATCGCCAACAGCCGGCTCGAGGACGAGGAGCGGCGCCTGGAGTTGCTGCAGCACGACATGGACCTGGCGGAGAGCATCCAGATGAAGCTGCTCCCGGATGCGCTCCCCGTCATCGACGGGTACGACGTGTTCGCCAACGTCACGCCCTGCGAGAAGGTGGGAGGCGATCTCTATGACGTGCGCCCCCTGCCCGGCGGCGGGTTCTGCCTGGTCCTGGGGGACGTGAGCGGTCACGGCATCGGCGCCGCCCTGCTCATGAGCCACGTGCTGGCCGGACTCCGCTACCTCCAGGAGCGGATCGCCGACCCGGTGGATCTGGTGGCGGAGCTTGAGAACCGGCTCCTGCCCAACCTGGGCGACGGCCAGTTCGTCACCCTGTTCGTGGCCGTCCTGGATCCCGGGACCGGCTCGCTCCGTTACGTGAATGCCGGGCACTGGCCTCCCATGATCCTGGGGCCGGGTCGCTGCCGCAGTCTCGAACCCACCGGCACCCCCCTGGGGCTCCTGCGCTCGCCCCAGGAGAGGAGCCGGGGCGCGTGCCGGCTGGACCCGGGAGGCGCCCTGATCGTGGTGAGCGACGGCGTCCCCGAGTGCCGGATGGGAAGCGAGTTCTATCTGGAGACCCGCCTCCCCCGCTTCGTGGAGATGAAGAAGCAGGAGGTGACCGGTCTCTCGGCCCGGTGCCTCGGCCAGGATCTCCTGGAGGACGTGCACCGCTTCCGCGGCGACCTGCCTGCCGAGGACGACCTCACCCTGCTCGTCCTGAAGCGCTCCGGGGCCGGATCCCGACCGGGTCCGGCTTGACGCGGCGGGGAATGCCGTACAGACTGTAAGTACCTTCCCTCGGGGTTTCCGCCCCTCCTCGGTTCCCCACCCTCCCGGATAGGACACTATCAGGCTGGCGCCCCCTGGACCGGGTCCGCCGGACGAGGAGGATTTCCATGCCCCACCGGGTCCCGTTCCCCCGGCTGCTGTTCGTCCTGATCGGTAGCCTGGCTCTCCCGCCGGCCGCCGTATCTACCATGCCGGCCCCGGAAGCGCGCGCCCCCGGTCTCCGGGCCCAGCCGGTCCCGCCGCCCCCGGTCGAGGGATTCCCGCCCAACGACATCGACATCCTCCGCCAGTTGCGGCGGGTCTGGAAAGCCAAGGAAGCGGCGCGCCGCCTGGCCGCGGCGCCCGACGATCCCGAGACCGTTCGCTGGCTGCTGGACGCCGGCCGCGCCGCGGAGACGCCGGCGGTGGTGGGGCGGATCGTCGCCACCCGGCCGCACGCGATCGCCCGGACCCTCGAGATTCTGAGCCGGAAGTCCGACGAGTTCCGCTGGAACCAGGTGGACAGTCCGGCCGAGAGCCTTCTGGCCCTGGCCCGCCGGGCGGGGCGGCTGGACGTTCTCGCCGGGGAGGAGAGGGCGCAGGTGGCGCGCTGGACCCTGATGCTCGACCGGTTCGTCGGGCGGAAGCCGGAGCGGGAATTCCGGAAAGCCCGGGCGGAGTTCGTGGAAAGGTATTCCGGAACCGAGGCCGCCCTGCTCACCCGGATCGACCTCCTGGGGGCCTACGAGAACCGCGGGCCCGAGAGCTTCTGGGCCCTTCAGACGATCATCCGGGAGCACCCGGGAACGGTGGTGGCGGCCAAGGCGCAGATCTTCAAGTGCTACGAGTTCAGCCGGTCGGAGGACCGGGCCAGGACCGACCTCCTGGGCGAGGCGTCGACCGAGGCCTTCCTGCGGCTGGTGCGCACGGTGAAGAAGCTGGAGAGCGGCCGGTATCCGCCGTGCCGGTGGGTGAAGGAGGCCCCTGGGCTCGTCACGAGCTTCTATTTCCCGCATCCTCCCAGCCGGACCGAGGACATCGACCGGATGCTGGCCGCCTACATAGGATTCCTCCGGACCCACCTGGAAATCAGCCCCGACTGGCCTCTCGGTAGCGGGGTCGTGTACCTGCTCGCGGGCAGAATAGGCGGTCTCTTCGACCTCCGGGCCGACCGGACGGGCGGCGTCGAGCGCACCCTGGACGACCTGGAGCGCACCGCCGCGGAGCCGGACCGAATCCGGTACCTGCGCGCCCTCTGCTATCTGTATTTCCTGCAGGACGAGCCTTCCGGAGCCGCGTCCCCGATGTTCGGGAAGGCCAGTACCGCCTTGGCCGCCCTCGCCGAACACGGCCGGGAGCCCTACCGGCACCGGGCCCTGGCCACCCTGGCCGGTCTGTACTCTTCCCACGGCGAGTACACACACGCGGCGATGACGTTCCGGGAGTACGTCCGGCGCTACCCCCGTACGGACTACGCCTGGGTGGCCGCGGTCCGGGCCGGCCAGTGCGAGGAACTCCTGGGGCACCAGGAGCGGGCGCTCGCCCGGTACCGGAAGGTGGCTTCGGACTACTGGAGCCTGCCGCTGGCCCTCGTTCTCTCCGAGGGGCACGCCGGGTACTGCCTGGACGGTCTGGGGCGTTTCGAGGAGGCCCTGGACGCCTACCGGCTGGCGCTGTCGGGCTGGGACGACGACTACGGTCCGAAGGTCCGGGCCCTGGTGGGGTCGCGGGCCGAAGACGCCGCCATCCGACTGGTCCACGGCGGTGAGATGTCCAAGGTCGACCTGCGGGAGCGCGTCTCGGTTCTGGAGCGCTCCCTGTCCATGCCCGGAGGTCGCGATCTGGAAGCCGGCCGCTGGCTCTTCGACCAGAAGCGATGGGACGAGGCCCAGGCCGTGCTGGAGCGCGTGACGGCCGGACACACGGGTTCGGGAGCCGCGTCCGAAGCCCGCCTCCTGAGTCACCTGGCCCGGCTGGAGACGGCCCTGGACCTGGCCGACGTGGAGGGACCGGGGCCGGATCCCGCCGCGGCCCGGGCGATACTGGGAACGATCGTGGCCGAGCCCCACGACCTGGGGACCAGCCTGGCCCGGGTGGCCCTGGCCTGCCTGGACTGGAACGCAGGGGACACGACCGCCGCGGAGTTCCGCATGACCGAGGCGCTCGAAACCTGGCGTACCGGCCAGAGCCCCCTGGTGCGCCCGGAGTCGCTACCGGACCTGGAGCGGAACGTGGTGGCGATCCGGGATCTCGTCTTCCGGCCCCGGGCGAAGCGCGATGCCGCCGGACACCGTCGTGCCCCCCTGAGCGCTCCCTACCTGATCGTGGATCCGGCGGTCCTGGTCCGGCTCCCCGGTGGCGACGTCTTCCGGCTGGCGCTCCGGCAGACCTTCTCCGGCGCGGACAACGTGCTCTTCGCCCGGGACCGGGAGATCGGGTACTTCTCGCGTATCATCACCGCCCTGGGGGGAACGGAGCGGCGGCGGCCGGCCTCCATCATGACCCCGCCAAACCAGCCCGGGGGCGGCGCCCGCGGGATCCTGGAGTTCTGGAACCGGTACTTCCCCTGCCGTCCGGGCCACTGGAGGGGATGGATGTTCGAGTCGCTCCCCACGGTCTCGTGGATCGAGTTCCTGAACGACGATCTCACCCGGGCCGCGGTCCCGGTCGTCACCGGATACCAGGGCGCGACCATCGTGGTCAGGAAGGAGGCGGGGGCCTGGGTGGTGGAGAAGGTGGTGAACCAGTGGATCACGTGAACCCCCTCTGGTAATCAGACGTCATGATGGTCACGATTCCCAAGCGGATCCGGCATGGAGGCCGAAAGGGAACCGCGCCCGATTCCCGGGGTATGCGTGGCGCCGGGCGGGGTGGTATGGAAGAGAGACGCTCGGATCGGGCTTCCGCCGCGTTCTCCAAGGAGGTCGTCTTGAGACCCTGGTTACCCGGAGTTCTCCTGTTCAGCCTTATCCTCGGGGGCGCCGGCCTGACCGGTTGCTCGGACAACGCTACCGAGGCGAAGACGCCCCGGGTCATCCGCATCTCCGATGTCTTTTTCCTGCGCGGCACGACCTTCTTTCTCGCGGATCCCGATTCGGCCCCCCCACCGCAGATCATCAGCCTGCGTGTCTACCTGGACGACCGCATCGCCAACAACGACGTGGAACTGGGGGCACTGGATGCCCAGACGTGGATCGATCCCGCCCTCCGGACCCCGGCCGGGGACGCGTACCTCGGCTCCTTTCATCTGCTGCAGGAGGGCGTGGACTACCGGCTCCTGAACGCTGCCGGCGGCGGCACCGGTCTCCTGTCCAGACCCCTCCTGGAACTCACCACCGCGCTCTGGCCCGAGCACGTGCTGGCCGTTGCCTACCAGGAGCTGGTGGGGACCGACGTGGTGGAGGTGGGGACTCTGGATCCGCCGGCCTCCGGAGACACGCTCCAGCTAAAGATGATCCGGCCCGCCGAGGACGGATGGGGAACCGACTCCAGGAACAACGTGGTCTACAGCACCTGGGCGCCGGTCCGGCGACTGGAGCTCAGGAACGTCTACGAGCTTCGGGCCCGCAACATCGACCCGGCGAGTTTCGAACTCCGGATCGTCCAGGATCTGGCCGGCCCGGGCGGCGAGAATTCGTCCACGATCACCAACGAATTCGGAATCGAGACGCCGCTCCTCCAGGTCCTGGGCCTGGACCAGAAGAGCAACACGGATCCCCTGGACCGGACTCCCGACGGCAGGGTGGATCCGGAGTACGTAGACTACGAAAGGGGACTTCTCTTCTTTCCCGATCTCCGGCCCTTCGACCCCAGCCTGGCCGACATCGAGGGCACGGACTTCCGCCCGCGATCCTGGCCGGTGCCGGCCGGCGAGGCCCGCCCGGACACCCTGGGCTGGAGGGTGGAAGCCGGGCAGCCGGTCCGGTCCCCCGGCGATGTCGCGAGCCGGGAAACCGTGCCCGAGGTCTACGACCTCCTTCCGGCATCCCTGGCCAAGAAGGCCGCCGACTATCACGTCTACACCCTGGAAGTGACCTTCCGACCCTAGCCCGGGCCGGGCGCGGGCCGGTTCACTTGCCGCGTTTCAACCACATCACCACCGGCAGCTGGAACTCCCGGCTCACCATGACCATGTCCCGGTCCGAACCCTCGAAGAAGTCCAGGTAGCCGGTGGGGTTGATGTTGCCGGGGATGGTGTGAGTGTGCAGGACCTCCCGGGCCAGGGTGGGATACCAGATGTCCACTTCCTTCCGGTCTCCCCGGGTCAGGACGACCAGGGTGCTGTCGTCTTCGCGGCCGGTGAGAAACGCACCGCGATCCGCCAGGAAGCGAACGACGGCCGGACCCCGGATGGTGTCCTGGATCCCCACGGCCTGGTAGGGAACCAGGGTCAGCCCCCCCCCATCGTGGCCGAGCACGAAATCCTCGGAGGGAAAGGCGGGGCCGGGAGAGAACTGGGTCAAGCCGACCTCGTAACGACGGGAGGCGAGATCCAGCAGCCTGGCCAGGATCTCCTCCTCGTTGTCCCGCACGCGAACCATCCGGGTCACCACGCTCTCCCCGAACCCCAGGGAATCGGGGTCCACCTCGAGCCAGCTCGGGAGCCCTGCCGGGTCCGCCCCGCGGAACTGGTCGCGAAAGAACTGTCCGTATCGGATCTGGAAGCTGTCCACCCTGGCGAACACGAACAGCGTCCGCCGGTTGTCTTCCCCGGGAGGCCGCAGGAGAGGACCGGCCTGGGCGGGCGCGGCCGGCCGGAAGAGAGCCGACAGCAGGAGAGCGCCGCCGAAGATCGCGATCCGGCCACGATCGAAGGCGAGTCGGAGGAGGCCTCCGGATGGAGATTGGAACGGCGAAGCTGTCAGCACATGAACACCCGATGACTCGATCCCGGCGGTGTGTGGCCCTGAGACCCGATGGTAGCCCGGAACTGCGTTCGGGGCAAACGGGAAACACGCAGCCGCTGTGGTAAGTCGGAAGCGGTGTCCGGAGTTTCCCATGTTCACCACGGCCGTGCCCCAAGTTTCTCCGGGCGATAGTCGGGTGATTTTCTTCCGGATGGGGTCATTGAATCGGGTTCTTATCCTTTTTGCCCTCCCCTGTCGTCCACGTCTCCGGGCTGCTCAGGCAACGCCATGAAGCACACATTTCTCCCGAGCCTCCCGGACACGGTGACCGACTTCCCGTCGGACCTGCGGTTCGATGACCAGGCGGGGACACCCCGGTCCTCCTGCCCGACCTGCGCGTCTCCTCGTTCCAGGACGGCGCCGCCCGACCGGTCGGCGCTCCAGGTGACCGGCATCGTCAGGAAGGGCGGCTCGGCCGTGGTGCCCCTGGGCGTTCCCCGGGGCGGCGAGCTGCGCCTGCAGGCCCTGGATGTCCAGGGCCGCCTGGTCGGCGACCAGGATCTCGGCCCGTATCCGCCCGGATGGCACACCCTCACCTGGTCTCCCCGAACGGCCACCGGGCGGGAGCTGGCCAGCGCTATCTACTACCTGCGCCTCTGCCCAGGAGGAGACGTGGCCACGGGACGCGTCGTGGTCCTGAAATAGCACGGCTGAGAACAACGATGATCATGCGGGTAAGAAGACAATCCCCGACCCGAAGGGCAGAACCAGCTATACCTGATCCGGAAGCTGTCCAGGTCGGCGAAGACGAACGGCGGCCGGGGCTCTTGCCGGAAAGATCCCGCCCCGGAAAGGAAACGCAACGAGTCACAATACTATAGTTCCATTATTGAACAATCCGGTTGATTACATATCTAGTTCCCGCCTATCCTGGCGCCAGCCTCATGCCGCAGGGGTGATCGGAGCATGGAGTCACGTTTGTGTCGCCGAAGCTCCACCTCCTCGTCATCCTCACGCAGCATTCTCTCCATCTGGACGGGAGGTTCAGTCATGGGTCGCCGGATAGTCTTTCTCAGTCTTGTTCTTCTGGTGCCGCTCCTGTTCCTGGGGCAAGCCGCCGCCCAGGACCCGGATCCGGCCCACTGCACGGTGCCGAACGTCGTGTACAGCCCGGGCGGCACCTACGCCTACACGGTCACCGTCCTGGACGCCACGGATACACCGGTCTACCCCTGCGTCGTCGAGATCGTATTCTCGGTCGAGGCCGACAGCCTGGTGTGCTGGTGTGAAGGCCAGGCGCATCCTGTCATCCTGGAATTCACAGACATGCAGGGCGATGCCACGTTCCACATTTTCGCGGGAGGATGCATCGACCCGAGTTTGGTGAGCGCTCCACCGGCCATCCAGGTCTTCGCCAACGGCACCCTCATCGGGGAGGTCGGCGGTGTGAGTCCGGATGCCGGCGACGCCTTCGGCCATTTTCCCTGGAATGACTGGACTCCCGGTGAAGGGTGCGGGACCGGTATCTCCGACGGCGTGTATCACAGCTCGCCCCTGGCCACCGCAGTGTACTCGTTCTGCACGGATATGAACTCCGACTTGCTCATCACCCTGATCGACGCCGTCCTCATCGCACCGTCCATCAAGATCGGAGAGTGCTGCGTCCGGGAGGTGGCGCCATGAAACGTCGAACCGAACAACGACTGGACACTTTCCCGGCGACGGGATTCGGGCGCTTCGTCACCGGTTGCCTCGCGGGCGCGAGCCTGCTCCTGGCCGCGGGCATGGGGGAGGCCGGAACCCAGGATGATGCCGTAGTGGCTCTCCATGTGCGTGCCGGGACCCCCAGCGCGAAGACCTGCGCCTTCTGGACCCCGAACTATACGTCAACCCCGTGTTCGGAGTACCAGACGGACTGGCCAATACAAGAAACCTCACTCGTGTACCTGGTGGTGGCCCAGGCCGACTCCACGGCCGGCGTCGCGGGTCTCTCCTTTGGCGTCGACTATGGCCCCAATCTGTATGTCGAGTGGTACTCGTGCACCACGTTCGACTTCACCACCCCTGCCTGGCCGCAGGCCGGAAGCGGCAACCGGGTCACCTGGAATCCCGATTCCGCCTGCCAGCAATACGAGATCCATCCGGACGGCGTCCATGCCGTGTTCGGGGCGTTCTATGTCTACGCCTACGACGCGGATGAACTCCGGATCACCGGCAATACGCAGTTGCAGTGCGACACCGATATCGTGGTTGCCGACTGCGCGGGAGTGGAGAGCACGATCCTCGACCCGGCCCGGATCGGCTGGGTGAGTTTCACCAACGATCCGATCGGGCATCCCGGCTACAACCCGTGCAGCGGAACGTTTTGCGATCCCTGCGTGACCATCGCCGCCTTCGGCGGTGATGGGTGCGTGGGAGACACGGTTCTGGTGCCGGTGACCGTCGACAACTGCTCCTCCCAGCCGGGAGACATCACCGTGAACTGCACCGTGGGGGGAATCCCCGAACCGCCGCGGAACTTCCCTGCCGTTCCCGGCGGAGGGAGCGTCAACTTCAACCTCGAGGTGGCCTGTTCCTCTCCCGGACAGATCCCCATCGGCTGCGGGGCGGACTGGGTCCAGGCGGACGACCCCCTCTGCACGGCCTCGGATTCCGTGGACGTGATCGTGACCGCCCGGGAACCCTGCGTCCAGCTGACCCTCAACTGGACGGGAGCCCTGGTCGGTGAGAACGCCTCGGTGGAGGTCCAGGTCGACAACTGCCACCCGGACCAGATCGAGATCCTCACCATCGAATGCCTGGTGCCCGCGGTTCTCGAGACGACGGTGACCCATACCGACGTCCCGGCCGGGGAGAGTCGCCTGGACCAGATCCCGGTGCCCTGCACCGCGGCCGGCCCGGTGACCTTCTTCTGCACGGCCACCGCGGCCCTGGCCTCCGACCCGACCTGCACCGACGTGGTGACCGACTCGGTCGTGGTGGAGTGTCAGGGCACGGGGCCCTACGTCACCTCGATCGTGGACGTGGACAACGACCAGGGACGCTGGGTCCGGATCCGCTTCGATGCCTCGCCTCTCGACGATCCGGCGTCTCCCACGCCCATCGTGCAGTACGAGGCGTTCAGGCGGATCGACCCGCTTCCGGCGGGGATCGGCGGGGCCGGGCCGGCCCCGGACGGTAAGCTGCAGTCGGATCCCGGCATCCTGCTGTCGGGGTGGGAGTTCGCCGGCGCCGTTCCCGCCCATGGGGAGTCCGAATACAACATGATCGCGCCGACCCTGGCCGACTCCTCGCTGGATCACGGCATCCACTGGTCGGTGTTCCTCCTCCGGGCGGCCACCGAAGATCCCTTCACGTTCTACGACTCCCCTACCGATTCGGGGTACTCGGTGGACAACCTGGCTCCCAACCCACCGCTCGGGCTCCAGATGACGGCGGGCGTGCTGAGCTGGGAAAAGGCTCCGGAGCCCGATTTCCGCCATTTCACCGTGTACGGTTCGGAGTCCGGCGCCCTGGACGAAAGCGCCCAGCTGCTGGCGACCCCGGTGGAGACGTCCTGGGACGCGAACGGCCATCCGTACGGCTACTACCACGTGACCGCCTCCGACTTCGCGGGAAACGAAGGGAAGGAGAGTACGGTCTCGAGCCAGACGGCCGTGCCCGGGGCCTGGGTGATCCCCACCGAGTTCTCCCTCCAACAGAATCGACCCAACCCGTTCCGATCGGGAACCACGATCCGATTCGATCTTCCCCGGGCCGTATTCGTGCGCCTGAGGGTGTACGACGTCCGGGGAACGCTCGTGCGCAGCCTGATCGGCCAGGATCTGCCGGCCGGGACCTACACGACCTCCTGGTCCGGGATCGACAGCGGGAGTAAGCGCGTGGCGCCGGGCATCTATTTCTTCCGGCTCGAGACCCCTGAGTTCACCCAAGTCAGAAAGGCGTTGCTCATCCGCTAGGGGAAGGCCGGCTGGACGGAGGGGGCCGGGCTTCCACGGCCCGACCCCTTCCATTCACCGCATGCTCGAGAGCGCGGCCAGCACGCTCCCGCCGCCCACGGTATTTCCGACCACCACGGCCCAGACTGATCGGGATCGCCACTCCCTGAATGGTGAAGTACGTCTTGAGTCGCCTCAGGGCATCACGTCCTCCCGCGCGCATACTCGAGCGTCGGGATCGACGAGCTCCAGGTCGGGGGCAAAGCCGATCCACACCGTCACCAGTCGAGCAGGGAACATGGTCCCAGAGAGGCCCTCGTCCCATCCTGCCGTTCTTCTCGCCGTGGCCCTCGTGGTCGGCCCCGCCGGGGCCCCTTGGGCGCGGGGGAGAACCGGGTGAAAAGGCCCCCTGACCGTGCTATACTCCCGCTTTAACCGTTAAATGCACCGGAGGGGACAACATCATGAAGACCTGGACGGTATTCCTCTGTCTCGTCGCGCTCGCGGTCGTCCTGACCAACTGCGGCAAGGACGAGAATCCCGCGGCCCCCCACGCCCTGTCGACCCTGGGTACGGCGGCGGCCACGACCAACGACTGCACCAACAACTACCTGGACGAACTCTCCGGCGTTCTCGCCCAATGGGAGACCGGTCTGGAGGAGGAGCGGGGATCGGACTTCCTGGCCACGCCTCCCTCCTTCGAGGGGAACGCGGGCATCTATCTGACCTCGCTTTCGCCTCTCCTGGCCGGGTGGCAGGACTCGCTCGACGCATGGCGGGGCAGCGCCTTCCTGGACGACCCTCCCGTGTTCGACCAGGACGTGAACGCCTACCTCACCTCGCTGTCCCCGGTGCTCGGATCCTGGGAGGATTCCCTGGAGACCTGGAGGGGTAGCGACTTCCTGAACAGCGCTCCCGTCTTCGTGGCGGACACCACGGCCCCGGACATCACCTGTCCCGCGGACACCACCATCACCTGCTCCGGACCGGACGGCATGGAGGTGTCCTTCGAGGTGGAGGTATCCGACAGCTGCGACTCGGCGCCGGTCCTGGAGTGCACCCCCGAATCCGGCAGCGTCTTCCCGGTGGGGACGACCACCGTCAACTGCACGGCCACCGACGCGGACGGGAACAGCTCGGAGTGCAGCTTCGACATCACGGTGATGGCCGACGAGACCCCGCCGGAGATCACCTGCCCCGACGACGTGACCCTGGAGTGCACCGGTGACGGCTCGGCGACTTACACCTTCGCCCCCACCGTCAGCGACGACTGCGACCCCGAGCCGGTGGTGAGCGCCGATCCGCCTTCGGGAAGCTCGTTCCCGCTGGGCACGACCACGGTCACGATCACCGCCACCGACGCCGCCGGCAACAGCGCGCAGTGCACGTTCGACGTGACGGTGGTGGACACGACGCCTCCGGTCATCGAGGAACTCTCGGCCGATCCCACCGAGATCTGGCCGCCCAACCACAAGATGGTCGATATCGCCGTCTCGGTGACGGCGACGGACATCTGCGATGACGAGGTCACCTCCTGGATCGACGACGTCACCAGCAACGAGGACGTGAACGGTGTCGGCGACGGGAACACGGAGCCGGACTGGGAGATCACCGGTCCCCTGGAAGTGAAGCTCCGGGTCGAGCGCGCGGGCGGAGGCGTGGGACGCGTCTACACCCTGGTGGTGAAGGCCTCGGACTCCTCGGGGAACGTGGCCACGGAGACGGTGGAGGTCCGGGTCCCGCACGACTCCCGGCCGGACTAGCACTCGCGGCGCGAGGTGGATTCGTCCGCCTCGACGTTCCGCCTGGAGAATACCCGGGGCCCTTCGACCTTCCGGTCGAGGGGCCCCGTTGTGATCGGCGACCACCGTCCATCCCGCCCGGGCTACGCCGCCTCCTCCCCCGCCGCCGGTTCGGCCAGTACGCGCTTCGCCATGTACCCCACCGTGGCCAGCGCCACCACCAGGAGGACCACGAACAGCCAGAAGTTCCCCCACTGGGGGGCCACGGTGGCCTGGTACCGGCTGGTCGAGGGCTCCAAGTAGAGCACGCGCACCTGGTGGCGGGTGATGCTCATGGTGGCCACGGTGAGGATCATGGCGGCCAGGGTCCCCGTCACCAGCCCCTTCTTGGCCACCGGATCCAGGGACCGGGCCAGCATGACCAGGAGGCCGATGCCCAGGAGAATGGACAGGGTGAACGGAGCCAGCGTGGGGAGGCCTCCGCGCATGATCCCCAGCATCACCTCCCGGGGCAGGGTGAACAGCAGGACGAACCCGTCCACCACCTGGAGTACGATGGCCCCCAGCGCCCACTTCCAGCAGGTCCGGGCGGCGGCGGCGTTGGCCTCGGTGTCGGTTCCGGCCGCGGCCAGGCGGGTCGACCACCAGGCGATCACCAGCGCCGAGAACGCAACCCCGGCGAACACGAAGTGCAGGAGGCGCGGCCAGTAGGTGGGGTCCCCCAGCACCGCCCAGGGGTTGGCCTCATAGCCCGACCACCGGTCCGGCTGGACGTGGATCAGGTGGACCCCCACGTGGATCATGGCGACCAGCAGGAAGGTGAAGGCGGCCAGGCCGAGCCACAGCCCGCCCCCGGATCCGCGAGCCGGCGCGCCCCGGAACTTGTAGAGATACGTGGCGTAATAGCCTCCGGCCAGGAGCACGAGCATGGCGAACCAGATCCAGCCCAGGAGGATGGTGCCGCTGTAGAAGTACTGCTGGTAGAGGAGCTGGATGAACAGCAGCGGCGCCACCCCGGTGGTGATGGTGAGCGAGATGGCGAACACGTTCACCCGCATGAGCCGGGCGGCCACCAGACCGTTGGCGCCGTCCAGGCGGCCTCGCCCCCGCAGGTGGGCGATCCAGGCCATGAGGGTCCCGCCCAGGGTGAGGTTCATGAACATCATGTGCAGGAAGAAGGTGAAGACCAGGAGCACGTGGAACAGCCACGGCGGTCCGGGAAGCCCGGCGGGGTCCAGGGCGGGAATCAGGTTGGCCTGCATCACTCACCTCCTTCGGCCGCGGATCTCCCCGGTAACGTCGCGTCGAGCGGCTCCGGAGCCTCCAGGGACCGGAGGTAGGCGGCCAGCGCCTGCCTGTCCGCGTCCGTCCCCACCAGCGGGGGCATGAAGGGATAGGGGGTCTTCCGGGTGTCGATCGCCCTGGTCGGATCGGCCGCGGTGTAGACGCCGCCCATTTCGTGGAGCCGCTGCAGGATCCCCGCGGTCATGGTCTCCAGCATGTCGCGCACGAAGGCGGGATCGTCCCGGATCTCCCGGACGCTGGGGATCACTCCCTTCATGTCGTCGTAGGTGTAGTCGCGATGGCACGAGGCGCACCGCGTGCGGAAGACGCGCTCGCCGTTCCCCGGAGGCTCGTCGGCGGCCACGGCCAGGATGTCGGCGGCATCGGGGAGTCGGGGACGGAGGGCCTGGTAGCCGTTCAGGGTATGGCAGCTGGCGCACTGCACCTCGAACACGGCACGGCCGTAGGCCAGGGGCCCGTCGCCGGCGCGGGCGGCCACCCAACCCGAGGCGGTGGCCAGGCCCTGCTCGTTGAGGCGCGGGATGTCGGCCACCCGCAGGCCGTTGGAGAAGAGGTAGCTGTGGATGAGGAACGGTTTCCGGCTCCCCTCGCGCAGCCGCTCGTAGCTCCCGAAGAAGGTGAAGGCGGTCACGGCGACGACCACGGCCACCGCCCACCGTCCTGCCCGCGGCACCATGACCAGGAAGACGATCCCCAGGAGCAGGGCGACGGCCAGCGCCCACAGCGCCAGCGACCGCGTGGAGGCCAGGGCGGCCACCGCCGGGGAGTCGCCCCGGAACAGGCCGAGCACGGTATCCGGGAGCGAGGCCTCCCACCACCGGTACCCGGCGTAGGAGACGAGCGCCCCGCCCACCAGCCACCAGCCCAGGTAGCGCACCAGGCCGGGCCGCGCCTCGGCCTTGGCCCGCTGGGCCATGAAGAGGAGGAACGCGGTGGCCATCAGCGCGCAGATGCCGGTGCGCAGCACCAGGCTCGGCCAGTAGGTGGGATTGAAGAACCCGTCCCAGAAGCGGTGGGTCGCGAGCCAGCTGCCCGGGGTCAGCATGAAGGTGATGATGCCGTTGATGATGACCAGGCTCAGGTAGGCGGCCACGAAGTACACCCACCCGATCATGAGGTGCGCGCCCTTGGAGATCCTGCCCCAGGTGACGTAGTAGACCAGGGCGGCCACGATCTCCACCACGAAGAAGGTCCACTCGATGGCCCAGCCCCAGACGTAGTTGTGAATCAGCGCCGCGATCGCCCCCGGCGAGATGAGGCCGGCCACCACCCAGATTCCCACCCCCGAGATCGCCCCGAACACGGTGGAGACCAGGATCAGCATGAGCGATCCGCGGCGGGCCAGCTCGCGCATGGCGCGATCGCCGCGCCGGACGGACAGGGTCTCGGTCACCGCGATGACCAGGCCGCCGCCGACGGCGAAGTGGGAGACGATCACGTGCGCGATGGCCACCACCGCCATGAGCACGCTCCCGCCCATGGCCACGTTCCAGACTGGATAGTCCACGGTGCCCCTCCGGATGCAGTCCGCCGTCCCGGGCGCATCACCGGGGTGACGGCCGGTCCTGGACTGCAATGTGTTTCCGGGGTATTGGCGTTCTCAGATGTGGAGAGTGCAATCACGATACCGCAGGCGCGGGGGGGCGAAACACCCTTTCCGGGATGCACACCGGGGGCCGTTTCCTACAGGAACGGTAAGATATGGACGGGGCCAAGGCTCATGCTACGGTACCCTCCGCCCGGGGCGCCTGCGGCGCAGCCCGGGCCGCGTCCGGCAGCCCGACCACCGTCGAGAGTCCGCACCGGTCTGCCGCGAAACCCGTTCATAAGGAGTCCTTGATGCCCGCGGTTCGGGGGCCACGACAGAACCGGGAGACGGATCCCGAGGGCCCCGGCGCCCGGCGCTCCGGTCGCGGCGCCGGAGGCGTCCTCCTGGCCGCCGCGCTCCTCGCCGCCCTGGTCTGCGCCGCGCTCTCCTGGGCGGTGCCCCGGCCCCAGAGCGATCTCTACCTGGCTCTGGCCGGCGGCCGCGACGTCCTGGCCGGCCGCCTGGCCAAGGCGGACGACTGGTCCTTCACCACCGGGGGCCGGGTCTGGATCCACCAGAACTGGCTGGCCGACGCGGTCATCTACGGGGCCGAACGGGCGGAGGGTGAAGCCGGTCTCCTGGTCCTCAAGGGCCTCCTGGTGGCCGGAATCCTGGCCGCGGTCGTCCTGGCCGCGCGGGAACGAGGGGCGGGCACCGCGGCCGGGTTCCTGGCCGGGGGCGCGGCGGTGATGTCCTGGCCCCAGGCCATGATCCTCCGGGCGAACCTGTTCTCGCTCATCCTGGGCCCGCTGCTTCTTCTTCTCCTCTACCGGAGCCGCCGGCGCCGTCACGCGCTCTGGCTCGCCGTGCTGCTCCTGTGGCTCTGGGCCAACACCCATGGCGCGTTCGTCTTCGGTCTGGCCATGCTGGGGCTCTGGACGGTCGTCCACCTGGCCGTCCACCTCCGGCAGGGAGGCGCGGGGAACGCGTGGCGGCGGGGCCGGGAACCGGTGGCGGCCACCGCGACCGCTATCGCCCTGGCCGCCCTGGCCAATCCCTTCGGACCGGTGAACCTCCGCGCGCCGTTTCTTGTCCGGACCGAGGCGGTCTGGCAGCGGCTCACCGAGTGGCAGCCGCTCTTCGGGCACGGCCCCCTCCGCACCCCCACGCCGTGGATCTTCCTGGCCCTGGTGACGATCCTGGTCCTGGGCGCGGCCTGGAGCCTCCGGCCGGGCCCGCGGGGTTCCGGCCGGCCGGACCGGGCGCGGGATCCGGATCGGGTCGCCGTGATCGCCTTCGACCTGGTCCTGGCCGGGGTGTTGCTGGTGATGGCGTTTCGGGCCCAGCGGTTCGTGCTCTTCGCCGCGGTGCTGCTCTCCCCCCTGGCCGCCGTCCAGCTGCAGCGGATCCTGGGGCCGGAAGGACGGCGCGTGCCCGGCCTGGTCGCGGCCGCTCTCCTGACCGCCGCGGCGCTCCTCGGCTCGCGGTGGCTCGTGCCCTTCTACAGTCCGGAGAACCCTCTCCGCTCGCCGGAGACGTTTTTTGGCCGCATGATGTACCGGAGCACTGATTTTCCGGGGGGGGCCACGGACTTCCTGAACGCCAACGGCATCGCCGGCCGCGTGTTCAACGAGTGGCGGTGGGAAGGGTACCTGCGCTGGCGCGCCCCGCAGCTGCGGCTCTACATGGGGGGCCGCGCCCACCAGGTCTACTCCGAGGCGAGCGCCCTCGAGCGCTACGACATCCTGGCCGGACGGGACACCGCCGCCCGGCTCCGGGCCATGGATGTGCACCTGGCCCTGGTGCCGCTCAACGCCGACCTGGGGACCTTCGTCCTGCGCCTCCTGCAGAGCACCGATCCCCCCTGGGCGTATCTCTACTGCGACCGGCGCTCGGCCGTCCTGGCCGACCTCGGCGATCCCACGACGCGGAGGCTGGTGGAGCGTGCGGCCGGCGGCGGCCTGGAGTACCCCGATTCCGCCACCGCGGCGCTGAGCCGGGCCATGTGCCTGGCCTCCCCGGCCCTGGGAACGCCGCCCGCGGACGCCCTGGCCGCCCTGCAGCGCGCGGTGGTGATGGAGCCGGTCCCCTTCGCCTACGCCCCCCTGGTCGTACAGGCCCGCAAGGCCGGTCTCTCCGATCCGGCCGTGGCCGGGATCCTGGAAGAGGAAGCCGCCCGCCTCTCGCGCCTGCCGGCCGACGGCGCCGAGGGGGCGCAGGTGCTGCTCGCGCGCCGGGCGGTGGGGCACTTGCTGGTCCGGCTCGGGGACGCCGCCTCCGGCCCGGACGCGGTCCGAGGGGCGAGGGCGACGATGGCGGCCGCGGACCGCAGGCTGGAGGAGATCGAGCACCGGTACCGGTGACTCACCCATGATGGGATCGCCACTCTCCAGACCGACTCCGTCGGGAGAGCCCTGCTCCCATCGCCCCCGACCCCGGGAGGAGACTTGATTCAGGCTGCACGCACTCTCCGCACATCGGCCTGCCCTCGGTCGTCGCCGGCCCGATCCGCTACCCTGGCGTCACGTCCGGCTGCCGAGGCAACCGAAGGGGGCCATATCATGAGATGGTCTTGGCTGACGTCCCTCTTCTGTGGTCTTGCGATCCTCACTCTCGGTCTTGACTGCACCACGGAGCCCGACATCCCGCTCCGGCCTCTGGAGGTGGGGAGCCTCCAGGTCCGGGAGTAATCAGGCATAAACCCCGGTAGGCACCCTCCGGTCACCCGGACTTTTCCCTTGACGGACCTGGGTCTCCACGATATTGTGCATATGCACAAATGGAGTCCACCCCATGCCCAGACCCCGAAAGCGACGTTTTTGCCGAGCCTTCGACGGGGACCGCGTCTTCAAGCCGCGCAGCATCCCCATGTCCCGGCTCGCCCGAATCCGGCTGGACCTGGACGAGCTGGAGGCCATGCGACTGTGCGATCTGGACCGGCTGGACCAGGAAGAGGCAGGGGTGAAGATGCAGGTGTCCCGGGGAACGGTCCAGCGTCTGCTCAAGAGCGGTCGCGCCAAGGTACTGGAAGCCCTGATCACGTCGGCGGCTCTGCTCATTGAGGATACAAACCACCATGAAAATCTGCATTCCCACACGGGATGAATCCGGTCTCGAGGCCCGATTGCACAATCACTTCGGGAGCACCCCGTTCTTCACGGTCGTGGATACCGCTACGGAAAGCGTGGACGTGTTTCCGAACTCGGACGTGGCATCCGGCCACAGCCATGGTCACGGCACATGCCGGACCCTGAAGCAGGTCGGCCTTCCCCCCTTGGACGCCGTCGTGTGCCGGAGCATGGGCCGCCGTGCCCTGGCCACCCTGATGGACGAGGGACTGGAGGTGTTCGTCACCCGCCGGAAAACGGTCCGGGAGATCATCGAGGCGATCCGGGCCGGCGAGCCCGTCCGGCTCTCGTCCCTGGACGCCTGCGAGGGGCGTCACGAAGAGGGTGGGCGACAACACAGGCATGGGCACGGCCACGGTCGCGGGACCGATCCCATCCAGGCCGGGGAGTGACAACCGCGGAAACGTGTTCCGTGCATTCCGCAGCTTGACCGGACGGTTCCGGCGAAGCCAGGAGCGATGCCATGGTTCGCATCGCAATCGTACAATTCATGGTTCTCCTTCTCCCCGTCGCCCTGGCGGCCAGGGCCCCGGTGAAGAACAGCCCCAAGGTGGTCATCCTGGGGTTCGACGGCGCTGATTCCCGCCTCGTCGAACAATGGATGGATGAGGGCCGGCTCCCCAATCTGAGTCGCTTGCGATCCGAGGGTCACTACTCTCCCCTGGCCCCCACGAACCCGCCCCAGACTCCGGTCTCCTGGTCCTCGTTCGCCACCGGCTGCAACCCGGGGAGGACGGAGATCTTCGATTTCCTGAAGCGGGATCCCAAGGACTACCTGCCCGATTTCGCCATGGTTTCGGAATCCAAGCGGGTGTTTCTCTTCGGCACCAGGAACGGTCCCGTTCTGGGACTGGCCGCGAGCGTCCTGGCCCTCTTCACGGCGCTTCTCGTTCTGGCCCTCGTGCGGGTTCCCCGGCGCATCCGGGTATCCGCTTCCGTCTTGCTGGGAATCGCAGCCGGCCTCGCTGCCTACGTCGCGGCCGGTACGTACCTCCCGGCCGAAGTGCCGGATGCAATCAACAACCGGAAGGGGAGAACCCTGTGGCAGTTGGCGGGCGAGGCCGGATACCAGGTCCAGGTCATCCGGGTCCCCGCCACCTTTCCCGCCGACCGTATCGAGAACGGGCATCTGATCTCCGGCCTGGGGGTTCCGGACATGCGCGGAAGAGTCGGAACCCCCGCCTACTACACCTCCGATCCCGCCTTCGACCCCGGCGACAACGAGTTCAGCCTGGAACTGATCCGTCTGTCCGCCCGCAGAGGCCGGGTGACGACACGGATCGTCGGCCCGTACAACAAGTCGTTCTGCGACTACGCGATCGATCGCCGCCTTGCCTCCATCGCCGATCCCGGCCAGCGCGTCCGCGAGCGGCGGACGATGGAGCGCGAGCTGAAGCACCGGGGGGTGGCGTGCCGGATCGATCTACCCCTGGCGCTGGCGATCACGGACTCCACGTGCACGGTCTCCACCCCCGGAATGAGCCGGGTCCTGCACGTCGGGGAGTGGAGCGACTGGTTCATTCTCGATTTTCCCGTGAACGTCGTGGTGGACAGGTTTCAGCCCGTGCGCGGCATGGCCCGGTTCAAGCTGCTGGCCCTGGAGCCGGAGGTCGAACTCTACCTCTCCCCCATCAACTTCCACCCGGACTGCCATCCCGTCGCCTTCTCCTGGCCTCCCGACCATTCCGAGGCCATCCGGAAGCGCTTCGGCCTGTACAAGACCCTGGGGTGGGCGCTGGACACGTGGTCCCTGCCCTCCGGGGTCGGTGACGAGACGCTGTATCTGGAGGACATGCGCTTCACCGTCGACAAGTACGAGGAGATCATGGAGGGGCTGCTTGGCGACGGCACCGACGATCTCTACATCCAGATCTTCTTCTTCACCGACCGCATCGGCCACCTGTTCTGGCAGTTCCTCGACGAAGGGCACCCGCTCTACGACCCGGTGAAGGCGAGGCGCTACGGCCCGGAGGTCCTCGGTGCCTACCGGAGAATGGACGCAATCGTGGGCAAAGCCCGGCGGCTGGCCGGCGACGACGCGGTGGTCATCGTTCTGTCCGATCACGGGTTCAGCTCGTTCCGGCGCGGGGTGAACTACAACACATGGCTCGTGCGGAACGGTTTCATGAAGCTCAAGAGCGAGGGCGAGAACCCGGCAACGCTGGAGAAGCTGTTCGATACCCGGGATCTGTTCGCGGGGGTGGACTGGTCGCGTACGAAGGCGTACGCGCTGGGGCTGGGTTCGATCTACATCAATCTCGCCGGCCGGGAACGCGACGGGGTGGTCCAGCCCGGGGCCGAGTACGAAGGGGTGTGCCGGGACATCCAGGAGGGACTGGAGGGCCTCATCGACCCCCTGACCGGCGCTCACCCCGTCACCCGAGTCTGGACGCGGGACGAGATGTACACCGGCTACGATCCCGATCTCATTCCGGACCTCCGCGCGGGCAACAACCTGAACTACCGGGTGTCGTGGCAGACGACTTTGGGCGGGGTGCCTCCGGACCTCATCGAGGACAACCTCCGCGCCTGGTCCGGCGACCACTGCTCCAACGATCCGGACCTGGTACCCGGGATCCTGTTCATCAACCGAAAGCTCGACAACCCGCACCCCGGCATCATGGACATCATGCCCACCGTGCTCACGCTGATGGGCATCGAGGTCCCGCCGGAGATCGATGGAAAACCGTTGCTGTAGAAACCGGTCGTCCGTAGAGCCGTCATCCAGGAGGCGATGCCATGATCCTTCCCGAGGAACTCGCGTTCACGAGGCTGAGCTACGGGGAGAAATACCACAAGGCCGTGCCCGGCTACATGAAGCGCATCCGTTATCTCTACGAAGCCGTCTTCGAACGGTTCGGAGAGGACGGACTGGACCTCATCCGCGAGGTGAGTTCGGAATACGGTACCCGCATCGGGAACAACGCCCGGAAGAAGGGCGGTCTCAAGGGAGTCGGCAGGGTGGGCAGGTACATCCTCAGTATCTTCGACATGATCACCCAGGACTGGGAGGTGACCGAGTACACCGGAGACCGACTGGTCATCACCGTGAGCCGTTGCCCCTACGCCTTCCAGCGCGAGGAGATCTGCCGGGCCCACACCGCGATGGAGGAGGCCCTGGTGGAGACGCTGGACGACACCCTCGAATACCGCGTCGGGTGCTCCATACCCCGGGGCGACGGGTACTGCGAGCACATCCTGTGCCGCCGGGCCGAACCGGACACGCACCGGCTCGGGGACGGGAGCCCGGGGGGGGATGCAGGGCGATGAGCGCCCGACCGCATCGGCATGTTCCTCGATACGGGACGACAACGCCATGAAGCGCTACCGTGCGGCCGGGCTCCGCCCCATCCTGCTGATCCCATGGCTCGTGCTGACCCTGGCCGACGGCGGGATCCATGATCACGGTCCACCTTCCGGGGACCGGTCCGGGCGCCTCCTCCGGTCCGGGACCCCGGCTACGGCGTTCCTTTCCACCGCCGGCGACAGCCGGCCCTCATCCGACTCGTACTGCTCCGCCTGCATCTGGCAACTCACCGCACACTTCGTGCTGGTCACCGCACCGGCACTTCCCCCTCCGGCCGCGCCCCCGATGCCCCTCCCAACCTACGAAGCCGAAGCACCGGCCGTCGCGCGCCCCCGCCCCACCGCCCGGGCCCCTCCATCGGCCTGACTTCCCTCGCGTGCAACTCGAACCGGGTCCCTGTCGTCGCTCCGAACCAACGGAGGTCCGCCGGGCCCGGCTGCCGTTTCGACATATGGATGGAGGTGTGAGCGTGAAGATACACATTGTCTGCGCGCTGCTCCTGAGCGCGCTCCTAACGATTGGTTCATCGCTGGCCCGGGCCGCAGCCACGGGCACCGAATCGGAAACCGGTTCGTTTTCTTCGGCCGGGGACCCGTACGAGGCCGCATCCGATTCGACCGCCCTCAATGACCTGCGCCGGTCGGCGCTGGCCGTCTCCGAAGCGGCCGAGGAAGAGGAGACGCCGGGAATCGAGGAAACCACGTTCACGTCCGGGGCCCTCGGTCTCCAGGCACTCAACCCGGAGATCAGCATCACCGGCGATTTCCTCGCCAGCTACCGGACCCGTTCCTACGTGGCTACCCCCCACCGGCAGGAGTTTCGGGGCCTGGGCCTTCACGGTGAGTCCTATCTGGACCCGTTCTCACGGTTCAAGGCCGCGGTCTCCGCCACCGAGCAGGGTGTGGCCCTGGGAGAGGCCTACTTCACCCGATTCGCGCTGCTCCCCGGGGTCAATCTGACCTTGGGCAAGTTCCGGCAGCAGTTCGGCGTGGTTAACCGCTGGCACAAGCATGCGCTGGACCAGGTCGATTTTCCGCTCCCCCTGCGCCAGATCTTCGGTCCGGGTGGATTGAATCAGACCGGGATTTCGCTGGACCTCCAGCTCCCTGGGTTGGCCGGCGCCGCCCAGGAGGCCACGATCCAGCTCACCAACGGCGAGAACCCCAGCCTCTTCGGGGGCAACACGGAGAATGTGCCCTCGTTGCTCCTCCACCTGAAGCACTACCGGGACCTCTCGAAGGACACGTATCTGGAGATCGGCATGACCGCGATGGGAGGTCGCAACGATACCTGGCTGGTCGCCGATCCGGACGGCAACCCCGTTCACGAGACGGCCGACCTGTGGCTCTCGGTGTGGGGGGCGGACTTCACGCTCCTGTGGGAGCCGACGGAGCGGATGCGGTACCGCAACCTGTCGTGGCACGCCGAAGCGTATCTGCTGGAGAAGCGCATCCTCTCCCCGGACGGCACGGGGCCGACCATGCTGGAGTGCTGGGGGGTCAGCAGCTACCTCCAATCGAAGCTCTCCCGGAGCTGGGAGGCCGGACTCCGTCTGGACTACTACCGGCCGGACACCCAGACCGCGGCCGGTGCGGGCGGAATCTCTCTCGCCCCGCTGGCCGTGGCCGCCCGGGCCCCCAGGCAGGTCCTGTCCGCCCTGTCCGTCACCTGGTACCAGAGTCCCTGGGTGCACTGGCGGGCGGAGTGGGACCACCTGATCCAGCACGATCTGGGGCCCGACGACGATACGTTCTGGTTCCAGTGCGTCTTCGCCGCGGGGCCGCACAAGCACGAGCGTTACTGAGGAGAGGACATCATGAAACGCCACATGTCATTTCTTGCCCTGAGCGCCGTCATCCTGGTGGGCATGACTCCCGCCGCAAAGGCCGATGGGCCGGCCCTGAAGGTCGTGACGACCCTTCCGGACTACGCGGATCTGGTCCGGTGGATCGGCGCCGACCGGGTCTCGGCCCAGGCCATCGTACGCGGGGACCAGGATGCCCACTTCATCCGCCCCAAGCCCTCCTTCGTGAACATGGTCCGGGAGGCGGACGTCCTGATCGACACCGGTCTGGATCTCGAGACCTGGGTGCCGACCGTGGTGGACAAGTCCGGCAACCGCCGGGTCCGGAGCGGTCAGCCCGGGTACGTTGCCTTCGCCCAAGGCTTCCATCTGCTGGAGAAACCCAAGGTGATGTCGCGGGCCGAGGGGGGACTCCACGTCTTCGGCAACCCCCACGTCACCTGCAGCCCGGTCAACCTCAGGCGGGGAGCCCGGAACATCGCCACCGGGCTGATCCGGAACGATCCCGCCGGCCGGGCCACCTACGAGGAGAACCTCGCTCGGCTGGAGGCGGAAATCGATCGGCGGCTGTTCGGGGAGGAGCTGGTGGGGCTGCTGGGGGGCAAGACCCTCTGTGATCTCGCCGAGAAGGGCCGGCTGATCCCGTTCCTGGAGCAGCAGCAGTACCAGGGCCGTCCCCTCCTGGACAGGCTGGGTGGCTGGTACGGACGGATGATGCCGCTGCGGGGAACCGAGCTGGTCACCTACCACAAGAACTGGGTGTACTTCCTGCATCTGTTCGGCCTTGATGAGGTCGGGACCATCGAACCGAAGCCGGGCATTCCGCCCTCGACCCGTCACGTGGCCGAGATCATCGAACTCATGCGGTCACGCCGGGTTCCGGTCATCCTTGCCGCCAACTACTTCGACGCGGAAAAAGTACGCGGCGTGGCCGCCAAGGTGGGGGCGGTGCCGGTAATCGTGCCGCTCTACATCGGGGGGGCTCCGGGGGCCGGGGACGTGTTTTCGCTGTTCGATCTCTGGGTCGACGAGCTTCTGAAGGCGACGCCGCAGCGAAGCTCCGGCGCGTTGCCGCCCGGGGCCTCGGGAAGGGGGAAGTGACATGGATGCCGGTTCCGCCTTCCTGCTTCTCCTGCCCTCGTTCGCCCTCTGCATCCTCATGGTCGGGATGCTCTCCTACCTGGGACTGCACGTGATCAAGCGCGAGATCATCTTCGTGGATCTTGCCCTGGCCCAGATCGCGGCCCTGGGCGCGCTTCTGGGCTTCATGCTGGGGATCCCCCTCCACACCACGGCATCGCAGCTCTTCGCGGTGGCCCTCACCACGATCGCCGCGGCCATCTTCGCCCTCTCGCGGACGCGGGACGGCCGGGTGCCCCAGGAGGCGCTGATCGGCCTCGCCTACGCCATCGCCGCCGCCGCCGCCATCATCCTCATCGACAAGGCGCCCCACGGAGCGGAACACATCAAAGACCTCCTCACCGGCTCCATCCTCTGGGTGTCGTGGAAAACGGTCGGTGTCGTCGCCGCGGTCTACGCCGTCGCCGGACTCTTCCATTTCCTTTTCCGTCGACGCCTGGTCCTGATCTCGGAGGATCCGGCTGAAGCCGAGTCGCGGGGGATCCACGTCCGATTCTGGGACTTCCTCTTCTATCTGTCGTTCGGGGCGGTCATCACGGTGACGGTGGGCACGGCCGGGGTCCTGCTCGTGTTCATTTTCCTGGTGGCCCCCGCGGTGATGGCGATTCAGGTGACGGACCGCCTGGGACGCCAGTTGGCAATCGGCTGGGGACTGGGGGTGGTCGCGACGGTGGCCGGTCTGGTCGTTTCCTACGTGGCGGATCTCTCCTCCGGCCCGGTGGTGATCGGCGCCTATGCCGCGGTCCTGATCGTCCTCTCGGTCCTGGTCTACAACCTCCGCGCGCCGCACCGCGCCCTGGCCCTGCGCAACACCGCGGTGGTGGGAGCGATTCTTCTCGTCTCCCTGGCCGCCCTGCTCGCGGCCGGGAGTCGCGTCGGGCGGGAGGCCGGCCATGGCGCCCATGCGGTGGCGGAGTTCCTCGATCCGCCGGCCGTGGCCGCAGATCCCGAGGCCGGCCCCGGAGCGCGTGCCGCGACGGTGTTGCACGCCATCGAGGAGGACCCCGAGCGCGGCCTGGACCTGGCCGAGGACTTCCTGCGCGGGGATCCCCCCGCCTTCTTCGCGGCCCTGGTGACGGCCAAGCTGGACTCGGCGGCCGAGCTGAGGAGCGGGTACAAGCCGGACCTGGGCGCGGACGCGCCGGACAACCGGCGGGCCCTGCGGGTCCTGCGGGACGCGCTCGGGCGGGCGGTGACCGGCGGGACCCCCGCCGAAACCGCCGGGGGCAGCCCCGGTTCGCCGAGACGGAGGTGAATCATGTCTACAAGGTCACTTCGATACCCTCTCGACGGCACCAAGATCGGGATTTTCGGCAAGGGAGGGTCCGGCAAGAGCACGCTCGCCGTGCTCCTTGCCCGGGCCCTGCTGCGGGCCGGTTACCGGCCGGTGGTTCTCGATGCCGACTCGACCAACGCCGGCATGGCGGCGGCCCTGGGGCTCGCGACGAGTCCGCGGCCCCTCGTCGACCACTTCGGAGGGATGGTCTTCGCGAGGGGGCGGGTCACCTGCCCGGTGGACGATCCGACCCCGCTCCCCGGCTCGGAGATGCACCTGGATGACGCCCCGGAAGACGTGGTGGCCGGGCCTCCGGAGGACATCCGCCTCCTCACCGCGGGCAAGATGGGAGGTCTCGGGGTGGGGTCCGGATGCGACGGCCCCATCGCAAAGATCGTGCGTGATCTCCAGGTTCGCGAGACCGGCCGCGATCCGGTCCTGGTGGTGGATCTGAAGGCCGGATACGAGGACTCCGCCCGGGGGGTGGTGATCGGCCTGGACCAGTTGATCGTGGTTGTGGACCCCACGGTGGCCGGGATCCGCATGGCCGCCGACATGAAGGACTCCATCGAGGCGCTCCATCGCGGGAAGGGGCCGGCCACCGGGCATCTGGACGATCCGGACCTGGTGACCCTGGCCCAGGGCCTCTACCGGAGCGCTCGGGTCCGGGGCATGGTCGTCGTTCTCAACAAGGTGGAAGGGGCGGACATGGAGTCCCGCCTCCGCTCGAAACTGGCCGCCCACGGGATCGCCCCGGTGGCCGTATTCCCCGTCGTCCCGGAAATCGCGGACGCCTGGCTGGAGGAGACCCCGGTCGATGGCGCGTCGGCCGCCGCAGGGATCGACCTTCTGCTGACGGTCCTGGAACGGAACGCGGAAGACGGTCAACGGCGTTCATGACTCGGCGCTATGCCGGCGCATGCGGACCTGCCGGCGTGGAGATGTCGCAGCGCAGCCTCCGGTCCCGCGGCGTTGATCCTCAACGAAAGAACACGGACAAGCCTGTGGAGATCCCGTAGCTATGACGCTTCGGCGCGTCATAAGGGATCGAGTACAGGTAGAACGGCTCGACGATGAAGGCTGCCCGTCCGTCTGCGACCAACACTTTGCCTCCGACAAAGGCCCCCAAGAGGCCTCCATTACCTTCCTCCGGGAAACCGGTCGCTCCCGCCCGGAGCCCCAGGTAGTACAGCGACGTCTTGGTTCGCTCGAAATGCAGGCTTGTGAATCCCAGGGCTCTGGTGAAGAGGCCCCCTCCCATGGCCAGGCGTCCTGTAACGCCGACCTCGACCAGGTCACTGACGAAGTAACCGACGCTCGGTTCCAGAACGAGCCTGCTGACGGAAGTCCCGGAGGACGATGTGGTCGTCAGGTTGCCTCTGAAGTTGACCTCGTAGGTGCCCTTGCCAACTTCTGCAGGGAATGCGCGGCCGGGCGGCAGCAGGGACATCACGACGGCCAAGCCACAGAGAAGAAGCGCTTTCATTTCCTTCAACCTCCAGGCACCGACTGAACCGTACCGGGTATGGAAGGGGATTCTATCTGCCGGATTCCGCGGAGGAGCACCAGAACCCCTGGCCGGAGGGCCGACCCACGCCGGACTCCCCCCACGCCCCTCCGGGAGGCCTGCCCGGACGCCTCCAACACGCCCGCCCCCCGCACACGCCGCGGGCTCGTCCCCTGCGGCGAGGACGGAGTTCCCGGGGCCCTGAGCTCGGACCTCGATCAGGTAGGTCCACGAACCTCGGCGCGGAACGGTAGCACGGAGCCTGGATTTGCCAGGCGGCCTTCCGAAGTCCTGTGCCTACCCTGATGTGGAGAGCAGGATTCTGGATGAACCGAAACCGAGCTGCACGGCAATCCTGAGGCGGGGAAAGATCTCGCCCCCTTCCCCGGGAAGTACCAGGATATGCAGACGCCAATCCGGGGATGCGTTCCAGTCTCCGAACCACTCCGCGTCTTCGTAGACGCCCGACTCGCAGGGACACCGATCATCTGGGTCGACCGTCTCGGCAGCGCTTACCGAGGGAATCTCACGCCATTCCAGTAGATACCATCGCCCCTCCGACTCGCCCCTTGCCGCTCGGCCCGGGCGAAAGAAGAGGTCCTGTGTCCGGAACCGGAGGCATCGTGCACCGCCCTTCTGCAGAGACAGAGTGACTTGTGGCTTAGCGCGAATCCTAACTGCATCGTCCGGCATCCCGAGGTCATTTGCGGCTTCGGGTGGACCGGGATTCATCCAGAGACAGAGAGCAGACAGATCGGAGGAGCTCAGGATACTCCCGACGCGGACAGAATCCTCGGCTAGGGTGTAGAATCGCTTCCCCAGCTCCAGCACATCCGTAGGCTGGAGTGTCCCAATGAACTCCGGAGCCCGAAGATCGGCATACGCCGCCACATCGCGCTGGGCGAAGGCCTTCTCCAAGTTGAGGACCACGTTCACGGGGCTGACGTTGGGGAGATAGACCAGCGGACGGGTTGGCTCCTTGCCGCAGCTGGCGCACAAGACCAAGGCCAGGCTGGCGAGGCTGATCGGGAGAGTGAACCGGTGGCTCATCCAACACCTCCGGTGCATACTACCCAGCCGGGCAACCTGAGTTCCCAAGGAAACAGCCGCCAGGCGGGTAAATCCCTCTCGAATGCCACAGTAGATGGAAGGCTGGCCTTCAGCACGAGAGGAGGATGCCAGGCCATGGGATCTCTTGGATACTTGCTAATGGGTGGCGTTATGTCTGTCTTCTTGCTAGCACTCCATAAGTGGGTACCATTCCGAGATCTGAGGAGTGTTCTTGGCGCATCCCTCATTACGCTTGGATCGGCCCTGATGTTCGTGTACGAACCTAGCCGCCTAGTCGGCTCATTGGTCTTCTGGGTGTGGTTGGGATTGGCTCTCTTCGTCTGGGGCAACCGTGAAGAGATGAAGGGTTGATCCGATCCGGACCAGGTCAGGAGGAGAGCTCACGCCGGACGACCCGGGCCTTCGCGCCCGAGATCCCGGTCAGGCGCTTCCAGGAGAAGCCGCCGCGGCTCATGGGCTTAGCGTCCGGATGGCCATGATCAACGGTATCTGCTTTCAAGCGACCCCAGGTCGTGTGATGAACATCGACGTTGGCGTGGATGGCGTAGTTTACGGACTTGCACAGGGCCTGCCCTCCGCCGGTCACGACGAAGTGAAACCTTCCTGTGCCGGTGAAGCCACGAGTAAAGGTCAGGATCGCACTTCCATCACGCCCCGTCACCCCCGAGACTTCCAGCGGCACCTCGGGATCCAGAGCGCCGGTCTCAAGGACAGCCCGGACCGCGACATGTGTGGATTGGATGGGACCCACCGAACTCACCACCGTCACCCGGATCGTGTCGGGAGGGGATTGGATCTCAACCGAGTCCGGGAACTCACAGGCGCAAAGGGTGCTCTCTGAGCCTCCGGTAAACCCGGGGCGGTTCAATCACGCTAGACAGCGACTGTGAGATGTACTTCATAACGTGAAGGCGATTCCGGAGAGGTTTAATCAACTCTGTACGCAGCCTTTATTCTTCCCCAGGTAGTCTTCTTGGTCGCCGTAGGAATAAATGGTCCACACTCCGGTTCTGCCTTCGCCCCAATTGGTCCGTACGGCTGGTGAAGTGCCGGGGAGACACCAGCTACTCCGCCCGCCAATCGCTGCAAGGACCCGCAAGCTCGAACGGTGTCGGCAGCTCCTCGGCGCAGAACCCGCCGTACCTCCCGCTGATCCCGAAGTCCTGGCGGAACGGGTGCGTCAGCTCACCGGTGTGGACGTGAAGACCTGTCCCGCCTGCGGAGTCGGACAGATGGAAGTGATCGCCCAGCTCCAGCGAGTGGGCCTTCGGCTCACCCCCCGGCCACGCCTCCCACCCGCAGGGGTCGCGGGCTCATGAGATCGCTCCCGTGCGCCGCGACCGGCGTGGCCGGAGAGGTCTGTGCTTCACCGCCCGGGCAGCCTCCATCACCCACCGACATGGCCGCCAACGCAGCAGGCAACCAGTCGTCTCTTGATGAGGACACGACATGTTCGCTGCTCGCGAGCCGCAGGGGCAGCCCGGGGGCACTGCTGGGAACCTGGAAACGGCCTCCATACCCCTTTCAATCCCCATAGACCCCTCACCCCACCGCGAAGCGGCTTCGTCCTCGGTGTTCTAATCCGGAATGCTGCGCACTCCGGATTAGACGCTCTACCTAGCGTGTACTCGTGGTCCATTGTGGTGCATTAGGTCCACGTCTCGAAAAATCACGCGGCCGGTCCGCCCAAACGCACATTTTGAACGATTCCTAGGACCGTCACCCCCCGCATGATTGACGGGGAAGTCGCGCTTGTCGCACTCGCTGGCCGCTTCGGGTGCCGACCGGAGGGCAAGAAATGGGCAACGCAGCACGGGGGGAACCCTCCCCGTTTCCTGAAGACGACCATCCTGAGCAGGAGATCTCCCGACCCGAGGTGGACGAGGACGCCTGTCACGAGGTCGATGACCTCTGGTTCGCCATCTTCGCCCGGCTCCTGGAGCGGAAGAAAAGGAGGGACCCTTCCCGGCAGTAGGTCGGGTCTGATCCACACCACGCCGATGACGAGTATCACACCGGACTCTGGTAGCAGGTCCAGGATGGCGACCCGCCGGAGCACCCGAGGTGTGAGTCAAGGACGGATCCCCCGGCGGTTTTCGGCCCAACTCGCAATCCCCCTTGAATCTAATGGACTCGGGATTCCCCTAAAAGAGCCAGGATCCCACACCGATATTTAGGTAGCGTGGATACCTGAATGACACCCTGCTCGACACCATGACCTCGGGTTCTAGCCACTCCCCGGGAGAGCCGCCGGCTCCCCCATCTGGATTGGAGGTCGGTAGATGATCCCCCTTGGTATGCGAGGTTTTGACAGGGTTGGGGTTGGAGGCCTTGTGGATGGGCTCGCGGCCCTCCCCTCCCTCTCCAGGCACCTCGAGCACGAGATCGGCGCCCGCATGCGCCGGGCCAACATCCACCTGGATGCGTTTGGGAAGGCGAGCGGGTCCGCCTTGGACTGGCTCATCGACGTCTGCGTCAAGACCTTCGCCCCGGCCGAGATGACGATCTGGTTCCGGGACGAGAGGACCGGGGCCTTCTGCGTTGCGGCCTTCCGGCCCGCCCCGGAAACCGCGTCCCCCCCGTCCTCAGTGAGGCTCGGAGAACCCCTCTCTCATGTGGTTCGCCATCGGAGCGGAGTTCGTTTCGATCCCTCGTCATCGGATCACTCCAAGGCCATGCTCACCCCCATGATCCTCGGTAGTCGAGTGATCGGGGTGGTCCATGTCCAAGCCAAGGACGAGTTCGGAGAGGATGACCTACAGACCTTCTCCCTGCTCACGGAAGTTTTCACGCTGGGCTGCTTCTTGGCCATCCATGACGGTGACGCCATCCGAGAAGCCGATACGCTGGATCTCACGGACGGAACCAGGAAGGCGGCCTGATGGACGCGAGACGGCAGCCGTGAGCGCGGATACCTTGTTCAGCCTTCTCGTGGGGGTTCCGGTATCGGGGACAATCCTCCTCTACTTTCTGCTGCAACCCGATCGCGAGAAGAAGACCAAGGCGAGGCCTTCCCCGCCGGAGGACACCTCGTCCGGTGGCGAGATGGAGGCAGGTTCCACCCCAGATCAAGAACGGGCCGCCTAGCATTCAGCCTCACTGCTGGCTAATCTCGGAGGCTTGGAACATGTCCTCGCCGGGACAGGACGACCGCACGGACGGCAACGTCCTAGCTGGCCCGAGACCGAGGGCCTATTCGTCGACCACGTAGGGGCCGCGAATGACCCCCCAGCGGTTCATCTTGTTCTTGAGGCTGGACTCCGGGATCCCCAGCTTTCGGGCCATCGCCAGCAGCTCGTTGCGGTCCACGGGAAAGGGCACTCCCTTGGAGCCGAACTCCTGCTCGTACTTCCGAACCCCCCAGTAGGTTCGGAGCGTCCCCCGCACGGTCAGCTCCTGAACCCCGAATCGCGTGGCGATCTGCTTCAAGCGGGACAGCGCAGGCCCACGCATCGCGTCGTAGGCCTGAGCGTACTTCTCGCCGGCGGGACGGTGGTGCACCGTGGCTCCAGAGAGCGGAACCCGTTGGTTGAAGCGCGCTTCTCCCCACGCGGTGTGGAGTTTCTTGATGACGGTCTTCTCGCTCACCCCGAACCTCCGTGCCACGGCCCGGATCCCGGTGAGCGGAGCCCCACGGGCCTTGCCGTAGGCGGCCACATAGTCCTCGATCTGGAGTGGGGCTGGGTGATACCCCCGTCGTGTCTTAGCTGCCATTCTCTAGGTCTCTCAGGGTCACAGGGAGACGGAGATCGCTGTCCGCCCCGTTTCAGGCCCGCCACGCGATCAAGGCAACGAACAGCACGACGTATACCAGACATCCTCCCCCGGTGACCATCCGCCCAACCTTCCGCTGCCGGCCGCTCTTGGTGAGCGGGATCCCGATCTGCCTCGAGAGCCGGGCCTTCGCGCCCGAGACACCGAGGAACCGCTTCCAGGAGAAGCCACCGCTCATCCGCAAGGACCTGTTCGAGGAGGTCCAGCTAGCCCTCCGGTCCAAGAGCACACCCCGCCGGCGGAAGCACGACTTCGCCTTCCGGGGGCTGGTGTCCTGCCGGTGCGGCAAGCGCCTGGTCGGCCACCTGGCCCGGGGCCGCTACCGCTACTACGGTTGTTCGGCCCGCTGCTGGGTTCCGCAGATCAAGGAATCCCGCCTCTCCGAGCTGTTCCTCGAGCACGTGGCGGCCATCCGGGTGGATGAGGAGGTGGCGACCTGGCTCCTCACCGCCATCCGGGAGTTCGACGCCGAGCGTCAGGCCCAACGAGATTCAAACTTGGTCCAGCACCAGGAGCGGCAGCGTCTCGTCCAGCGCCGCATCGACCAGGCCCACGACGACAAGCTGGCGGGACGGATCACCGAAGAGTACTTCGCAGAGCGGCTTAGCGCATGGCAGGAGGAGCTGGTGACCGTCCGTGCCGAGATCCGGAACCTCGAGAACGCGACCTACGACTCGTTCAAGAAGGCCGACGCATTACTACAGCTCTGCAATCGAGCGCCTGAATTGTTCACAAAACAGTCTCCGGAGGAGCAATCGCGGCTCTTGAAACTGATCACATCAAACTTTTCCTGGAACGGCGTAACCCTCACCCCCAGATACAGAAAGCCCTTCGACATGCTTGCCGAAGGGCTCCACGTCATGAGCGGCGGGGCACATGAGGTCCTTAAACAGAACTTTGAGAGTTTCATACAAACTCTGGATGGACTCTCGGAACGGGCT
>Ga0307424_1000166_pt1 | contig 32607 bp, 27 predicted proteins | sample SalMarWE160320MG_FD_202157 | JGI IMG/M metagenome (GOLD analysis project Ga0307424, IMG submission 202157) | Salt marsh sediment microbial communities from the Plum Island Ecosystem LTER, Massachusetts, United States - WE1603-20 | ecosystem: Environmental > Aquatic > Marine > Intertidal zone >... | reverse complement strand
AATTCCCGGGTGAAGGCTAATTCATTATTGTCGAGTACCGCCATACCACCTGAATCACCTTGCTGAACTACCTCCGGTTCGAGAGGGAGACTTCCCAGGAGTCTCAGCCCTTCGGCCTTTGCCGTCAGCATGCCACCCTTTGTTTTAAACAACTCAATCATTTTTCCGCAATGGGGACAGATAAGACCGCTCATATTTTCCACCAAGCCTAAGATCTCCATGTTGACCTGGCGGCAAAAATTAATCGATTTTCGCACATCTGCTAAGGAGATCTCCTGGGGCGTAGTCACGATCAGGGCCTTGGCTCCCGGAATGGTTTGAGCTACAGTCAGGGGCTCGTCTCCGGTTCCCGGAGGAGAATCTATGACCAGAAAGTCAAGGTCATTCCACTCTATGTCAGAAATGAACTGCCTAATCACTCCTATCTTGAGAGGCCCCCTCCAGATAGTGGCGGCATCTTTGTTCTCTCCCATTAATGGTTCAATTGAAATAACCTCCATGTTGGGAAGATATTTGACCGGTCCCGCTTTTCCTCCTTTGGTGCCTGGCTCTATATTTCCTTTGAGACCTAATAGGCGAGGAATGCTCGGTCCGTGAAGGTCCACATCCATAAGCCCGACCCTGTGCCCTTTTTTAGCCAGAGCAACTGAGAGATAGGCGGCCACACTGCTCTTCCCCACGCCTCCCTTTCCACTCATGACCAAGATCTTGTTCTTGATACGGCTCAGACTTGCCTCTATCTCTTTGTCCTGCAATTTTTGTTGATCCTGCTGGGCGTTCATACCGCAGCTTTGAAATTCATTTTCCATTAACTTTCAGCCTCCTGAATTAACTGTTATTCGTTGTTAGTTAACCGTGTAAACAGGATTCCTTACACGGGTGTCAATAATGCAATTAGAGACCCGAGTAGTGTTCATCACGTGATGAAATGGATGGGCACTGGGATGAAAGAGAGGTCCTGGGTTGTGGGGGTAGGTAGGGACCGGATATGAACCAGCCCCCAGTCCCTATACATAATCGGATAGGGGAATTTGGTCTAACGGATCGAGGGTAAACTCATGCCCGACCACAACAGCTCCCGGGGCCTGCGCATGTGGAAGGGGGTCCCTCGCTGCCGCAGCACCGATCAGCCGCATTTTCTGGGAATTTTCCAGTCGGACTTACTGCCGCATGTGCTGACAGGAGTTTCTTGAGGTTCCGGCTACCACAGTTGCCACAGGCAACCAGTTCTGTCTCGCTGCTCGCAACGAGTATTTCTGTATTCTGTCCGCAATCCAGACACTCAAATTCATAAATCGGCATTTTTGCTTCCCCCTGTTACCACTGACCTTCCACGTTCGCCTCATCGGACAAGGGCAGTTTTCCATCAAGATAGGCCTGGACAGCCTCTCTTATCGATCCGCTTGCGTTATTGGCTACCCCTATTTTTGCTGCATTCATGGCCTTGAAGGCGTTTGGACCGCAAAAACCTGTAAGCAAAACCTCCGCCCCCTTTTCGCTGACCGCCTTTGCCGCCTGAATACCGGCCCCTTTCAGGGCATTTACGTTTTCTTGATTATCCACTGCCTCAAAGGCAAAGGTATCTGAGTCAACGATAATAATATACGCGGCCCTTCCGAACCGGGGGTCAACCTCGGAGTCCAGGTTGGTGCCCACTGATGTGACTGCTATCTTCATCTCTTTCCCCTATTCATGCCGCCCTGTCCGATCGTTGTTCCTGGTACTGTTCCAGGGTCTTCTGCAACGTCTTAATCGCCAGACGGGCGCAATGGACTTTTTGGTCGGGCATTTTCTCGAGTTCACGATAAAGCTCATCCAAATCAATGTCTCTTGCCTCTTGCAGGGTCTTCCCTTTGGCAAGACCTACCAAGGCGCAGCCTGATGCCACAGCCCCCGGGCAGCCAAGCACCTGAATTTTGGCGTCGCTTATCCTGTCACCATCTATATTAAGCGAGATCTTCATGGTGTCCCCACAGGGCCCTGTGAGATCCGTCACCTGATCTGCATCTTCAATAATACCCATATTTTTCTTGGACTGAAAGTATTCAATGGCCCTGTCAGCATATCCCGACTCCGAGAGCATTTGATACTCATCATCAGCCGGTTTCTCTTTCTCCATCAAAACGAACCTCTTTCTGCATCAATGATAGTGACTGCAACTAATTCACGGCTCCCCCACCGCCTCCACAGACCTGATCGTCACTGATCATGGGGAGCTTTCCTTCTATCAAGTCCTCGACTACCGGTCTGATCTGCGGCCGGGTTGCATCATGATACACATCAACCCCCACCTGTTTGAATCCCATCAGGGGCCGCATGCCGATGCCTCCTACAATCAAGGCATTGACATTGTGGCTTGCCAACAGATTTACAGGGACCATACACCCCCCCTGAACATGACTCTGGTTGGGGATGGTCGTGACCTGTGTAATTTCCCCACCTTCAACATCCACAAAGGTAAAAACGTCACAGTGGCCAAAGTGCCCCGATCTTTCACCTTCGAGGCCACCAGGCCCCATACTCGGTATTGCAATTCTTCCGTCCTGCATAACAAAAAACCTCCAAACTTAAAATATTTCAAAAACTTTTGTAAAATCAGTCGAAATGGTTCGAGACCTTTGAAAAATGCTCAATTTCGTTCAAGATCAAGGCGCGTGAGAATTTTAACCGCAGGAATATAGTAAATATTTCGAGGATTAAAATTTGAACGCAACGCAGAGATTGGGCGAAAGAGGGCGTTTTTCAAAGGTCTTGGTTCTTTTCATATGAAAAAACACCCCCTTAGTCAAGCATCTTTTGCTCCTGGCCTTGACGGCCATAACGTTTAAATATATGTCTTCTCGACAATAGTTCAATAGCTGAAATCAGATAATTGCCTTTGAAATGCATAGATCGTCAAATAGTTGGGTGAATAGGTCGCTGAGTTGGAAAACTAATCCCTCAATGTGGGAATAAATGCGAGATCACAAATTTATCCCTATTTGAATCAGCGAAAAAACTGCGAGGACGGCCAGTCTGGACCGCCCTCGCTCTACAAATAGCACCGGAACCCTTCGCGTGTTAGCGAGAGGATGTGCTACTCTTTATTAGACTCTTTCTGCAGTTCCGCGAGACGCCTCTTGATCTCATCAAGACTCCCCTTTATGGCCTCGGTCTCGGCTCTGAGCACGTTGATTTCTTCCGAGGGGGCCATGGAGTAGAGCTGAGGAGCGTATCCTGGTCCGTAATACTCTCTTGGAGCGGGATAAACGCCTTGTACCCCGTAACCTCTGCCATAGCCTCGGCCCGGCCCATATCCTCTTCCGAATCCACGACCTCCACCCAATCCGCGGCCGCGTCCCAATGGATACTGGGCTCCTGCAGGATTACAAAGCCCTCGACCGCCGCCGGTCATGGGTCCTCCTCCCTGTGGACCTGTTCTATCAAATCCTGGCATACTGAACACCTCCTTTCAAAATGGTTCGCCCCGACCGCACCGGCGCCTTCTCCTCCTGTTAGGCGGCATCTCAAAATCACCGCCTTCAATTCGAAGTACTTTTCCCATAACCAGGGCCTCGGCCACAATCCTCCTCGCCGCACTTAAGATCCTCCCAAAAGTGGGGCGGGACACGCCCATCCTATCCGCCGCGGTCTCCTGGTCCAGTCCTTCGAAATCGTTCAGCCGGATTGCCTCTAAGCCTTCAACAGGGAGAACGATTTCTTCCCTGCCCCATGGTGGTAATCGGTTCGGCTGAAATCCGTTCACAAGCGGGGGCACCTGAACGAATCTTCTCTTACGCGGTCTGGGCATAATTTTCTCCAATTATTATGAACGTGCGTTCATAATATAAATATCAGCCCCATTTTGTCAAGCAGGTTTTTGATCATATGATCATAATTAATATAACTGGCCCAACCCCAACCCTAAAATCTCCCCATTTTGTGAAGATAATGATAGGCCACTATTCCCACAGTGGTTGAGAGGTTCAGGCTGCGAACCTTTCCCCAGATGGGTACGGCATAGCAGGGATATGATTCTCGGATAGAGGAGGGCAGCCCTTTAGTCTCCTGGCCAAAGAGAAGATAGTCTCCCCTGCTTATTTTTGCCTCGGTGTAGGCTGTTGATGTGTGGCGGGTGAGGGCTATTAATTTCCCTCTTCCAGCCATATCAGCCAAGAATGCTTCAAAATCAGGATGGTGACAGACATCGACTTCATGCCAGTAGTCTAACCCGGCCCTCTTGAGATGTCTGTCATCAACCTTGAAACCGAGAGGGTGAATCAGGTGCAATCTGATTTCAGCGGCCCCGCACAGCCTGGCGATGTTGCCGGTATTGGCTGGGATCTCTGGCTGGTAAAGGACTACCTGGAGGTGGGGATCCTCGAGCGTTCTGTGCCTTATCTTGGTGATATTACAGGTCATGGAGCAATCACGATCCAGCCTCATACAGAGGTGACCCTTCGGGGTTGGGAGGTTAGGTTTCAGCGAAAGTCTGAATCTCGCTTGCAGCGGCACGGGTTTTAAACAGCATTGACCGCAATCCAGAGTGCATCTTATCCAGGGCGGGATTAAGGTTTGTTTTGCTATTCAAGAAGTAATTCTTTTCGATCAATTTTATAACCGTTGCCTACCCGTCGTAATTCCAGGTTGAAGTCCACGCCTTTCCTGGAAAGATTGTCAACGCCGTTGATCGTATAAAACTGGAGATATTCAGGTTCGTAGGGCGCCTCATAAAGCTTGATCTCCTTGTACTCCTTTCCCTGCAGGGCCTTCCGCTTAAGAAATTTATAGTCGTAAACCCTCTTGAAGGTGACATCCCCAATGGGGCCATAGTTGATTTCGTCTCCATAGAGCCAGGCATAAAAATCCTTGCGGTTGTTTTGTGCCCAGATCTCCTGGGCCACCCGCGATTTAGTATGGCGAAAGGCGATATAGTACTGGACGCCCATTACCTGATTGTCGCCGTCGCCTTTCAGATCAAACACGTCGTAGCAGTGGGATAAACTCCGGTAGTGCATGATCCCTTCCATTCCCTTTGAAGTGGAGGGGAGCATCTCCCTAAATTCAGTCAAATGACCTGCATTGAGACGTGTACAGCCGTGGGAAACAGGCCCCCGGCTCGTAATGGCGACGCGATTGTATGGTTTTCCGCTGCGACTCCCCTCGGTGAACTTTTCCCACTCCTTTGGCAGCAAGTGATGCCCTTTTATCCAGCAACTGATACCAGGATTATGAATTGCATTATATGCATTGCCGCCCCCGTACTGGTAAGGGAGCATCGGCATCATTCCATAATAACCCGCTGAAGAGATATAGTCTACCGTCCCCAAGAATCCCTTGCCATGCGTGCGGGGAATCAACCACCAGACACCTGTGGTTGTGTACATGGGGATGATGAGCCCATTATAGGTTGTGGTAACGTCATATGTGCCGGCAGGATATATGGAGGTAAACTCGTAGTAATCCAGGACACCATTTTTTATAGGATAAATATGGTCTGTAATAGAATGGAAAAACTCCTCGGCCAAGGGCTTGAAGGCATCTATATTGTCTGCTCGGGCCAGATCCACAAGCTGAGCAAAGACAGCATCCTGTTCTTTACTCAACTGGTGCAGAAAGATACGATGGGGAAAAAATTCGTTAATCAGGTCCAGTTTGGCCTGCAGGGTCTTCGGTTTTGAGGAATCCTTGAGTAACTTAGCAAAAGCCTCTGACATCTTATTGAAATCTTTTTGTATATGAAAAAGACGTCCAGGAGCCAGCTTGTCAATATAGGTCAGGTTCAGCTTTCGCCATTCCTCAGGCTTCATGTCAGCCCTTTTTCTGACAAGGTCATGGAGCTTTTCTCTCATAACTTTTTCATGATATTTTTCCCAAGAGGTGTTTGATGTCAACTTGATGATTTTCTTTTCAATGACCTCCTGGTAGAGATCGTGCCGTGCCACCTGATCGGATAAGTAGTTGTCAATGGTCTTATCTGGGAGAATCATGCGAACGCGGATCTGATTGCCTCGCCCCAGATGTATTTTTATTCGTTCCTTATCCTGGACTCGCGGGACAAACCCGGTATAGAAGTTAGGGTCATAGTTATTAAAAAATACCCCATAGGGCTCACCGTTGGTCCACCGATCTCTACTCAGTGCAGAGGCAGACGCGGGGAGCATCCATATTATCAAAAAAACAAAACAACTCACTAAACATAGCCTTTTGATCATCTGTTCTCTCCTTTAGCGTTTGTTTGATGGCCGCATCTTTCGACTGGTCTATAACAGTTATCCTTCCTTTAACCTCAGGTTTGATATTACCCCCGAGGTGTTTGATGTATTCGACCAGAACGTCTCTTTGAAAGGCTGAAGAGTCGAATCTTTCAACAGCTTTCAGAAAAATCTTATACCCATCGCCGCCGCTTCCTAAGTAGGAATTGGTGACGATTTTGTAAGTCTTGTCCGGATCAATCGGTTTTCCATCTATGAGGATGTTTTCACATTTCCCTGTGCCACGGTTAATAGTAAAGCTGACGCCATTAGACACCTGCGGAAAGGCGCCATTACCTGTTTGTACGGTGGCAACGTAGTTAAAGAGGTCCTGAACGTCATCACCCTTCAAACTCAGAACAATCGCAGTGCTGTCAAAGGGGAGCATGTCAAAGACTGACTTCTTTCTGATTGGCCCTTCAGGGAGAGCAGCCCTGATAGCGCCCCCGTTTTGAAACGCAAAATCGGGGTTGAATTTTCTCATGTACCACAGTAAGGAATCGGCAATTAGATCTCCGAGAGCGGTTTCTCTTTCTCTATCATATTTGTTCCAAAACGTCTTTTCTGCATAACCGATGTTCTCTGACAAAAATGCCTCGACCTTATCAATGTAGGGCTGCAACAGTTTCAGGAGTTCTTCATCCTCTTTTATCTCTTTGCCGATGAAATTGTAGACACTGGCGCCATCTGATTTTCTTACGATTCTTTTAAGGTTAATCGGAATCAATTCCATCTTGAAATCGATCACCTTCCGGTCCCTTACCCAGAGATCGATTCTTCCTAAAACGAGCCCCCAGTGCCATGCCTCCACGATTAACGTTCTGTGATCGGAATTGGGGGCATTTATTATGATTGGCGCGTTGAGTATCGTATCAGTGTTGCCATCAACAATGAGATCAATGCCCTTTACCTGTGTGGCTAACCTCTTGGACCCCCTATCATATCCCTTGTAGATCCCCAGATGTGTCAGGGCAATAACAATATCTGCCTGTTTCCTCAGTATCGGCACCAGCTCTCGGGCAGTTTTTATCTCATCTTCAAACAGAATGCCCTTAATATTTTTGGGGTTTCCGGTTATTTGCGTCTCTTTGGTTGTAAGACCCAGGACACCGACCTTAAAGCCGTCAAACTGTTTGATAATATAAGGTATTCCTATGTAATTGCCGTCTTTGGTTCTGACATTGGCAGATAGAAAGGGAAAGCGGGCCTTGACCATCTGTTCTCTCAGGACTTCAATGGGATTGTCAAACTCATGATTTCCCAAAGCCATGGCATCATAACCGATATAGTTATATCCCAGTATATCCGGCTCAGCTTTAAAGAAGTCAGACTCTGCCCCTCCGGTATTGAGGTCCCCTGCATCCAGGACCAGGACGTTCTTGTTTTTGCTCCTTATTTCGTTGACGAGTGTGGCTCGCGCAGGGAGACCGCCTACATCCGGGACAGGACCATCGTGGAATTTTACCGGGTGCCCGTGTGTATCATTGGTATAAAGGACTACGAGGTGATAGAGAGGATGATGTTTGTCTGATTTCTGTTCCCGTGGGGAACTGCCGGAGGAGACGAATCCGAGCAGAACAATGGCCAAAATCCAAGGGAGTCTCTTCATCATTTTTTTAGTCAGAAGTGGGGCCACTATATCCCTCCTGTAATGTTCGATATGCCAAATATCGATCTCCCGCTCCAGAACCCATTTTTAGTGGGACCCGGAACCGCGAAAAATGATCTAAAGCGACTACATTGATTCCCGCTGAAGGCGGGATTAAATGCGCTCCTATTGGTGTTGCAATATGACAGAGCTGATGGTATGGTATCATTGATCTATGTATAGCCAAGAATCTAATACTAAATATTTTGCAAGGGGTTATCAATGAAAAAGTTGTTCTGTATTTTAGTTCCTTTTTCCATTTTTTTCTTTTGCAACCCCGGCCTGGCAGAGTTGGTGCCCAAAGAAAAAAAGGAGCTAAAGAGAACCTATAAGGCTATTTTATCAAAAAAGAAAGGCCCTTACACCATCAACACCTGCACCTGCACCAACGGAAAGTTGGCCCCTGTAGCGGACAAAAACATGCGGGTTCGACCCAACCCCTGCAGGGAACTGGAGGGGGTTGGTCAGCTTTTCTGCTCTGCCTACCGCAATGACCTGGCCAAGAAACTGGCCCGGCATGGGGTTTATGTGGCCAATATCTTTTCCAATGAGGTCTTCCTGTGGGATAAACACCAAGACCACCAGCGTCTGGTCAAGGGGTTTCTCCTGGAGAAGTATTACATGGAAACCCACCCTCAATCCAAACTCACCATGGCCAGGGCCTATGGCGGCATATCCGGCACCGAGTTTGAGGTGAAGTACGCCCCCGTCTTTTTCAACAAGTATTACGCCCTCTCCGAGTGGAATGATTTCCACAACTATCTGCTCCAGTATGAACTCCAGAGACGTTTCTTCTGCAAATGTAACCTGTCCCTGGTCAATGACATCCGGAATTTATCCCTGGTGATATATCGCAACTACAAACCGTTCAAGCCGGTGAAAGACCTGGTGCACAACAGGTTGTCGCCCGGGCTGATCCCCATGATCGAGGATTTTCAGAAAAACCATCCCCAGGACGAAAAAAACGCCGAGAAGTACAGACAGTTGATTGCCCTGATCAAGGCGGTTACCTACGTGGACCAAAACCAGCTGAAGGGATACCTGCCCGGTATCTCGGACAAGAAGATCCACGACCGGATCGAGAAGATCTTGGGTATTCCCAAAAACGCACCCCTGATCCAGCTCCAAAACCTTGCCGAGCTTGTGGTGGTATGCAGAGAGACCGTTGCGGCCAAAAAGATTAAACCGGAAGAGGCCGTGGAGTTGGTCAATCTGAATATGTCCGTCAACCTCCTCATCCTCATGACCGCCAACCGGTTGATGGAACTGGAGCGGACGTGGTCTGCCAGGGAACTGGTTGACATTCTCAAAGACCTGCTTGGGGGAAGCTACGGAGCCGGGCTCATGTCCCATCGTGAGTATGATTCGGGGATTGCGACCCTGAACAAATTGCTCCAGGCAAAGGACCTGACCATCGGCGGTGCCTGCCGGATTCTCAACCGCGCGGGCAGGGCCGTGGAGTGGGCCCAGGCCTCCATACGGACGGCCTTCGCAGAGGTTTGGGAACCCTGGGTTTATCTTTTCCCCGAGGTCCAGCGGATAAATGATGATATCATCCGATCGTCCCCCCTCATGGGTTATGCCACCATCATCAAGTGCCTTCGGGGAGTCCTTTTGAGCAAACTGGATCTCAATCACCATATCCTGGGGAAGACCTATGTGGAGGGGGTCCGGGCATTGAATCCCGGGTTGGCCCTGGGACCCCTCGCATTTTTCCACGACAAGGAAGATTACATCAGGGACAATATCCTGGCCCTGGAGACCACCAATGCGGAATTGGAACCGGTGGCCGGGATCATCACCAAGGATGAGGGGAACGTGGTCTCCCACGTACAACTGTTGGCCAGGGCTTTAGGCGTCCCCAATGCCGTGTTCCTGGATGCCCTCTACCGGTTCCTGCCCGGTGTGAAGGGAAAACCGCTTTTCTATGCCATCACCCCCATGGGCCGCGTCATCCTCAAGGAGGCGGACAAGATGGACGCCACAGACCGGCTCATCCTGGCCGAATATAAGAAAAATGTAAAACGGACCAGTGATGCCGACATCCGGGGCCATGCCAACAGGCTCAACATAGATGCCGAACGGCTGAGACTCACGGAGACCAGAGTCCTGAGCCTGGATGACCTCAGGCGGAAGGATTCAGGTGTCGTCTGTGGACCCAAGGCGGCCTTTTTAGGTGAACTGAAATACCACTTCCCCCATAATGTTGCCCGGGGGGTGGTGATCCCCTTCGGGATTTACGCCAAGCATTTTAAGAGTGCCAAGGTGATTCTGCCTCCAAAACTCAAGGACAAAGGCATTGCCAAGGCCGGAGAACCCCTGGCCCAGTATGTGCAAAGGACCTATGATACTTTCTTCAACCGGCTTCTAAAGGATCCCAAGATCTCTTCCACTCAACTGGCCAAGTGGATCAGACCGAGGCTGGATGTGATCCGCTATTCCATCCGAAGGGTCACCCTGGATACGGCCTTTATTAAGGCCCTCAAGGACGCACTTTCGGCCCAAGGGCTTTTCGTGGATCACAAGAAGGAGCGGTTGCTGGGGGTTTTCGTCCGTTCGGATACCAATGTGGAAGATATGCCCAACTTCAACGGGGCAGGACTCAACCTCACCATCTTTAATCTCATGACATTCGCCGACGTATTGGAAGGGGTCAAAAAGGTGTGGGCATCGCCCTTTACCTACCGCTCCTTTTCCTGGCGCCAGACGGTCATCAGCGATCCCAATCTGGTGTTCCCCTCCATCGTAGTCCTTGAATCGGTGCCCTCGGAAAAGTCGGGGGTGCTGATCACCGCGGACGTGGACAGCGGAGACCCTTCCAAGATGACCATCGCCACGGCAGAAGGGGTGGGGGGCACTGTAGACGGTTCCCCGGCGGAGACATTGCTCTACAGTCGGGATGAGACCGTTTTGCTGAACCAGTTCAAGTCACCCACCAGGCGGATGCTTGTGCTGGAGGGCAAGGGGGGATCGCGTACGGTTCCCGCCACCGGTTCCGAGAAGGTGCTCACGGATAATGAACTCCAGGCCCTTGTGACGGCCGCCGGGAAGATCAGCCGGGAATTCAGCCCTGAAAAGGGCGTAGACGGTAGGCCATTGCCCTGGGACATCGAATACGGCTTTGCCAAGGGGAAGCTCTATCTCTTTCAGACCCGCCCGTTTGTGGGGAACAGCGACCTGAGGAACCTGCCTGCCCTTGCGGCCCTGGACAAGGGCGTCAAGGAAAAGGAGGGTCAACCCTTTTCACTGGAGGAAAAGGTGAAATGGCAGCCCTGAGAAGACGCTTCCTTCACCTCATCGCCTTCCTGATCCCTCTCATCCTCTTGGTGGGTTCGATTCCATGTGGCAGAGACAAAGATAGCCCCTGGGCCCGACAACCCGAGTAGCTGCAAATCATCAATATCCCAGGATTCTGCGATCCATTGCCACCCGTCCCAGGCGCGGCAGGTCCCGGAAGGAATGGAATGGTCTTTGAGGTCTGATTATGAATTGGGTGAATCGACTGTACCAGGAGTTTGCTGCGGTAGCAACAGAGAACAAAGGGGCTTTTCTACCGCTGTTTGGCTGTTTCTTTTTGGTGTTGTTCAGCTATAGCTTCATAAGACCGGTGTGCGAGTCACTTTTTCTGTCCTCTTGGGGGGCGGCAAAAATGCCTCATGTATGGATCATTTCGGCCGCAGCAACGGCAGCGGTGGTCTGGGTTTACAACAAATTCGTAGGCTTATCCAGACCTTCCGGGCTCTACGCCGTCAGCAATGCCGTCGCTGTCGCCTTCTTCCTGCTGTTCTACTTCTATTTTTCGGCCAAAAACAGGGGGTTTTCATTAGCTGCGTTTATCGTAAAAGACATTTATGTTGTCATTCTTATTGAACAATTGTGGACCTTTTGCGACGCCACTTTTTCTGAGAAACGGGCCAAGACCCTCTATGGGTTCCTGGCAGGAGGATGTTCTATCGGCGGTATTGTCGCAAGCGTCATGACCGCCAAACTGGCACCCATACTCCGTTCCAATAACCTTCTCTTTATCGGCTGTGGAGCACTGATGTTGGGGGTGTTGCTGTTTTATTATGCCTACGCAAAGGGAAGTCAGGTTTTACATAGGGAGCAACCCAAGGATGCGACAGGCATTGGGATCGAGGAGGATGAAAAGGAAAGAGGCGCTGAAGGCGGTATTGAAGAAAAGAGAGATCCGACTATTTGGGGAGGGGTCGATGTTGTATTGAAATCCAGGTATTTGATCTTAATTTGCATTATGCTCATGATGAGTCAGTTTGTCACGGCCCTTATCGGTCTTCAATTCAACCAGGTTTTAGAGGTTCAGGTGACCGAATTGGATTTGCGAACCGCTTACCTGGCCAATTTCTACGGGGTGACAAATATAGTATCGCTGTTTCTCCAGTTTGTCGTCAGCGCGCCCATGCTCCATTTTCTTGGTTTATTGGTCTCTCTGGTATTGGTGCCGGCCCTGATGGGAGCAGGGTCGTTGGCCTTTTTCTTTGCTCCCACCATGGCAATTTTGTTTGGCACGAGGGTGGCCAACAAGAGTTTGACCTATTCGGTGTTTCGTTCAGCCAAGGAAATCCTCTACATTCCTTTGAGCTATATTGAAAAATACAAAGGGAAAGCGGTTATTGACATGTTTGTATACCGTTTTGCGAAAGGTGGAATCGGGGCAATCATCATCGGCCTGCAGGCAATCATGGTGGTTACGGCGATCCGGATCAACTATATGGTCATCGGATTGATTCTCCTATGGATCCTCATGGTCCCGGTCTTGATCCGGGAATACAAAAAGCGGGAAGCTGCACGTTCCCAGGGATAAAAAAGATGATGAAAAGTACAGGGAATTTTCTCAGGTTTTATATCGCTAAGACAATTTTTATGGTGTTTACTGTCCTCTGTTTCGCCCCTGTTTCGGCGGCCGCCGTGGCCGAAACACCCCCGGTGGCCCCCAAGGTCAACGGCAATATGGGGGGAGATCCGCCAGGGGTCTATTTTTACCGGTTGGAGCCCTCCTTTTATACGGGGTTCGCTCCCCGTTGTCAGGATCCCAAGAGGATTCAGATCCACCTGGGGCGAGGGAACCAGATCCGGGTGACTATGGTGCTCTCCAATGGGATCATCGATGAATACCTCTCAGACCTGGCCTTGAGGTACCGCGTCTATGATCAGCTCATCCGGGGGGCCAAGATATCTCTGAGTCAGAACCTGGGCTTCGAGAAGTTTAGCCGGATCATCGGGGAGGAAGGGATCCAAAAACTGGTGGCCCAAAGGGAGAGCATGGGCGAGGCCCGATACAGAAAGATCAGCCTGGAGATGCTTCAAAAGCTCAACCCGGGGAAGGTGTTCCACATCAAGATCGATTTTGATCAAAGAATGCATGAATGGTCTTCCCGCCTCGACCCATTCTTAGGGAAAAAACCCACTGTGGAGGAAGGCCTGGAGCTTATCAATCATATGCTGCCCACAAGGATGTGGGTTTCAGAGCTATCTTCGGAACTAAGAACCCAACTCAAACGGGTGATAACCCTGTATGCCGTGTACGAGGAGGCCGAAAAAGGCAGGATCTTCTGGGAAAAATTGTACCGGGCCGCGGTTTCCCTGTTTAAGGTCGCCACCGGAAACATTTATCCGTTAAAGGGGGACACGCTGGACTTCTACGAATTCACGGCCATTTTTCCCGTGGGAACCTTCAACGAGTTCGCCAAATACGACGGGCAGAAGATACCCCTGTACCCCTGCCCGGGAAAGCGCCAGTTGAAAGTCCACCAGCGGACAAAACAGGTGGATCACATCCCGGATATCCCCTGTTACGGGTACCTGCCCTGGATTCCCTATATGCATGTGGGCAAAACGCTCCACAACTCCTTTCATACCCTCTGGTTCAATATCGACACCCGAAAAAACGGTTTTATCCCCGATGAATGGAGAAACAACACCAAAGATAGCCGCTCCGGAAAACCGTATCCCCATCTCTGGTTGCTCAGTCGGGGACCCATGTCCCACGGCTGCACCCATGTCAATGCCGGGCATATCTCGGAACTTAGGCAGATGCTGCCTTCCGATGAAAAGCTGTTGCGGCAGGTGGTGACCTACCGAAACAAATCCGACCATTTTGACGTGTTTGACATCAATGGTGACGGGCGCCCCGAGATTATGGGGGTCAAGTATTATTACGCCTATTCCCTCAAAGGCAAAAAGCCCCACAAGATGAGGGCTCCATCCGATCGGAAATCCTTCTACCAATGGCTCTACAAGGACGGGTACTACTATGACAAGGAGGGAGCGGTCATTTTTGAAAAGGCCACTACCTCCAGGTTTAGTGGAAAAAGGGCCGTTAAGGGGAAGACGTACTACAATATTCCCCTATATGAAGCCGACTATTCGCCGGAAACCATTCAGTTTTACAAACCCACCAACATTCCCTTTGTCAGAGAGTTGAGACGCGTCAGCTCCACCTATAGCCTGAACCGCAAGGTGCTCAAATTGAACGGTAAATAGGAGGACTTGGGATTTGAATATTGACGATTTAGAGAAAGGGAATTTGCCATTCTCAAAGATCGCGACAAATAACCTTCTTTCTACTGCCAATCGTCAGCATACACAGCTAATTGTCGGGTTGTGCCTCTTCGTCTTTTTTAACATCTCCTGTTTTACAATCATCACATCCTTCACCAAGAGCAATTTTCTAACGTCCATTCAGATGTCAGAGGGTTTTAAAGTAGTATTCAACCAAAAACCATATTTCTTTCTGTACGGGCTTTCCGGCATCTGTTTCATCCTCTTCTATTTGTTCTATCACATGCTCAGCCCGAGGGCGGCATTTGAATACCGAATCAAGAGGGACATCCTTTTTCTGACCGGTTGTTCCTCAGTGCTCTATTTAGTCACTCTGTTCTTTCCCGGTTTCCAACAAAGGTTCTTCCCTGCCGCAGCCTATTTTGTTGTCTACGATATCTTAGACGACCTGATTATTGTCCAGACATGGACCTTGATTAATTACTCAATTGATATTCGTGAATCAAAAAAGATCCAAAACCTGTTTCTGCTTTCAGGCGGGGTGGCCGCGTTCATCTCAGGTCAATTCATTGTCAGATTGATTCCGCAGGATAATCAAACCTTCTTTCTCATCCTGGTCATCGTCTTTTCTGGCATAAGCTATCTGATCGTGTCCCATATCTTCTCCTTTCATCGTTCCCGGATTCTTGCCATCATATCAGCAGAGAAGGTACACCTAAAAACCTTGTTTACTTCTCAAAGGAAGTACAGGGTCATAAAATCCATCATATATATCACCATACTCATTGGTGTATTCACTCTTTTCTTCAAGGTCCTCTTTGATATCCAGGTGAATACGAGATATCCCATTCATCCTGTGAGTGTAACCGCCTCTGATACACAATCAGCTGAAATGCCAGATCCCAAGACCGAGTTTATCGGTCAATACAAGGCCTTTGTCAGCCTGTTTCAGGTAGCACTCCAATTGGTGTTCATCTATTTTTTTGCCAGGTTATGGTTGAACGGGCGTATCCTGTTTTCATATCCATTACTCTTGATCCCCAGCCTTGCCTTTATCCTATGGGTGTATTTTACCCGCAGCCCCGGATATGAAAACCTCTTGTTTTGGGGGACTGTATTTGCATGCGGGATCAACGAACTGATAAGGAGGGTTATTTTTGATTCCGCTTACCAGTTGCTTATGTTTTCCATTCCCGAGAGGCTTTGTAACGCCCTGAGAATGTATGCGAGGCTTTTGATCAAGCCGTTAGTCATCGCCGTCATCTGTCTTTTTTTTGTGATTATCCCTGCGCAAACAAGCCCCATCCCGTTCTATTGTTTTTTGCTTATGGCGCTTCTGGGGTCAATGATCGCAGTGGTATCCAGAATTCCGGGTGATTACGTCTCTTCCCTTAAGAGATCGGTCCTCAGGCGACTTCCGATTGATCGCGCTTTAGATTCGCTTGTTAGCTTCAAGGCAAATTACATAATTGAGCAATACCAAGAGGTGGTGGCAGGTAGTGATGATCGTTTCGGATATCTCTACATCCTTAATATCATTCGCCACAATTACTCGCCTGATTTGGATCCCATCTTGGCCAAACTCCTTGAAAATGAATATAGAGAGGTGCGACTGGAAGCGACTACGATAGTTGGCGATCTGGGTATAGTGAATTTGTTTGGCCATTTGGAATCCATGTTCGGTCTCGAAACGGATTCTCAATTAAAGGAGACCTGCCTCAAGGCAATTGCAAAATGGGGACCTTCCGATGATAGCCTTGTTCATCAGTGGATGAGTCTGGATCTTCCGATACACTTCCGCAAGTATGTACTCACCGTTGCATACCGGAATGGGCTGCCAGAATTAAGGGAAGAAGTTGTTGGCGAAATAGTTTCTCTTTCCCGTTCTTTGGAAAATGAGGAAATCTTAGCTGGCATTTGGCTGATTGGTGAGTTGGGACTCTCGCACTTGAAGGATGAAATGGAGGGTCATTTTGGCATGGCCGACCCCACGGCTATTGAGGTTATTCTCGAGGCCGCTGCCAAATTGAAGGACTTTGAGCTTTTCACCGCATATATAAACCATATCGGCTATGACAGGATTAGAGATTACGAGGGCTTAAATCGAAACCTGGCCCTTTTCGAAACCAGGGCCCTTGATATTATCTCCGACATGATCAAATCGATCATCCGGTCCAAATCCAATTTCCAACTGAAAGAATGTCTCCGGACTTTGCGGTTTATTCCTTCTCAACACGCTGTGGATTTTTTAGCCGGCACTTTTCTGAATTTCAATGTTCCGCTTATCCGTGAGGAAGCCCTCAATTGTATAGCAAAGATCAAAGCGGCTGAACCGCATTTCGATTACAGCCTATTCCTGAAGAAGCTGCCTGAAGAGATCAGCCGGTGTAAAAAGTACTGCCGTTACTACAAGGTGGTGATGTCATGGAATCCTAAAAGCCTGCTGTTGATCGAACTTGAGCGGAATATTGAGCATCGAGTTTGGTCCATATTCAAGGTGCTTGATATGTTTTATCCAGATCTTAGCATGTTTGACGCCTATTACCGTATCACCCACACATCCCAACAGCATGTGAAAACCTCCCATGTCAAGGCCAAGTCAATTGAATATTTAGAAAGTCTAATAAAGGATCAGCATCCCCAATTTCTCCAGCTTTTGGACTCGATTGTATTTGAGGACGGTTTCCTTGTGGACGTGGCCCCCTTGTCGGGTGCGCCCCTAAATGTGATAGACGTATACGAAGATATCTTGATCGACAGCAACCACTGGCTTGAAGTCTCAGCTATACTGGATGTGCCACCAAGCATGAGAAAACGATTTGGTCCTATTTTGGAGGAGACGGAAGAGATGATACCGGTCATGGAAAAAATCCATTTTTTGAGGGAAGTCCCGCTTTTCAGAGGTTTTTCGATTTCCGAAATGGTTATTATCGCTGAAATCACCCAGGAAATTACGTTTGAGGCTGGGCAGGTCCTGTTCAAGGTTGGAGATCCGGGGGACGCCCTGTATTTGATCTTGGAAGGTAGGGTGGATATTGTCAATGAGAGGGAACAGCTTCTGGTTAGTCTGGGTCCTCCAAGGTGTTTTGGTGAAGTGGCCGTATTAGATAAGAAGGGAAGAACGGCCAAGGCAAGTTGCGTGGAGGACTGCCTGATGCTTATGATTCCCAGGGACGATTTCCAGGAGATCTTAGAAAACTACCCGGCCTTATACAAGAATATCGTCTATATCCTTACCAGTTGGTTGCGAGAGGATCAAACTCAAAACAAGGGGCCAGGTTAGACACTGGCGAGACGGGCCTTTCCGATCACACCCTAATTTACCTTTGTTGTACCTGTTCACAGGTTCAGGTGTTCAGGTGTCATTAAAGCCATTTCTTTCTCTTTTTGGCATTTTTTTACTTACTCCCTGTATAAGGATAATAACTCTGGGCCACATCCAAACGGGCAAGGTGGTTTCCGCCTAACCACAACTGGATAATCTTGCTGTCCCGCAGGTATTTCTCCACGTGATATTCACGAACATAGCCGTATGAACCCATAAGATCCATGGCCCTGTTGCAGACCATTTCTGTCACGTCACAGGCGTGCACCTTGGCTGCACTGGCCCTGGCCAAAAGATAATCATCGCCGGGGTTGCCGAATTTTTTCCGGTTATTGAACATGGCCGCCACAGAGAGATAAAACAAACGGGCCGATTCTATGCCAATGGCCATATCGGCAATTATAGCCGCCTGCAGCGAATGGTTTCGCACCGGTTTTCCCCCGTAAGACCTGGTTCCGGTGTATTCCATTACAATTTCCAGGACGGCCTGGGCGTTCCCTAATGCCATGGGCGCGCTCGTGAGCCTGCCCCAACTTACGTTACTTCTGAATAACTTCCAGTCAACCCCCGGGCCCGCTGCCCTGTATTCCTTGGGTACCCTTACATTGTCAAAGTAAATGGCCGCGTTTACATCCGTGACCTTCATTCCCATTTTGGCTTCCGGTTTACCAAAGGAAAGGCCGGGCGTATCCTTGGGAACGTAGATAAGGGCAAGGCCTTCTTCTTTCTGAACTGGATCGGTCGTGCAGATAACACAGTAGAGGTCGGCCACGCTGGCGCCGCTGGGCCACATCTTTTCGCCATTAATGACCCATTCATCGCCTTCCAATTTGGCCCTGGTTCGGATCGTGAGGCCATGTTCGGCCCCATCCTCAATGTTGCAGCCCCCTGCAGGCTCGGTAATGGCCAGACAGCCGCAGCGGGGCGTGTCATCACAGAACATGGGGATAAACTTGTCCATGACTACCGTGTTTCGTCCTCCCATTGCCGCGGCCAAGCACCACGGTATAATCAGGGCGTGAAGTGAAAGCCCGCTGTCTCCCCTGGCTATCTCCTCGGATATGGCACAGATCGTGGCTGCCGACCGTATTTCCAGACCACCATATCTTTTAGAAAACCCCCGCTTCTGAACGCCGAGCTTGACAAGTCCCTCATATGCCTTGTCAAACGCGGCGTGATCCTCATCCATCTGCATGCGTATAGGCATAACTTCTTTGTCAACGTATTTTCGAATCGTGGTCAATAAAAGCTGGTCTTCCTCGGATGTGATAAAGTCACCGTACCTTTTCATATGAATCTCCTTTTATTGATAAAGTTTCTTGTTGTTATCCTGTTGGGTGATATTATCTACCGGAACTGATAACTTCAAGATATTTTAATCTCAAAATAAAAATTTATATCTTCTAGGGCCCCCCCTGTGCACTGGAGAGCATGGCCATAGGTAGTCAGTGACCAGTGGGATGTAAGGGAAATAATTATGACACCCTTTACCGTTTGCGGTGTGGATCCTATTTTCCTTCCAGGTATTTTTCCTATCCTCCATAAAGCCCTTGTAGATCCGATAGTATTCCGTCTCATCTGAAAAGAATGATCCTGCATGAGACTTGAGCCCCATCCCTGCCAAAATTTAGCAAGAATGACAGAAGATTGATTCACAGTTACTAATGATTTCCTTTTCTGGGATGATTGATCATCGCTGAAAAGAGAAAGTTGCGCCGCTGAACCAACAAGACTGAGCTGGAACAAAGAGATACCAGGAGCCGTACCGGCCGTTTACCTACCTTTGATTTTTTCTCTATCTGCCATATTCTTATAATTTCGAGACTATCTGTTGAATATCTTATCCAAATTTCGGTATAATCTCCTAACCTAATTGCATTCGAAAGGGTCAGCACGGTGTTCTGGTATAGGAGGCACGCTATGACGGATTACGGTCTAAAACAGAAATGAAAAGGGGTATACGGGTGGCAGAGACGAATAAGACGAAGAAACATAAACAATATGAAATACCTGATCACGTGACCGACATCATCCTCGAGAGCATCTCCGATGGCGTATTCACTGTGGACAAAGAGTGGCGCATCACTTCATTCAATCATGCTGCTGAGGAGATCACGGGAATCAGGCGTGATGAGGCCATAGGGAAAGAGTGCAGGGAAGTTTTCCGTTCCAACATCTGTGAAAAAAATTGTGCCCTTCGTCGCACCATGAAGGAGGGAAAAAGCTTTGTCGATACATCGGCCTATATCGTCAATAATCAAAAACGCCCCATCCCGGTGGTGGTTTCCACATCGCTGCTCAAGGATGAAAAAGGCATGGTTTTGGGTGGCGTTGAAACCTTCCGTGATATGAGCCTGGTGGAGGAACTGCGCAAGGAACTGGATGCCCGGTATCAGGTGGGCGACATGGTTAGCCGAAGCCCCTCCATGCACAGGATATTTAAAATCCTGCCCCAGGTAGCTCAAAGCGATAGCACCGTCTTGGTTCAAGGGGAGACCGGGACCGGCAAGGAGCTTTTGGCCCGCGCCATCCACATGCTAAGCCCGCGGCGGGATAAACCCTTTGTCGCGATCAATTGCGGCGCCTTTCCTGATACCCTGCTGGAATCGGAGCTTTTCGGATACAAGGCAGGGGCCTTCACCAATGCGACGAAGGATAAGCCGGGTTACTTTGCCCTTGCCGAAGGCGGGACCATTCTTTTAGATGAAATCGGGGACCTGAGCGCTCCGTTTCAAGTCCGGCTTCTCAGATTCCTGCAGGAAAGGACATTTCAGCCACTTGGGAGCACACAACCCGTCAAGGCCGATATACGCGTCATTGCGGCTTCAAATATGGACCTGACCGAACTGGTGAAAACCGGGGTCTTTCGGCGGGATCTTTTTTACCGTGTCAATGTAGTCAGGATGGATTTACCGCCACTGCGCGATCGAAAAGAGGATATCCCAACGCTTGTGAAGCACTTTATCTCCAGGCTTAACCGCTTGGGTGGTAAGTCTGTTACCGAGATAAGCCATGAGGCCCTTGCACTCCTCATATCGCACGATTATCCGGGCAATATCCGTGAACTGGAAAACATCATTGAGCACGCCTTTGTGCTCTGCCCCGAGGGGCGGATTGAACCCGATTGTCTGCCGAATATCTTTAAGGATACAATTCTCAAGCCGTCGACCCACTCCACCATGGATGCCGCCTTGCAGTCTGTGGAAGCACAGGTGATCATGGACGCACTCAGACGCAACCAATACAATCGCCTGAAAGCGGCTCGGGATCTTGGCATACACAAAAGCACCCTGTTTAGAAAAATCAAAATCTTGGGTATCGATCTTCCAAAGATCGACGGACGCGCTCACCGAAAGCAGGTCGATTAGGGTCGCACAGGGGCGACTCCAACCCTTTGCATCGTTGCATAATCGCTACCCAATACGCCAAATTCCCGACCTCCCCACAAGGCCCATCCCCGGGATAACTCATTGATAACAAGGAATTTATTTCCATAAAAAATCGCCATTTCAACCGTGGCACAATATTTGCTTAAGACAGCTTGGGTTTAGGGAGATATTGGAAATGAAAGTGGCCTTGACCGTTTGGGAAAAGCGTATTTCTCCGCTATTCGATTGTGCAGGTATGTTGCTTGTTGTGGAGATCGTTGATCGCACAGAATCCCACAGATATTTTGTGCCCTTTCATTACGAATCGCCCTTTTCCCGAGCCGCTAACCTGTCCGATCTGGGAATAAAGGTTTTGATTTGCGGCGCTGTCTCAGATCTTTTTGCCACCATCATTGAGAGCTACGGCATCAGGATTATCCCTTTTGTCGCAGGCCCGGTCGACGAGGTGATTGATGCCTACTTAACCAACGGACTTCCCGATTCAAAGTTACGGATGCCCGGATGCGGAAACAAAGGCAAAGAGGATTTCAGAGAGGTGTATTGAGCGTACGCTTTGATAAAAGAAAAATTTTTAGATAAAGGAGATGAACATGAAAATTGCTGTAAGCAGTAGTGGAAAGGACTTGGATTCACAGATAGATCCCCGCTTTGGGCGGTGCGCTTTTTTTGTGATTGTGGAGACCGATGACATGAGCTTTGAGGCCTTTGATAATGAGAATATCGCGTTGGGTGGAGGGGCTGGCATTCAATCGGCCCAGTTTGTTGCATCTAAGGGCGCAAAAATGGTAATAACGGGTAATTGCGGCCCCAATGCGGTGCAGACCCTTTCCGCTGCCCATGTTGAAGTTTTTGTAGGGCAGTCCGGGACGGTCAGAGAGGCTATAGAAAGGTACACAAGGGGCGATATGAAGTCCACGACCACGCCCAATGTGGCTGATCACCACGGTATGGGAGGGGGAGCAGGCCTGGGCCGTGGGATGAGTGTGGGTCGTGGAGGCGGAATGGGGAAGGGTAGCGGGATGGGCAGAGGTATGGGTATGGGACGCGGAATGGGAGGAACAGGATGGAGTGGTTCAGGTCAGCCCGATCCTACCCCGTTATCAAAGGAGGAGGAGTTAAAGCGACTGAAGGATCAGGCAAATGAGATGCATAAACAGATTGAAGCCCTTGAAGCAAGCATGAATGCCTTAGAGGAAAAATAGAAGTTGTGTCTTCAAGGAGAGGAGCCGAAAGCGGTCGCGGAAATATTCTGGCGCAAAGATTGGAGGTTAACGACGTATGGAAAAGGGAAACATGAGCCAGCAGGATCAACACCAGAAGCAGGACATAGAAATAAAAAAGAGTCTCGGCCAGATAAAGAACAAAATCCTGGTCATGAGCGGCAAAGGGGGCGTGGGCAAAAGCAGCATAGCTGCCTATCTCTCGGTAGCCTTGTCTAAGAGGGGTTACAAGGTGGGTCTCATGGATGTGGATCTTCACGGTCCCAGCATCCCGCGCATGTTGGGGCTCAAGGGAGGCCTTGAACCAGGCACCGGGGGGGGCAAGGCCCATGCGGTCCGGTACCTTCCGAATATGGAGGTGATTTCCATTGAACCTCTCATGGGAGAAAATAAGGACACCGCAACGATCTGGCGGGGACCGCTCAAGATCGGGGTGATCAGGCAATTCATATCAGATATCGAGTGGTCGGATCTTGACTACATGATCATCGACTCGCCTCCCGGCACTGGAGATGAGCCCTTGACAGTGGCCCAGACCATACCTGATGCAAAGGCCCTGATTGTAACAACGCCCCAGGAGATCTCCTTGGCAGATGTGCGAAAGTCCATCAACTTCTGCCGCCAGGTCAATATGGAAATCTTAGGTCTCGTTGAGAACATGAGTGGCCTTACCTGCCCTCACTGTGGAAAAACGATCGATATATTCAAGACCGGAGGTGGGATGCTCACCGCAAAAAAAGAGGGACTGAGGCTTCTGGGGACCCTGCCCCTTGAACCAGAGGTGGTATCCAATGGCGACACCGGGAGTATGGGTATCTTAGACAACCAAGATCTCTCGATCACCCGAGAATTCAACAAAATAGTGGATGAAATTGTAAAACTGTCAACAACCAAGACAGAGCTTGTCTCTGAGCCTAAAAAGGAAACTCCAGCCAAGAAGAAAGGTTCGCCGGATGCTAAAATGCTCGTGGTTCCTGTATCCGGGGGGAAACTCTCGTCCCATTTTGGTCACTGCGAGCAATTCGCATTCATGGAAACCCAAAACCATAAAATCTTAGGCACGGATATGCGTACGCCGCCCGCCCACGAGCCCGGCGTGCTCCCCCAATGGCTTTACGATCAGGGGGCTGATGTGGTTATCGTCGGCGGCATGGGTGAAAGGGCCCAGGGGCTTTTGCGGGAAAAGGGGATTGAGGTTATCATCGGCGCCCCCATGGACGCCCCGGAGTCTCTGGCAAACCAGTACCTTTCTAATACCCTGGTATCGGGTGCCAATGTCTGTGACCATTAAATCGCGGGAAAGGGGTAAATAATGATTATCAGCATAGCAAGTGGAAAAGGGGGTACAGGAAAAACGACTGTGGCCACGAATCTGGCCGTTTCTTTTGGTTCCAATGTGCAGCTCCTGGATTGTGATGTGGAGGAACCGAATGCGCATCTGTTTATCCGGCCTGTTATGGAAGAGGTTAAGACCATCACCACACCTGTTCCCGAGGTGGATATGGACAAATGCACCCTGTGCGGGAAATGCGGCGAAATATGCCAGTTCAAGGCTATTGTGGTCATCGGAGAAACTGTCCTCCCATTTCATGAGATGTGTCATAGCTGCGGCGGGTGCATGGAGGTCTGCCCTGAAAAGGCCATTACCGAGACGGGGCGGGAATTGGGCGTGATAGAAAGGGGACACAGAAACGGGCTGGAATTTGTCCGCGGGAAATTGAGGGTTGGTGAGGCCATGTCTCCCCCCCTGATCAAGAAAGTGCGAGAATACACCCGGCCTGACATATTGACAATCATTGATGCGCCTCCAGGCACTTCATGCCCGGTGATCGCTTCTATGAGAGGCGCAGATTTTGTCCTGTTGGTCACGGAACCTACGCCGTTCGGTCTGCATGACCTCAAATTAGCTGTCGGTGCCGTCAAGATGTTAGAGATTCCATGCGGATTAGTCATCAATCGGTCGGATATGGGTAATGATCAGGTGAAAAAATACGCGGAAGATGAGGATATTCCGGTTTTGATGGAAATCCCTTTTGACCGGCGCATTGCAGAGGCCTACTCAAGGGGGGAGATGATCGTGGAGGCGATGCCGGAGTGGAAAGAAAGATTCTTGGGATTATATCATAGTATTGAGAAAATCGCTGCGTGAAAAGGAGTCAGTTCAATGAAAGAGATCGTCATTATAAGCGGTAAAGGCGGGACAGGAAAGACCAGTATTGTTGCTGCGTTTGCCTCATTGGCCGAAAATAAAGTCCTTTGTGATGCAGATGTGGACGCGGCAGATCTTCATCTTATCATGGACCCTGAGATCAAAGAACGCCACGATTTTGAATCCGGACGTACAGCGATCATTAATCAGGAAAAGTGCACGGAATGTGGCATTTGCCGGGACTTGTGCAGGTGGGATGCAATCAGTGAAGATTTTGTTGTGGATTCCATTGAATGCGAAGGCTGTGGTGTCTGTCATTATTTCTGTCCTGAAGAGGCCATTGATTTCCTTCTGAATACCTGCGGAGAGTGGTATCTTTCGGATACCCGTTTCGGCCCCATGGCCCATGCCAGATTAGGCATTGCAGAGGAAAATTCCGGAAAATTAGTGACCCTTATCCGTAAGGAAGGGAAAAAACTTGCAGAAGCGAAAAATCTGGACTTGCTACTTACAGACGGGCCTCCTGGGATAGGTTGCCCGGTCATTGCATCTCTCGGCGGGGCCGCGGCCGTACTCATCGTGTCAGAGCCTACGGTTTCGGGAAGGCATGACATGGAGCGCGTAGCCGAGTTAGCCGCATTTTTCAAGATTCCGACCATGCTTTGCGTTAACAAATTTGATCTCAACCCTGATCAGGGGGAGGACATTGAGGCTTTTGCAAGAGAAAAAAATATAAGGGTGATAGGAAGGGTCCCCTTTGATCCTGCCTTCACCAAGGCAATGGTTCAAGGCAAGACCATCGTGGAATTTGACAGCCGGTCTGAAGGTTGCGAGGCGGTCAAAGATATATGGGAAAATCTGGTGCAAGGTCTTGAGATTTGAACGAATCGATATTCCCTGTTAAGCCAGAAATGAACTTCCCCGCCGTAGGTTTAGGGGAATTAACCCAATAACTCACGAAAATCTGCGATATCCGCAGATTGAAAGGAGATAGATAAAATGCCAAGAGGAGACGGAACAGGACCAAGAGGTCAAGGAGCAGGAACAGGTAGAGGCGCTGGTGGTCGTGGACAAGGTGGCGGCGGCCGAGGAGGTGCTGGTCGGGGTCAAGGCGGTGGTGGCCGAGGCCAAGGAGGAGGCTTTGCTGCAGGCCCGGGAGGTTATTGCGTTTGCCCGAACTGTGGCGAAAGAGCGCCCCATGAATTAGGTTCTCCATGTTATGAGCAAAAATGCCCCAAATGCGGCAATGCTATGACACGAGAATAGGGCCGCCTACCGGTTGTGTTGTTTATGATGCAAACAGTGTGGGGAAAAACTTCCTTTAAACAGAACTGGGGTATGTATGAGTATTCTTGATGACTTGATGTCGATTTTGAACTTTGATACTGTTGTAAAAGATATACGTCAAGGGGTGTTTCATACCGGGGTACTCACTCGAAACTGTGGATTAGCTGCAACCCTGCCGCGGGATGCCCTCCGCCAGGAACCGCCAATGATAAAAGAGCCTGGGTTTTTGTTGGACAAGGACCCTCGGGAACTGGCCCAATTAGCCTATTCCCAGAGCATACTTGAGGCGGCCATAGGCATGGCCGCCATCAACTCCCTCCTGGAGATAGATGAGGGTTCCTGTATTGAACTCAATGCCGCCGAACTCATCAAAGAGAAGGGGAGGGACAAGAAAATCGCTATCGTCGGTCACTTTCCCTTTATCCCCAAGATTCGCGAGATTGCAAGAGAGGTCTGGGTCATTGAGAAAAATCCAAAGGAGGGCGATTTGGATGAAAGTGCTGCAGAGACCCTGATTCCCCAGGCCGATGTTGCTGCCATCACAGGGACCTCCCTGACGAATCACACCCTGGATCACCTCCTTGAACTCTGCGATCCGGGGGCCTATGTGATTTTGTTAGGCGACACGGTGCCCCTCGCCCCTCTCCTTTTTGACCACGGTGTGGATGCCATCTCAGGCACAAAGGTGGTGAACCCCGAACTGGCCCTAAGGTGTGTCAGCCAGGGTGCCAATTTCAGGCAGATCAGGGGAGTAAAGCGTCTCACCATGAAGAGGGGGTCGAATGAAAGACCAAAATAATGGAACCTATTAATATCCTTATTATCGACGACGAACGTGTCATCTGCAACGGATGCCGTATGGCGCTCTCTGACGAAAGCCATTTGGTCGACATCCATATGACCGGCAAAGCAGGGCTCGATGCAATATTGAAAGGTCAATACGACGTGGTTCTGTTGGACCTGAAACTTCCGGATCTGGGTGGCATGGAGATCCTGAGCATCGTTCAAAAGGAAAAGCCGGGAGTGTACATTATTGTCATGACAGGATATTCCTCTGTGCAGAACGCGGTGGTGGCCATGAAGTTGGGGGCCTTTGATTACTTAGCAAAGCCCTTCTCTGACGACGAACTATCGATTGCAGTGGAAAAGGCAGTGGAAAACAAACGCCTGAAAGAAGAAAATCTTTCCCTGCGCCAGCAACTCAGCGGCCAGTTTGGCTTTAGCAACATTATTGGTGAAAGCCCTGGGATTCTCAAAGTATTTGAACAGATTCAAAAAGTTGCACCCACCGACAGCACGGTGCTGCTTTGTGGGGAGAGCGGAACGGGAAAGGAACTCTTTGCCAGGGCTATTCATGCTCACAGTAAAAGAGCTGCCCGCCAATTTGTGGCAGTGGACTGCAGTACGTTCTCTTCATCCCTGTTGGAAAGTGAACTGTTCGGGCATGTCAAAGGCGCGTTTACCGGCGCTGTTAAAGATAAAGCCGGCATCTTTGAGATGGCCAATCACGGATCTCTCTTTCTGGACGAGGTGGCAAATCTGGACATGGGTACTCAGGCCAAACTGTTGAGGGCCATGGAAACTCAGGAATTCAAGCCGGTGGGCGGCAGCCGGCTGAAAAAGTCGGATGTCAGGATCATTGCCGCGACCAATCGGGATCTGAAAACCATGGTTGATGATGGGAAATTCCGGGAGGATTTTTTCTATCGCTTAAACGTGTTTCCCGTCTTTATACATCCGCTCAGGGAACGAAAAGGTGACATTCCAAGGTTGCTCTACCACTTTTTAAAGATATACTGCCGCCAGATTGAAAAGCGGATAGACGGGTTTTCAGACGAAGCCCTCGAAATGCTGATAAACCACGACTGGCCGGGCAATGTTCGCCAGCTCAAGAATGTGGTCGAACGTCTGGTCATCATGGCCGATGACCAGATTTTGGATTATCGGAACCTCACAGATCATTGGGATGCAGATCGAAAACAAACCAGGGGATCGATTCCTGAAACATTAGATGAACTCAAAACAGTCAAACGGCATCTGTTGGAGGAGCAGTTCGGTCAAATTGAGCGAGCCTTTCTTCAAAAAGCGCTTTCGGCTGCACAAGGCAACATCACCCAGGCAGCCAAACGAGCGGGCATGCAAAGATCGAATTTTTCAGCCCTCATGAAAAAACACCGATTCTCTGCAAATTCTCCTAAGATGAGTTCAAAACCCACAGATTCAATGAAATAGGAAAATGCCGTGCCGCGCCCGTATGAGACCCAATATTACTGTATAATTGGTTATACGCACATAACTATTTGAAATAACATGAACAAACAGCTATCCAATTGTGCTGTCCATACAAAGATTTATACACCCATCCTTTGCGCCACACATATCGGCCTTTCCGATCTCTGGACGCAACTGCTTGATATTAAACCAAATTCATCCGATCATAATTTTCATTTCGTAGCTTCTTGTTTTTGGCACGCACCTTGCTTATTTAAGAAATCAAACAGCGGAGAAAACAATTTGACAAAGCAAAATTTTTTAAATTAGCAACAGGAGGGATTAAAATGTCCAAATTACAAGAAAATAGAGCGGTCGAAGAGCAGATACCACCCCATATCCTGGTGATGGAAGATGATGTCAGTGTGGCTAAGGGCCTTGAGATGGTATTGAGCGAAGAGGGATATGATGTCAATTTGGCAGGCACGGGCGAGCTGGCCTTAGAGGCTTTCAAGCAAAAGCGCTATGACCTGTTAGTGGCTGATCTCAGGCTGCCGGACATCGACGGCATGGAGGTGATCAAAAAGATTAAGGCAGAAAAACCTGAAACGGAAGTCATCGTGATTACCGGATATGGTACCACTGCCACGGCGGTGGAGGCCATGAAATTGGGTGCCCATGACTTCTTGCCCAAACCGTTCACTGAAGAGCAGATTAAGGCGAGTATCGATGATGCGCTGAAGGAGCATGTAGCAGAGACGGCTAAAGCCCTCATCCAAAAAGCCGGAACAGAGGAAGAAAAGCTTATCCAGAAGCGGGAGGTCATACAGGCATTAAACCGGACGGCCGAAGATGGGGATTTCTGGCATGATTTAATGGAGAACGGATCTGTGGCATTGGAGGGCTATCATCTTTCAAGCGAAGCAAAAGCAGCCGTCGCATCGGGCGATTTGAAATGGATTAATGAGAATGTTGGGGAACTTACCCAAAAACAATTGATGTTTATTTATAAGCGTCTGGAGCGGGAGGCATGGTAATCAGGGGAGGTATATTTCTCCGATTACAAGATAACTGTTGATGCATTGTTGAAGGAACCCGGTTTCAATGGAAAGCCGGGTTTTTTCCATATAGAAGTTGTTAGAAAGGCTGATATTCCATGACCTCCCCAAAAAAGTTTGAAAGCTATTTCCACGTTCTTCGAGATGTCATCCGGGTGATGCACTCTATCACCACTCTCCAGGAAGTGCTGGATATCGTGGTAACCAAAATCACTGAAACTCTGGACGCCAAGGGAGCACTGCTCAGAATTCTCAACAAGGAAACCAACCAGTTCGAGGTTCGGGCAGCCTGTGGATTAGGCGAGCGGTATCTCGCAAAGGGACCGGTTACCACCGAAACGGTGCTCTCCACCCTATCTGAGCTGGACAAGGTCTACATCATAACGGACATCTGGAACGCGCCCAGGGTCGAATACCCGCAGGCAACGTGGGATGAAGGGATCCGCATGATGGTCGACATGCCCCTTGGCATCGCTGAACCTATAGGGCTCATCCGGATATACTTCACCGAGCAACGTGAGTTTTCAGATGATGAACTGGATTTTATCAAAACGGTTGCCATGCATTGCGCGTGCGTTATCGAACGCGTTCAAATTCAGGAAAGTCAGCAGTCCAGGTTCAGCCATCTGGCGGCCCAGATGGACAAATTGTCGTCATTAGGCCGAATGGCCGCCGGTATTGCCCACGAAATCAATAACCCCTTGGCCGGTATCCTGCTTTACAGCTCAAACCTGAGCAAAAAGGTCCCGCCAGGAGGCCTTCTCGAAGAAGGGTTGAAGATTATCGTCAAAGAAACCCAGCGCTGTAAAACCATCATTCAGGGCCTGCTCGAATTCGCGCGCGACAAAAAACCTCAAAGGGCGCTGGTCAATATGAACGATATTATGGAATCCGCCCTGGGGATTGTGGAGAATGAGTTTCACCTGCGGCATGTGCGTGTTAGAAAACAGTTGGACAAGATCATAGAAAAGGTGTACCTGGACGAAAATCAGATCGAACAGGTTTTTATTAATATCCTCCTCAATGCCCTGCACGCTGTTCAAGATAACGGCATAGTCACTGTCCAGACCGTTGTGGACCCGGAGCATAAAAAAATTCGTGCTGAGATTTCCGACAACGGTTGCGGCATTGCCGCAGATCATATGAAAAAACTTTTCGAGCCTTTTTTCTCTACCAAGGCAAACGGGACAGGGCTTGGATTAGCGGTCAGTTACGGCATCGTCGAGAATCATCAGGGCGATATCCGCGTATTCAGTGAACCGGGAAAGGGCACGCGTTTCATAATTGAATTCCCCTTCCAGGTTGACAATTCCACCGGCAGGGGGGGCCATGAAATCTCTTAAGGTCTTGGCTATTGACGATGAGAGCGTGATCTGTGACGCCTGCCAACTGGTTCTTTCGGAAAAGGGTCATACGGTTGATCGTTGCACAACCGGCAAAGCCGGATTGCTTGCCATCGGGCAGGGTACATATGACGTTATCCTGTTAGATATGAAGCTGCCCGACATAGACGGTATGGAGATCCTGAAGATTATAAGTACCGAAAAGTCTGCAGCGTATGTGATTGTCATGACAGGATATTCCACCATGTCAAATGCCGTACAGGCCATGAAATTGGGGGCGGCCGATTATCTTTCCAAACCGTTTACTGATGATGAACTGATTGAAGCCGTTGAAAAGGCCTGTTCCGAACAGTGACTGCAAGTATCAGTTCAATAAATGGGGGTAATTGCATTGCAGGTTAATTGTATGGATTCCCGCTTTCGCGGGAATGACGAAAGCCGGTCATTTCTGACTTTTTACGATACCATCATATTTAGAGAATGAGTAAAACAGGGAGTATTTTCATGAACATCAATGAGCGAAGCGGACAGATACGGGGCGCCGTCATGGTGGTTGGTGGAGGGATCGCCGGAATGCAGGCTGCCTTAGACATGGCAAACTCGGGCTTTTATGTCTACATGGTTGAGAAATCACCCGGCATCGGCGGGGTCATGGCCCAGTTGGACAAGACCTTTCCCACCAATGATTGCTCCATGTGAATCCTGGCACCTAAACTGGTCGAGGTCGGCCGGCATATCAATATCGACTTGCTCACGCTGAGTGAAGTGAAAGATATTTCAGGAACAGAAGGCAATTTCAGTGTAAACGTTGTCCAGCATCCGCGTTTTGTGGATATGGACAAATGCATTGCCTGTGGAACCTGTGCTGAAAAATGCCCGAAAAAGGTGGATGACTTCTATAACGCGCGTTTGATCAAGCGGAAGGCGATTTATGTACCCTACTCGCAAACAGTGCCCCTCAAATACGCAATTGATAAAGATAACTGCATCTATTTCAAAAAGGGGAAATGCAGGGCATGTGAAAAATTCTGCGAGGCAGGGGCCATTAATTTTGATGATAAGGAAACCGAAATTACCTTAAATGTAGGCTCGCTGATTATGGCGCCCGGGTTTAAGTCTTTTGATCCGAGCCGGTATGATACCTACTCGTACACCGCCCTCCCCAACGTCGTTACGTCTTTGGAATTTGAACGGATTCTTTCTGCAACGGGGCCCTTTATGGGCCATCTCGCAAGGCCTTCCGACGAAAAAGAACCTGAAAAGATAGCCTGGTTTCAATGTGTGGGTTCCAGGGATATGAACCGTTGCGACAATGGCTATTGTTCCTCCGTATGCTGTATGTACGCGGTCAAACAGACGGTCGTTGCAAGGGAGCATAGCAAGGTTCCCTTAGATTGTTCCATCTTCTTTATGGATATGCGGACCCACGGGAAGGATTTTGACCGTTACTATGAAAATGCCAAAAAGGAGGGTGTCAAATTTATCCGGTCCCGCGTTCATTCCGTGGAACCCCTGCCAGGGACGGACGACCTTCTGGTGCGTTACGTGGATGATGGCGGCCACTTGGAGAAAGAGACATTCAACATGGTCGTGCTTTCAACCGGGATAGAGATCGATGAAAATGTTATCGAACTTTCAAAGCACCTCGGTATCGATCTTGATCAATACCACTTTACCCAATCGGATAGTTTTCACCCGGTGGCCACATCTGTACCGGGAATTTATGCCTGTGGTGCATTTACCGGCCCCAAGGATATACCCCAGTCGGTCATGGAGGCCAGTGCGGCCGCATGTGCGGCAACAGAGCGACTGGCCCCTGCGCGTAACACCGAGACAAGAGCAGTCGATACACCGCAAGAGAGAGACATCACAAGGGAACCTTCGAAGATAGGGGTTTTTGTTTGCAACTGCGGGATAAATATCGGAGGTGTGGTAAGGGTTCCGGAGGTTGCGGAATTTGCAAAGACTCTACCCAATGTCGTTTATGTTGAGGAAAACCTGTTTACCTGCTCACAGGATACCCAGGATAAAATGACAGAGGTCATCAGGGAGAAGGGGTTGAACCGCGTGGTCGTTGCCGCGTGCACGCCCAGGACCCATGAGGGATTGTTCCAGGAAACCCTGATTAATGCAGGCCTGAATAAATATCTCTTCGAGATGGCGAATATCAGAAATCATGATTCCTGGGTTCATGCTGATGATCCGGATGCGGCTACGGAAAAGGC
>Ga0307424_1000162_pt1 | contig 33048 bp, 30 predicted proteins | sample SalMarWE160320MG_FD_202157 | JGI IMG/M metagenome (GOLD analysis project Ga0307424, IMG submission 202157) | Salt marsh sediment microbial communities from the Plum Island Ecosystem LTER, Massachusetts, United States - WE1603-20 | ecosystem: Environmental > Aquatic > Marine > Intertidal zone >... | reverse complement strand
CGCGCGCTGTAAAGGTCTCTGGTCCGAGCACGTTCCAAGTTGCTCCGGGGGAGCCAGCGGCTGCGGCAGTGAAACTCCGGGAGTCGTGGCCCCGTAGGGGGGAGAACAGAACCCGAATTCCGAGGGATCCATGCTTCGACCCGTGCTCACACTCGCTGCCGTCGGCCTCGCGGGCATCGCCATCTGGAAGGTGCTCTGGATACTGCTGTTGCCCCTGTTCGGCGCATTCTTCGGGTTCATGGCGCTCGCCCTGAAGGTCGCCCTCTTCCTGTTCGTCGTTTGGGCGCTGCTGCGCTTGTTCAAGGGCTTCACGCGCGAACAGAGTACCTGATACTGCTGGACGCCAAAACGCGCAGGCGCCTAGGGCCTACAACCGCCTAGGCGTCTGTGCGTCTAGGCGTTTAGGCGTCTGTGCGTCTCGCGGTGCCGCCTGCCGTTCCACCTCCGCCGTCACCGCGTCCGTCAGTGTCGCGAACTTGCGCCGGAACCGGCGGGTGGCCGCCATCCAGATGGTCCGGGCTGCGAGGAACCCCGCGCCGGCAGCCGTCCCCATGATCAGGAGCCCGCCGGCAAGACCCGGTTCCAGGCTCGCGCCCGTTATCAGGCCACCGAGGACGGCCGCGCAGGCAGGGACGAGATAGGCGATGACGGCCGAGCCGGAGCGGTCGGCGAGGATCTGGACGTGCGTGCGGCCGCCGGTTGGACGGACGACCACCGTCACCTGTGTCGTCTCCCCCCACGACTTCCATTCCAGGCTGTTCAGCACTTCACTCGTCCCTCCGGGCTTCCGCATGACCCGGCGGATGGCCTCGACGACGTCACCGTAGCGCTCGCGTGGAAGCTCACCACTCGCCTCATGCACGGCGCTGAAGGCGGTTGGTCCTCCGAAGATCCGCGCGGCCGTACTCGGCGCGTCGGTTCCAATGAGCGCGGCTGCCCGGGCTACCAGGTCCGGAGCGATCCCGACCTCGCGGGCGATTCGCTCGATCTCGGCGAGGGACAAGCCATCACCGGCTTCGGGCGCGGCGGATCCTGCGTCGAACTGCGCCGCCTTCCGGAGGATCAGCGCGACTTCTTCATCGGTGTAGCGGCGCGGCAGGTCGGTCATGCCAATCAGGTCGTCGGAAGAGAGAGAAGAATGCGACGTCTGGATGCCCAGACGCTCAGACGCCTAGGCGGTTCTCGGTCCGTGGCGTCTAGGCGTCTGAGCGTCTAGCCGCTAGGCGTCTGTCGTAATCTGCCGGATCAACTCCTCGCGAACGGTTGCGGCGCGGTCGGTATCCACCTGGCAAGTGCCCGCCGCGTCGTGGCCGCCCCCGCCGTACTTCAGTGCCAGATTCCCGATATGGCTCTTCGAAGAACGGTTCACGATGGACTTCCCGATCGCGAACACGACGTTCTGCTTGGCACGGCCCCACATCACATGCATCGAGATGTTGCATTGCGGGAACAGCGCGTACACCACGAACCGGTTGCCGGCGTAGATCGTTTCCTCGTTCCGCAGATCCACTTCCACCAGGCTGCCGTGGACCTTGGCGCAGCGCTTGATCTGGTCCTGGAACGGTTGCTGGTGTTCGCGGTACAGCGCCACGCGTTCCGCCACGTCGGGCAGTTCGAGCACTTCGTCGACGTCGAGCCGGCCGCAGGCGTCCACCAACTTCATCATCAACTGGTAGTTCGACACGCCGAAGTCGTGGAACCGGCCGAGGCCGGTCCGCGAGTCCATCAAGAGCCCAAGCAGGATGTAGCCTCGGGGATCGAGGATCTCCTCCCGGGTGAGTTGCGCCGAGTCCAGCTTGTCCACTGCGGCGAGCATGGCCTCCGAAATGTCGGGGAACGCGGCCCGTCCGCCGAAGTGCGTGAACACGACGCGCGTGACCGACGGCGCGTCGGGGTCGAGCACGAGGTTCGGCTTCGTCCCGCCGATGCGGACCGCTTCGCTCGCGTGGTGATCGAGTACGAGGTGGGCCTTCGGGGAGTAGGGCACGTTGGTCGTGATGTCGCGGTCGGTGATGGCGACCTTTCCGTCCTGCACGTCCTTGGGGTGCACGAACAGGATGTCGTCGATCAGGTCGCGGCTCTTCAGCAGCACGGCGGAAGCCACGCCGTCGAGGTCGCTGCGGGTCACGAGGCGATAGTGCTCGGCCACGGGTCGTCTCCCAGCGGAATTGGAAGGCCGAAACATGAACCGCGCCGGCCAACAGTGCCAGGTTGGGCCGATCGACCCACCGGCGCGTGTCTCCGGTGCTAGTGGCCTGTGGACCCGAAGCCACCTCGCGACCGGCCGGGATCGGCTTCCGCTTCCTCCATTATGGGAAACTCCAACCGCACGAACACCGCCTGCGCGATCCGTGTCCCTGCCGACAAGGTCACGGGCTCGTCTCGCAGGTTGTGGACGAGAATCCCGATCGGACCGGCGTAGTCCGCGTCCACGAGTCCAGGCGAATTGGGCAAGATCAGTCCAAACTTGAGTGCCAAACTCGACCTCGGCAGGATGAGCATCGCGAGGCCTCCCGCACGGTCGTGCGGCAGATCGGTTGCCAATTGGAACCCGCAAGGCAGCACCCTGGTTTCCCGCGGACCTATTGTCTCGTCCTGAGACGTCGCGAGATCGAAGCCGAAGGACCCTGAGGTGGCGCGGGTGGGGAGTTGAGCGGCGGCGGAACGGCGCGCAAGCGAGATAGTCGTCATGGGATGGTCGGGGTTGGAGCCGAGGGCAAAGTACGGCGTCGTGGCTTGCCCGTCATCCCTCCACGCGTGCCTCCCGCAACGCCCTGCTACTACGTGCGGTGTTTTTCCTACGCCGCTGCCCGCTCACGGGCGTACCGTCGGCGTATGCTCGCCCGCATTCGCTCGGCCGCCGTCCTTGGCGTGGATGCCTATCTGGTGGATGTGGAGACCGACATCGCCCACGGCCTCCCCACCTTCGTCACCGTCGGCCTGCCGCAGGGGGCGGTGAAGGAGGCGCGCGAGCGCGTCTACGCGGCCATCGCCAACGGCGGGTACGATTTTCCCCTCCGTCGCATCACCATCAACCTGGCCCCCGCCGACGTTCGCAAAGACGGCTCCGCCTTCGATCTGCCGATTGCCCTGGGCATCCTCGCCGCGACTGAACAGCTGAACGGTGCGGCGGTCCGCCACGATGATGGTCGGTCGGCCGTCGGAGAACCCGGCCCCCCGGCCCACCTGCCCGTCGGCCCGCCGGTTCTCGGCGACTACGTCATCCTCGGCGAGCTCGGCCTCGAAGGCGACCTGCGACCAGTGCGCGGCGTGCTGTCGGTGGCGCTCGCGGCGCGGCGGGAAGGCTGTCGCGGCGTCATCGTGCCGCAGGCCAACCTCGCGGAGGCCGCCGTAGTGCGGGATATCGACACGCTCGGCGCCACGTCGCTGCCGGAAGTGGTTGCCTACTTCACCGGGTGCGGATCGCTCCAGCGCCTTGCCGTGGATCCCGTCAGTCTGTTCGACCGCTCCGTCCCGGACGACGTGGATTTTGGCGAAGTGCGTGGCCAGGAGCACGCCAAGCGGGCGCTCGAGGTCGCCGCCGCCGGTGGCCACAACGTGCTGATGGTAGGGCCTCCAGGGAGTGGAAAGACCATGCTCGCGCGCCGCCTCGCGACCATCCTGCCGGACATGACCGTGGACGAGGCGCTGGAGACCACCAAGATCCACAGTGTCGCGGGCATGCTCCCGCCCGGGGGGTCGCTGGTCACGCGGCGCCCGTTTCGCGCGCCGCACCATACGATCAGTGACGCCGGCCTGATCGGCGGCGGCACGCACCCTCGGCCGGGCGAGGTGAGTCTGGCGCACGGCGGCGTGCTGTTCCTGGACGAATTGCCTGAGTTCCGGAAGAACGTGCTCGAGGTTCTCCGGCAGCCACTTGAAGACGGCGCCGTTACGATCTCGCGCGCGGCATCGTCGCTCTGCTACCCCGCGCGGTTCATGCTCGCGGCCGCGATGAACCCCTGTCCCTGTGGGTATTGGGGCGACCAAGGGCGGACGTGTACCTGCGGCGTGCTCGCGGTCGAACGGTATCTTGCGCGGCTCTCCGGCCCCTTGCTCGACCGAATCGACATTCATGTCGAGGTGCCTGCCGTGCCGTATCGCGAACTGTCCACGGATCGCTCCGGGGACTCGAGCGTGGCCATTCGCGAGCGGGTGAACCGCGCGCGGACGGTGCAGCTCGAGCGCTTCGCCAAACGACCGGGGATCTACGCGAACGCCCACATGGGGCCGCGCGACCTCGGCCGGTACTGTCGAGTGAGCGACGGCGCGGACGCGCTGCTGCGGACGGCTATCGCTCGGCTGCGACTCTCGGCGCGGGCGTACCATCGCGTGCTCAAGATCGCGCGGACCATCGCGGACCTCGCGGGCGCGGCGGCGATCGCGCCGGCGCACATCAGTGAGGCGGTGCAGTATCGCAGTCTGGATCGGCCGGTGGGATGAGCGTTGACATGTCCATCACATGCGAACATGTTGGGAACATGTCCAAGATGATTCAGATTCGTAACGTCCCCGATGACCTGCACCGGACGCTGAAAGTGCGGGCGGCCACGGAGGGCATGACCCTCTCCGACTACTTGCTTCTGGAGATGCGCCGGCTTGCCGCACAGCCCACGCTTCGCGAGTTCGTGGAGCGCCTGCATCGGCGGGAAGGGGTCACGCTCCGAGAATCCGCCGCGACCGCCATTCGGAAAGCGCGGGACGGGAAGTGATCGTGCTTGACGCGTCGGTGGCGGTCGAGTTGCTCCTTGTCACGCCAGACGCCGCGGCGGTGGAAGCGCGGATCGCGCGCGATCCGTCGCTCCATGCGCCGGGGTTGCTGGACGTCGAGGTCGCGCAAACCATCCGTCGTTACTGCGCCGCCGGCCAGGTCCGCGCGGCGCGCGGCGCTCAGGCGATCGCCGACTTGATCGACTTCCCGGTGCGACGGTACCCACACGGCCCGCTGTTGGAGCGCATCTGGCAATTGCGGGGCCGTCTCACCGCATACGACGCTGCCTACATCGCGCTGGCCGCGACCCTCGGCGCGTGTCTGCTGACCAGGGACAGGCGGCTCGCGCGTGGCGCGGGGCGTGCCGCCGAGGTCGAGGTTCTCTAAAAGGCCGGCGGCTCGGACGCCGTCAGCCGGGGAGATTTGCGAACAACTCCCGAATGTCGATCTGAAGCTCGGCGGCGTCCGGCGCCACGCTCCACCGCAGCGTCTCCGTCACGATCTCGGGTCGCTCGTCCTCTGGACGCCACACCTCCACCAGGCGCGCGTCCGGATCCACGATCCAATACGTTCCCACTCGCTGGCGCTGATACAGGCGCCGCTTGACCAGGCGGTCGCCACGAGCGGACGACGGCGAGACGATCTCGACCGCGAGCAGCAGCGTCCGCACGCTTGTCCAACTCCGCGAGACCTCGCGTGCCGGGATGACGAAGAGATCGGGCTGAACCAGCTTCTCCCGATCCCAGCTGATGTCGGCCGGCGACGCGAGCACGATGGCGTCCGGCCGACTCCGCAGGTAGGTGGCCAGGGTCACGTGGAATTGTCCGACGACCACTTGATGCGGCATGTTCGGCGCGGGCGTCACGAGCAGCTTGCCGTCCACCAACTCGTACCGGTTCCCGTCCTTGGGGAAGGCCAGCACTTCGTCCACGGTATAACGGCGTGCGGTATCGGGCATAGCCATAGAATGACATCTCCTCGGCCGAGAGGGCAAGACATAGCCGAGGATCGGACATTGCACTGCTTCCTACCAAACCGGTTCGCCGCGGAAGGGGGCGATTCATTGCCGCTTGATCAGGAGTGGGTCGCGCGGAAGCAGGCGGTGGCGACGACCGACGACGGCGGGCGAGGATAGACGATGACAGGCGCCCCTCACGGCTGCCCGCCAGGGCACCACGGCCAACCACGGACCACCAACCACGAACTACCAACCGCCAACCGAAAGACGGCCAACCGTCAACGAATCCTCCCCGTTGCGCATAGATGATACGGACGGTACATCTGGGCCGGCCGGCTCCACCGGTCGCACTCCCACAACGGCCAACGGCCATTCGGCTCTCGGCTATTCGGCTAACGGTTAACAGGAGGATGCATGTCGCGTACGACCGGATTGGTGCGCCGACACGCGTGGTTGCTGGCGCTTGCCGCAAGCGCGCTCGGACCGGTGTCGGTGAGCTGGGCTCAGGGCACGGGTCAGAAGCTCGACCAGGAATACACGCAGAAGATCAAGGAGTACCTCCGCGATCCCCGAATCACGACCGAGCTGGTCGATCACCTGCCGGCCTCGAGTACCGTCCCCACACCGCTCAAGTTCTTCGGCCACATCATCGGTGCTCCCGGGGAGCTGGACTACGCGAAGGACATGCAGCGCTACTTCGAGGCCCTCGACAAGGCGTCCGACCGTATTGCGACCTGGACGATCGGCAAGACCGAGGAAGGCCGCGACATGATCGTGCTCGCCGTGGCCGACGCGGCGACAATCAAGAACCTCGAGCGCTACAAGGGCATGCTATCGGCGTTGACCGACCCCCGGAAGACGACCGACGCGCAAGCACGCCGCATCCTCCAGACCGCGAAGCCCATCTACTGGATCACGAGCGGCATGCACTCGCCGGAGACCGGTGGACCCGAGATGCTGATGGAGCTGGCCTACCGGCTGGCGGTCGAGGAGACGCCGTTCATCCAGATGATCCGGAACAACGTGATCACGTTCATCACGCCGGTCATCGAGGTCGACGGCCGCGAAAAGGAAGTTGACACCTACTACTACAACAAGAAGCTCCCCCGCGGCTCCCAGCGGCTCCCATTGATGTACTGGGGGAAGTACGTCGCGCACGACGACAATCGCGACGGCATGGGCCAGTTCCTCGCCCTGACGCGGAACACCACGAAGTTCTTCCTCGAGTGGAAGCCCACCATCCTGCACGATCTGCACGAGGCGCAGACCTACCTCTACGCCTCGACCGGAACCGGGCCCTACAACGAGTCGCTCGATCCCATCACAATCGACGAGTGGTGGATGCTGGCCAACACGGAAGTGATGGAAATGGCCAAGCGCGGCGTCCCGGGCGTGTGGACGTACGGCTTCTACGACGGCTGGGTGCCGAACTACATGTTCTTCATCGCCCACTCGCACAATGCGGTGGGGCGGTTCTATGAGGTGCAGAGCTACGGACCGGATACGACTACGGTGCGCGCCGGCGCCACGACGACGAGTAGGGAGTGGTTCCGGCCCAATCCGCCGCTCCCGTCGATCGCCTGGGGGCCGCGGAACAACACAAACATCCAGGAATCGGCCATCCTGATCGCGCTGAATCACGTGGCCAAGAACAAGGACACGTATCTCGAGAACTACTGGCTCAAGAACAAGCGGTCGGTGCAGAAGGGGCTCGACGGTCCCACGTACGCGTGGGTGATTCCGGCTGGGCAACACCGCAAAGCGGACGCCGCCGACGCGGTGAACGAGCTGCGCCGACAGGGGCTGGAGATCCAGCGCGCCGCGTCCGATTTCCAGGCCGGTGGCGTTCAGGTGAAAGCCGGCGACTACATCGTCCGCGGCGACCAGCCGTACCGCACGCTGGCCGACATGTACTTCGCGCTTCAGAACTACGCGCCGGGCAACCCACGCCCGTACGACGACACCGGGTGGACGTTCCAGCTGATGCGGAACGTGGAGATCACGCCGGTGACGGACAAGAGCATCCTCGATCAACGGATGGCCATGCTCACGACCGACGCGAAGGCGGCCGGCGGTATTGAGGGCGCGGGCAACGTGCTGGTCGTGGAGCACACGACGGACAACAACCTGGTGACGTTCCGCTACCGGAACGCGGACGTGAAGATGCTCGCGGCGGAGGACGATTTCGACGCGGCCGGTCATCACTTTCGGGCGGGCGCGTTCATCATCCCGAACGCCGATCGCGCCAAGCTGGAGTCGAGCCTGAAGGATCTCGGGCTTTCCGCGTGGGCGATGGGCGAGGCGCCGTCGGTCGCCACGCACGAATTGGATCTCCCGCGTATCGGCTACGTCCATTCCTGGGCACGGACGCAGGACGAGGGCTGGGTCCGCGCGGTGCTCGACACGTATCACATTCCCTACACGTACTTCGCGGACCAGAAGCTCCGCGACGGCAACCTGCGCGCCAAGTACGACGTGATCATCTTCCCCAACGTCGGCGGCAGCGCGACGTCCCAGGTGAACGGGATCCCCAAGACGGGCGACACGCCGCTTCCCTACGAGAAGACCGACGCGACTCCCAACCTCGGTGTGCAAGACCAGAGCGATGACATTCGGGGCGGCATGGGGATCGAGGGGCTTTCCGAGTTGATGAAATTCGTCGAGGCCGGTGGCACCCTGATCACCGAGGGCGCAACGTCCACGATCTTTCCGGATTACGGACTCACGTCGGGCGTGAGCGTCGACGAGCCGGACGGCCTCTACGCGCGCGGCGCGATTTTCCGCGGCATCGTGTCGGATCAGAAGAGTCCGATCGCGTATGGGTACGGACCCCAGCTGCCCGTCTACTTCAGTCAGGGACCGGTGCTCAACGCCGGCGGTGGCGGCGGCGGGTTCTTCGGTCGCGGCGGTGGCCCTCCCGGAGTCGGGCAGAACACGACGCCCATGGCCACCCGGTTGCGCCTCTCCCCGTGGGAGCAGACGCAAGGCCAGCGTGGCGGGCGCGCGCGGGGCGGCCAGCCGGCGGATTCCGCCGGCATGGCGCCTCGGGGATTCGGCGGCGGGCGCGGTGGCCGGTTCGGTGGTCAAGCCGCCGGATCGCGGCCGCGGGTCGTCGTGCAGTTCCCGGCGGACACCACGCAGATGCTGCTCTCCGGTCTGTTGGTGGGTGGCGAGGCGCTGGCGAATCGGGCCCAGGTGGTAGACGCGCCGCTCGGCGACGGGCACGTCGTGATGTTCGCCATCCGGCCGTTCTGGCGGTGGCAGACACAGGGAACGTTCTTCCTAGGCTTCAACACAATCCTCAACTGGAACGACCTCAACGCTGGTCGGCCCGCGCCGCGACAGCAGCCGGTGAGTGAGCAGGGCGGGCGGTAGGGGATAGACGGGACAGCGGGATAGGCGGGATAGGCGGGATAGGCGGGATGTCAGCGAGCGCGCATCCCGCCTATTCCGCTTTGTTCACTGACAACGAACCGCGCCTGCAACGAGCTGAGGCCTTGCCGTGAGCCCCCCCCTCTCCCGAGGGAGAGGGGAACAGGGGGTGAGGACGCTCGGCGGGAAACGGGAAAAGCGGCGGCGACTACGACGCGACCGCGAGCGGCTCCTCAGCAGTGATCGCCTTCGCCCGCATCGGGATGACCTCGGCCGGCTTCGCCGCGAGCACGCGCACGAGGTCGCGCGCCGCCGCCGCGTCACACCGGACATCGAACAGCTCGGCCGCAAACGCGACCCGTTCCACCGTCTCGCCAGGCAGCGTCACGCCGCCGCCCGAGATTCCACCGTTGGTCAGCCATGGGGCAAGTGCGAACGCGGCGGAGCGCCGCCCGTTGCGCGCGGCGTACGGCACCAGTCGCTGGGCGTACTCGTCGAGGGATCGGCGGAACGTTGCGGGCGCGTCCAGCAGGCGCTGCGCTCGATCGGTGTTCAGCGCGAGCCGGAGCGCCGGCTCACCGCGCGCGAGCAGCGGATGGAGGTCGTACCAGTGCAGCGTCGGGCCCCAACGCCATGGCCGATGGCGGAATCCCAAACGGCGAAGCACGACGCTCCACAGCTCGAGTCGCACCACGGTGTCATAGTGGCTGTCGAGCACCACCACGTGCGTGTCATCGGCGCCCACCGCGGTGACCCAGTGGTCCCATTGGTCGAGACAGAGGAGCACCGGAGTGTGGACCGCCAAGTACCGGCGGAGCGCTCGTCGCGTGAAGGACGCGGTGCGGTATCGCTCCACGAGCAGCTTGCAGCCGTAGTCACGCGCCGTCTCCGCCAGCTGACCATCATCCGTGCCCCACTCGACCGTACTGCCGGCGGCCTTCGCCAGCATGTCTTCGTGGGCGAAGATGCCGTACGCGAGGAGCCCGTGCTTCAGCGCGAACGGGCCGCATTGCCAGGAGTTAGGTTGGTCGTAAAGTCCCATATGACAATGAGTTAGAAGTGGCTTGTCCTCAGCTCCACGGGGAATATAGCCCCGCCGTAAAGGGGCGAAATCAAGCCGAACCCGCCGCGAAGCCTCGCAAGTGATTGCGCGAGACCGGCATGGCCCCCCGTCAAGTGCGCGCCGGGACAAAACCGAATAGAAGCCGAACATCCGAAGCCGGCGGTGCGCCTCGTGGGGACATGAATGGCCTCCGGTCGCGACAGGTGCATACGCGTTTGATCGCGGCACCCCGTCCGTATATTGCGGGCTGTGATTCCCGAACCGCTCGCGCGCCAGGTGCGACGCCACCCGTCCATGCTCGTCGCCTTCTCCGGCGGGGTGGATTCCGCGGTGGTCGCGGTGACAGCGCGGCGCATGCTGGGGCGGGACCGCGTGCTTGCGGTGCTTGGCGTGAGCCCGTCGCTCTCGAACGTGTTGCACGAGCGCGCCCGGGCGATTGCCGCCGAGTTCGATCTGCCACTCCGGGAGATCGCCACGGACGAGCTGGCCGATCCGGGCTACGTCGCGAACGCGCCGAGCCGGTGCTACTTCTGCAAGCGTGAGTTGTGGTCGCGGCTCGCGGCGGTCGCGGATGCCGAGAGGCTGGCCGTGGTCGCGGACGGCACGAACGCCGACGATCTCGACGAGCATCGGCCCGGCGGACGTGCGGCGGGTGCGCGAAGCGTTGTCTCGCCGCTGGCGGAGGCGGGGTTGACCAAGGTGGCGGTGCGCACCGTCGCGCGGGCGCTCGGGCTACCGAACTGGGATGCCCCAGCGGCGCCGTGCCTCGCGAGCCGCATCGTGTACGGGCTCGAGGTGACGCCTCGGCGTCTCCAGCAGGTCGAGCGGGCCGAGGGCGTGCTGCGAGCCGTGGGGGTGACCGGCGACTGCCGGGTCCGCCACCGCGGCGAGGAGGCGCGCATCGAGGTGACGCCGGACCAGTTGGCGCTCGTGCGCGAGCGGCGCGACCGGGTCGTGGACGGGCTGCGCGCTGCGGGCTTCACACGGATCACGCTCGACCTCGCCGGCTATCGACGCGGCAGTCTCCTCCAGGCCGCGGGCAGGGTCGAAGACCTCGCGACGGCGGGGCCGGCGTGAGGCTGTTCGTCGCGGTGAATCTTCCCGATGAGCTGCGGCGAACGATCCACGACGCATTTGCGCCCCTGCGCGCGGCGCACCTGCCCATCCGGTGGGTCGAGCTGCCGGGCATGCACATCACTCTCAAGTTCCTGGGTGAGGTCCGAGCCGAGCAGGTCGCCGACGCGGAGGCCGCGCTCGGCCGCGCGGCCGCCGGTATGCGGGCGTTTCCCCTCGCGGTCGAAGGCGCCGGGGCCTTTCCCTCCGCCGACCGCGCGCGCGTCGTGTGGGTCGGCTGCGAGGCGGCGCCACCACTCGAACTGCTCCAGCACGCGGTCGAACGGGAGTATGCGACGCTCGGCTATCCCGTCGAAGGACGTCCGTTTCGCCCCCACGTCACGATGGGGCGCGCGCAGGCAAAGGTCCGGGGTGGGGTCCGAGAACTGGCCGAACGGTTGGAGGCGGTCGACATCGAAGGTGAGTTCGTCGCGCACTCCGTGGATCTCATGGAAAGCACGCTCGGTCCGGACGGCGCTCGGTACGCGGTGCGGCGCGCAGTTCCCCTGGCATGACGGGCTGTCTCAAGAACCTCCTCGCAAGCGTCGGGTGCGTGACGCTGTTGATCGTGGGCGGGCTCCTCGGGTATCACTACCGGGCGCAGCTCAAGGGACTGGCGGAGAGCGTGACCGGTCATCGCATCGCGGCGGCGCCGGCCGCGGATTCGGTCGGCGGCGTGTCCGAGGACGCGCTCAAGCGGGCGCGGCGCAAGGAGGCCGCGATGGCCGAGCGCCGCGGTCCGGCGAGCGTGACGCTGACGGCCGCCGAGGTCGCGTCGCTCATCGCCGACGGGCTCGATCCCGTGGCGCGACGCGCGCTGGATTCTCTTCAGGTGGTGCTCACCCGGGATCGGTTGGCCATCGAGGCGCAGCTCGTCACGGCGAGCGTCGAGCGGGGGCTGCTCGGCCCGGTCGGCTTCGTGCTGGCGCCGCGCGAGCCGCTTCGCATGGCGGGACCGGCGGCCGTCGCGGCGCCGGGCCGCGTTGCCTGGAAGCCCGACGACGTCGTGGTCCGCGCGTTCCCGTTTCCCCGCTCGGTGATCCCGCGATTGGTGAACGCGATCATGGGTGTGCGAGACGGCGCGGTTCCCATCATTGTCCCCGAGACGGTGGGCGATCTGCGGATTCGGGCCGAGGGCGTGACCTTCTACCGACGGACGCGGTAATGGCGAGACGTGTGATGGTCGTCGATGACGAAGCGGGCGTGCGCGAGGCCATGCGGCAACTCCTCGAGTACGAGGGCATCACCGTGCGCACCGTGGGCTCGGGACAAGAGGCGCTCAACGCGTATGCCGAATTCCAGCCACATCTGGTCTTTCTCGACGTGAAGATGGCCGGACTGGATGGTCTCGAGACCCTGACCCGACTGCGCGCGCTGGCGCCGGACGCCCTGGTCGTGATGATCTCGGGGCACGGGACGATCCAGACCGCGGTGGACGCCACGCAGCGGGGCGCGTACGATTTTCTCGAGAAACCGCTCGACACGGACCGCGTCCTGCTCACACTGCGGAACGCGCTCCAGCACGTGTCGCTCGAGTCGGAGAACCGCCAACTGCGCGCCGACCTGGGTGACCGCTACGCGATCGTGGGCGAGAGTCGCGCGATCCGTGCGGTGTTGGATACAGTCGCCAAGGTGGCCCCGACGCCCGCGCGCGTGCTCATCATGGGTGAGAATGGGAGCGGCAAGGAGTTGGTGGCGCGCGCGCTGCACCGCGCCTCGCCGCGCCACGACCGGCCGTTCGTCGAAGTCAATTGTGCCGCGATTCCGACCGAGTTGATCGAGAGTGAGCTGTTCGGTCACATGAAGGGCTCCTTCACCGGGGCGTTCGCCGATCGGGTCGGGAAGTTCGAGTTGGCGGACAGTGGCACGCTGTTCCTCGACGAGGTCGGGGACATGAGCCTCGCCGCCCAAGCCAAGGTGCTGCGCGCCCTGCAGGAAGGCGTCGTGACGCGCATCGGTGCCACGAAGCCGATTCAGGTGGATGTGCGGGTCATCGCCGCGACGAACAAGAACGTCACCGAAGAAATCGCGGCCGGCCGGTTCCGCGAAGACCTGTTCTATCGGCTGAACGTCGTCCCCATCACGGTTCCGCCCCTCAGCCAGCGACGCGAGGACATTCCGCTTCTGGTCGAGCGGTTCGTGGCGGAGCTGGCGGGCCACGAGGGACTCCCGGCGCGTCGGTTCGCGGACGACGCGATGGAGCTATTGCAGGAGCGCGATTGGCCCGGCAACGTCCGCGAGCTGCGGAACGCGGTGGAGCGGTTGCTCATTCTCACCAGCGGGACGGTCGTCACGGCGGTGGATGTGCGCCGTGTGCTGGGCCAGGCGCCGGAACCGACGCTGGGCGAGGTCGGCGCGGCCGAGACGTTCGAGCGGTTCAAGGCCGAGGCGGAGAAGGCCTTCCTGCTGGCAAAGCTCGCGGAGAACGACTGGAACGTGAGCGAGACGGCGCGCCGCCTCGACATGCCCCGGAGCAATCTCTACAAGAAGATCGAGAAGTACGGACTGACGCGGCGCGGCGCCGCGTCCTAGGACGCGGCGCGCGCGGCACGATTCGGCCACGGCCGGCGGCGGAACGATGGTGCGCATGCGGGTCCCGGCGCCATTGTGTGCGGGGTGGGTCTTGGGTGTCTCGAGGCCATTGCGCCCCTATCCGGGCCTGGGTAACGTACTTACGAATGACGATCGCCATCGGGAACCGCTCCCATCATTGGTGCGTCGGCCCTTGTGCGCCGACGCACGCGGTGATCGTCTCTCCATCCTGCACGCTGTACGCCGCCGCCATGTGGGGCGGCGTTTCGCATCGCGCGACGATCAACCCCAGTCGCTCCGGCCAACGCGCGTAACGGTGCCAGCAAGGGAGGATGCCACCTCGTATGCGAGCTAATCCCGCGCGCAGGATCTCATCCGACGAAGGATCGCTCGACCAGTATCTCCGGGAGATCAGCCAGTATCCGTTGATCACGCGCGAGGACGAAGCGTTTCTCGCCCAGCGCATCAAGACGGGTTGTGAAGAGTCGCTCGACAAGTTGGTCCGCAGCAACCTCCGCTTCGTCGTCTCGGTCGCGAAGAAATACCAGAATCAAGGCGTCAGTCTCTCGGACCTCATCAACGAGGGGAACCTCGGCCTCATTCGCGCGGCGCACAAGTTTGACGAGACGAAAGGCATCAAGTTCATCTCGTACGCCGTGTGGTGGATCCGGCAGGCCATTCTCCAGGCGCTGGCCGAGCAGAGTCGGATCGTGCGCGTGCCGCTCAATCGCGCGGGCACGTTACACCGGATCGGCAAACGCTCGTCGGCGTTGCTCCAGGAGCTCGGCCGCGAGCCGACCGTCGAGGAGATCGCCGAGGGGATGGACATCTCCGAAGAGGAAGTGGCCAAGACGCTCTCGATTTCCCAGAGTCACCTGTCGCTCGACGCGCCGCTCACACCTGGCGAGGACAACAAGCTCCTCGACTACTTGCCGGACACCCAGAATCCCGGGCCCGACGACGAGACGTTCGAGCACGCGCTCACGGAGTCGATCGAGGAAGTGCTCTCGACGCTGAAGGAACGGGAAGCCCGCATTCTGCGTCTCTACTTCGGACTCGACGGTCAGGAGCCGATGACCCTGGAGGAAATCGGCGGCCTCCTGGGCATCACCCGCGAGCGCGTCCGCCAGATCAAGGAAAAGGCGCTGGCGCGGCTCCGCCACGTGAGTCGGGCGAAGGCGCTCGAGAGCTTCTTGATGTGAACCGTTTGCCGACAGCCGAGGGCCGATGGCCGAGGGCCGCACGAACAAGGGGGAATGCCCCCTTTCGCGTTTTTGGCCCTTGACCATCCGTTGCCCATCTCCAAGCCTCGTTCGGCAATCGGCAATCGGCAATCGGCAATCGGCAATCGGCAATCGGCAATCGGCAATCGGCAATCGGCAATCGGCAATCGGTTTCCATGCGTCTCGGTGTCATCTCTCTCGGCTGTGACAAGGCGACCGTCGATTCCGAACGGCTCGTCGGCGACCTCGTGGGCCACGGGGCGGAGGTCGTGCGCACGCTGGAGGACGCCGACGTCATTCTCGTCAACACGTGCGGATTCATCGATGCGGCCAAGCGGGAGTCGGTCGAGGCCATTCTCGAGGCCGCGGCCCTCAAGCAGCGCGCGGGCGTGAAAGCGGTGGTGGCGGTGGGATGTCTGGTGCAGCGCTATGGGAGCGACTTGCGGCGGGACATCCCCGAGGTGGATCTCTTCCTCGGGTTCAACGAGTTGCACAAGCTTGCGCCGGAGCTGGCGGCTCGCGGGCTCATCGCGGATCCCCTCGCGACGCACCCCGGCGTGCGCCACTACCTCGGTGATGGACCGCACGTGCGGTACCTCAAGATCTCCGAGGGCTGCGACCACGGGTGCGCCTTCTGCGCCATCCCGCTCATGCGCGGGCGACACCGGTCCGAGCCGCTCGAGCGGCTCGTCCGCGAGGCCCAGCAGCTCGAGTCGCAGGGCGCGAAGGAGATCAACCTGGTGGCCCAGGACCTCGGCCACTACGGGCGCGACCTCGGACGCGGCGGCCCGGTCCTGCCGGATCTGCTCGAAGCCTTGTTGCGCGAGACGTCCGTACCCTGGTACCGGCTGCTGTACGTCTACTCGAAGGGCCTCACCGAGCGCCTCCTCGAGTTGCTGGCGACCGAGCCCCGCCTCATGCCGTATCTGGACATTCCCATTCAGCACGCCGCCGATCGGATGCTGGAGCGCATGCGGCGGCCCGAGCGTCAGGCGACCATTCGGGAAACCGTACGGCGGCTGCGCGACCGGATGCCCGATCTCGCGATCCGGACCACCACCATCGTGGGGTTCCCGGGGGAAACGGACGACGAATTTCGCGCGCTGTGCGACTTTGCTGCGGAGGTCGAGTTCGAGCGCCTCGGCGTCTTCACGTACTCGCCGCAGGACGGGACGCGCGCCGCGGAGTTTCCGGACGACGTTCCGGAGGACGTGAAACGCGCCCGCCAGGACGAGCTGACCGAGCTGCAACGGGCGATCACCGAGGACCGACTGGGCCGGTTCATCGGGCGCGAGACGGTGGTGTTGGTGGACGCGGTGTCGGTACCGGACGAGGCGGGCGTCACGCACGTGGGTCGCGTCCCGTGGCAGGCCGATGACGTGGACGGTGTCACGCGCGTGCGGCGGGGCGGGTGGGCGCGTCCGGGCGACTTCGTGCGCGTGCGGCTCGACGGGAACGAGGATTACGATTTCGACGCGATCGCGCTGGCGGATCGCGGCTAGCGCCGCGCTGGGAGCGGCGGCGGCGTGCGCGCGGCCGCCGGCGCCGCGCGCTCCGGGAGCGGAGCCGACGCTCCGCGTCGCCCTCGCCCTCCGCGCGTCCGAGGTCGTGGTCGGCGGTGAAGGGGATGTGGTGGCGGTGGTCGACGGCCAACCCGCGTTCCGGATCGCCGCCGGTCATCCTTTGACCCTCAGCGCCGATGGAGCCGCCTTTCGCGTGAACGACGGCGCCGAGGGACGCTACGAGCGCCTGGCCTTCGCCAGCCTGTCGCCCGCCCGGGCGATCACCGTCGGCGGTCGCGCGTATCGCGGAACCGTCGAGGCGTTCGTGCGACGCAACGCCATCACCGTCGTCAATCAGGTGCCGCTGGAGGCCTATGTCGCGGGGGTGGTGAATGCGGAACTGGGCCGCCGCTCCGCCACCGAGCGCGCCGCGGTCGAAGCCCAGGCCATCGTGTCGCGCACGTACGCGCTCAAGAACCGTGGTCGGTTCGTCGCGGAGGGCTACGATCTCGAAGCGGGCATCACCGATCAGGCGTACGGTGGGCTCGCCGCGGAAACGGACGTCGGGCGAGAGGCCGTGCGCGCGACGGCGGGCGTGGTGCTCACCTGGCACGGGGACCTCATCACCCCATTCTTCCATTCCACCTGCGGTGGCCGCACCGCCGATCCGACGGAGGCCTTCGTGGCCGTCGCGCCCACGCCGTATCTCCGGTCCGTGCGCGACGTCCGGCCCGATGGGTCGGCGTGGTGCGACGTGTCGCCGCGCTTTCGCTGGACGGTCGAGTGGGAGGGCTCCGTGCTCCACGATATATTAGAGCGAACGCTGCCCAATGTCCTCGGTGTCGATCCCGCGTCGGTGACGGAGTTGCGTGACGTGTACATCCGGCGACGTGGGCCATCGGGGCGGGCCACTGACGTGCGCGTGCGGGTCGCGGGTGGAGAGATTCCCGTGCCGGCCCACGCGGTGCGCACGGTGTTCGAGACCCCCGATGGCCGGTCGCTCGGGGCGACGGCAGTGGAGTTCGAGGCGCGGCACGCCGACGGTCGCCTCACGGGACTGGTCGCCCACGGTGGCGGGTGGGGACACGGCGTCGGGATGTGTCAGTGGGGGGCGGTGGGACGGGCGCGCGGCGGCCAGGACCACCAGACGATTCTCAGGGCCTATTTCCCGGGGACGACGCTTGCGCGCTGGTATTAGTCTGGTGCCCTTCCTGCTCGCCGCGGCGCTGCCGGCGCCGGCGCGGGCCCAGGGGTTCCTCGATCAGTTCACCTCGGAAGGACTCCGGGTGGCCGGCATCGGATTCGACGTCGGTGCCACGTGGAGTGACCGGCTCGACGCCGCCGTCTCCGCCAGCCTCCGCCTCGATGCGGGGCTCATCGCGCCCCACATCCGACCGCTGCTGAGCGTCTCCGTCTTCCACTCGCGCTACGCCGCCGACGAAATCCAGAAGATCGAGGATCGGCTGACGGCGCTGGTGGTGGACCCGACCGGACAGGCGCGCGTCGTGATCGACGACATCACGCTGACGAACGTCACGCTCGATCTCGACCTCCAGTACGTCGTCGCCGTCGGTCGCGTCACGCCGTTCTTCGGCCTCGGCATGGGGGTGCACATTCGGAACGCGGCGGGGCCGGCCATCGAGGGCACGATTCTCGAGGAGGCCCTTCAGGCGATCGTCGCCGCGGGAAACGCCACCGCGGGCCTCGAGGTCTGGGTGAGCCCCACGTTCAATCTCACGGCGGAGGTGCGCGGCGTGGTGGCCAGCGGCCTCGCGGATCTCTCGCTGCGCGGTGGGGTCATGCTCCGGCTCCCCGGACGGGGGGGCGGATGACCGCCACGCCGACGCGGGTGGGGGTCATTGGGGCTGGGGCCGTCACCCAGATTGCGCATCTTCCGGCGCTGACGGCGCGGGACGACATCCAGCTCGTCGGCATCTGCGACATCGACCGCGGGAAGGCGCGCGCGCTGGCGGCCCGGTTCCGGGTCGGCGACGTCTTTGACGACATCGAAGAGTGCCTGCAGGTCACGCGACCGGACGCGGTCGTGATCGCCACCCCCAATCACCTCCACGAGATCCACGTCGAGACGGCGCTCTCCGCCGGCGCGGCCGTGCTCTGCGAGCGCCCGCTCGCGCTCACCAGTGACGGCGTCGAGCGGGTGCTCGCGGCGCAACGCCGAGCGGATCGGCCGGTCGTCGTGGGCATGAATCACCGGTACCGGAGCGACGTCCAGGCCGTGCGGGCGTTCGCCTTCGGGCAGGAGCTCGGCTCGCTCCGTGGCGCGCGGGGCGGCTGGTACCAGTTCCGTCCGTCGCGCACCGAGCTCGGGTGGCGATTGCGGGCGCCCGAGTCCGGCGGTGGCGCGCTGCTCGATCTTGGTCTCCCGCTGCTCGACCTCGGGTTGTGGCTGCACGGCACCACCCGCCCGACCCAGGTCTCCGCGACGTGGCATCGTCCGCTCGGCAGCGCCGTCGAAGACGCGGGATGCGCGCTCGTCACCTGCGAAGACGGCTATTCGATCTTCGTGGATGTGGCGTGGCGCTACGTTGGGAACCAGGAGCGCTTCTGGCTCGACATCCTCGGCGAGCGGGGCTCGGCGCGGATTGCCCCACTGACCGTCTTCAAGGAGCTGCACGGCGCCGCCGTCAACGTCACGCCGTTCGGGACGGCGGCGCGGGAGAATCTCATCGCGGCGTCGTACCGCGCCGAATGGGCGACGTTTCTCGCCGCGGCGCGGGGTGAGGTGCAGGCGCCGGTGCTCGACGACCAGTTGCTCCTGCACCGGACCGTAGACGCGATCTACCGGTCCGCGCGCGAGGGGCACGCCGTCTCCGTGTGAACGTCGGACGCGGTCTCGCGCTCCCGCGACACGATTGGCTCCTGGTCGGCGCCGGGGCGATCCTGCTCACACTCGCCTATCCGCCGTTTCACCTGCTTCTCCCGTCGTTCGTCTGTCTCGTTCCCGTCGTCTGGCTGATCGTGGGCGCCGCGGACGATGCGCGTCCGTTCCGGCGCCGCGTGGTGCAGGGCTTCTGGTACGGGTTGTTGAGTCAGGGGCTCGTGCTCAACTGGATGGTCGTCGCGCTGTGGCATTTCACGCCGCTGTCGGGCCTCGGGTACGCGGCCACGATCCTGATCCTCGCGTGCTACAGCGCCGTGCTGTTTGGCGCGACGGGGGAGATCGTGCGCCGCACGGGGCTGCCCTACGCGGTCGTCCTGCCCATTCTGTGGACGGCGCTCGAGTGGTGGGTCGGACACCAGGGGGACATCCGGTTCCCGTGGCTGGGATTGGGAACGTCGCTCACCGGGTACCCAACGCTCGTGCAGATCGCGGATGTGGTCGGCGCGCGCGGCGTCACGTTCCTGCTCGTGGTCGCGAACACCGTGCTCGCGATGACGTGGGTCGAGCGACGGCGGCGCCGCGCCGCGCTCCGGTTGGTGGCGGTTGGCGCGGGCGTGCTCGCGGCGTTGGCGTACGGCCGGTGGCGCGAGCGCACGCTGCCGGTGCGTCCCCTTGGCACCGTCGTGCTGGTACAACCGAACGACGAGGAAAAATGGGAAGAGCGGGGGCCGAACGAAGTCTTCGGCGACCTGCTCGCGCTGTCGCGGCAGGGTCTCGAGATGGACCACCCCGGGATAGTGCTCTGGCCCGAAGCGGCGGTCACCGCGTGGCTTCCCAATCCGCGCTTCGAGGTGCCGATCGGCATGCTCGCGCGCGCCTATCACACCCCGTTCCTGATTGGCGGACTGCATCAGCCACCCGGCGACGAGTACTACAACGCAGCCTTCTTCTTCGACAGCACCGGTTCGCGTGCTGGCTATCCGGTCTATCACAAGCGCTACCTGGTGCCGATCACGGAACGGGTGCCGTTCCTCAACCCACGCTGGTTTCACCTCAAGTTCTTTGGCGGTTTCGGCGTCGGGGAACCCGGGGCCCTCTATGACACGGGGCTGGGAAGCTTCGGCGTGATCATCTGCTACGAGTCGGCGTTCGAGGACCTCACGCGCCGCTACCGCGCCATGGGCGCGGACTTCGTGGTCAATATCACGAACGATATGTGGTTCGGAAAAACGGCCGGCCCGTATCAACACCTGGCGCATCTCGTGATGCGCGCGATCGAGAACCGGGTGGGGATTCCCCGCGCCGCCAACACCGGCGTCAGCGGCGTGGTGGATCCGCTGGGCCGGATCCACGATCGCACGCGGCTGGGCGAGAAGACGGTCGTGCTGGCGCGCGTCGAGACGACGGACGTACGCACGATCTACACGCGGTTGGGCGATTGGGTCGGACTGTTGAGCCTAATGGGAACCGCGGCGTTGTGCGTCGCCGCGTGGTGGAAGCGTTCCTGATGCGTGTCGGCGTGGATGTCGGCGGGACGTTCACCGACCTGGTGGCGCTGGAGGCGGATGGGACGGTCCGCCTGGCGAAGGTGCCGTCGACGCCGGACGACCCGGCGGCGGCGCTGTGGAACGCGGTCGACGCGGTCGGCGCCGATCACGTATCCGCCCTCTTGCACGGGACGACCGTCGCGACGAACGCGCTCCTCCAACGCCGGGGGGGGCGGGTGGCGTTCGTCACGACCGCGGGGTTCGAGGACCTGCTCTGGCTCGCGCGCCAGGAGCGCGCCAGCCTGTACGACTTGGCGCGCCAGCACCTGCCTCCCGTCGTCGCGCGCGGCGACGTCGTCGGGGCCCGCGCGCGGATGGGCGCGGATGGCGAGGTGACGCCGTTGAGCGACGAGGAGGTGCGGCGCGTGGTTGCCGCGGTCCGCGCGCTCGACCCGGACGCGGTTGCCGTGGGGCTCCTCTTCGGGTTCCGGGACGCGTCGCACGAGCGCCGCCTGGCGGGCGCAATCCGGCTGGCGCTGCCGAGGACGCCGGTGGTGGCGAGCAGTGAGCTGCTCCCGGTGTTCCGCGAGTACGAGCGTTTCGGCACGACGGTCGCGGAATCGTATCTGCGGCCGGTCGTGGGGGGGTATCTCGAGCGGCTCGAAGTGGAGGCTGCGCGGCGGCGGATTGGCGGCTTTCGTGTGATGGCCTCAAATGGCGGGACCCTGTCGCCGGCCCAGGCCAGCGAGCGCGCGACGTCGTTGGCCCTGTCGGGACCCGCGGGTGGTGTGGAAGGGGCGCGCCTTCTGGGCGCGGCGATCGGGGAGCGGCGCTTGCTCACGCTGGACATGGGTGGGACGAGTGCGGACGCGAGCGTCGTGATCGACGGGCAGCCGTTGATGCAGTCCGCGGGTGAGGTCGGTGGTGTGCCGATCGCGTTGCCGCACGTGCTCATCGAGACCGTTGGGGCCGGTGGTGGCAGTATCGCGTGGCTCGACACCGGTGGCGCGCTGCGGGTCGGCCCGCGGAGCGCGGGCGCGGTGCCCGGCCCGGCCTGCTACGGTCGCGGCGGCACGGAGCCAACCGTGACGGACGCGGTCGTCGTGTTGGGATGGCTGGATCCGGCGGCGCCCCTCGCGTCGGAGCTGCGGCTGGACGCGCGCGCGGCGCACACCGTCGTGAGCGGCTTGGCACGCGCCGCCGGCTTGGATCTCGAACGCTGCGCCGAAGGCATCGTCGAGGTCGTGGTGGCGAATATGGTGCGCGCCCTTCGCAGGGTGAGCGTGGAGCGCGGACTCGATCCGCGCACCATGACGCTCGTGCCCTTCGGCGGGGCCGGCCCCCTCTTCACCTGCCGCCTGGCCGACGCGCTGGGAATGACCCGCGCGTTGGTGCCGCCCCACCCAGGCGTGTTGTCAGCGCTGGGGCTCGCGGCGGCGCCGGCCAGGGTCGAGCGCGTCCGGTCCGTCCATCAAACCACCACCGACCTGTCCGTCGAGGCATGGGAGGCGCTCGTGGCCCCGGTGGAGCAGGACGTGCGGCGTGCGCTCGGGAACGCAACGCTCACGCGCGTCGTCGAGTGTCGCTACGCCGGACAGGGCTACGAGGTGGCGGTGGCGGCGAACGATGGACTGTCGGCCGTCGCCGAGGGATTCCACGTCGCGCACCGACTGCGGTTCGGCCACGCCGATCCGGCCCGCCCGGTCGAGATCGTCAACGTACGGGTCGTCGGGACCGTGGAAGGGTGGAGTGGCGGAACGCTGTTCGGCGGGCCCACGAGTCTCGAGTCGGGCGCCGAGCTTGCCGGTCCCGTCACGGTCCCGCTCCCGGACGCAACGGTGAGGATCGAACCCGGATGGCGCGCGACCGTGCACGCAACCGGCGCGTTGCTCGTGGAGCGGCAATGATGGTAGCTGCAGGCCTGCCTACGATCCTCGGATCCACCGGGTCCGCCGGGTCCGCCCCGTCCGCCCCGTCGGCCCCGTCCGCCCCGTCCGCCGATGCTTGACCCCATCGATCTCCAGGTCATGGCTCACACCTTCGCGGGCATGGCGGAGGAGATGGGGACGCTGCTCGTCGCCAGCGCGTTCTCCCCCAATATCCGCGAACGACGGGATTCCTCGGCGGCGCTGTTCGACGCGGACGGCGTGATGATCGCGCAGGCCGCGCACATCCCGGTCCACCTCGGCGCCATGCCGGAAGCGGTGGCGGCCGTGCGGGCGCTGGGCGCGCAGGCAGCCGACACCTTCATCCTCAACGATCCCTATATGGGAGGCACGCACCTACCGGACATCACACTGGTCCACGCGATTGACGCGGACGGGACGGTGGCGGGCTACACGGTCGTGCGCGCGCATCACTCGGATGTTGGCGGGTCCCGGCCCGGCAGCATGCCGCCGAATTCCCGCTCCGTGTTCGAGGAAGGACTCATCATCCCGCCCGTGCGCTGGGCGCGGGACGGTGACGTGGATCCCGCCATGGAGCGCTTCGTGCTCGCCAACGTGCGCACGCCGGCCATGCGGCGTGGTGACCTCGCGGCCCAGCTCGCCGCGTGCGAGCGTGGGGCCGAACGGTATCGTGCCGTCGTGGCGGAGCGGGGCCGCGTGTTCGTGGAGCAGGCGGGGCGGGATCTGCTCGACTACGCCGAGCGTCGGACCGTTGCCGCGTTGGCGGCGGCGGTACCGGATGGCGTCTACACGGCCGTTGATTGGCTCGAGGGCGATGGCGTGGACGCGGAGGATCTCGAGCTGCGCGTTTCGATCACGGTCGCGGGCGGACGCCTGATCTGCGATTTCGCCGGGACGGCGGGCGCGGCCCGTGGCAACGTGAACTGCCCCATCTCCGTCACGCGCTCGGCGGCTCTGTTCGTGGTCCGGTGCCTGGCGGCGGAGGACGTGCCGACGAACGGCGGGGTGCAGCGCGTCGTGACCGTGCGGGCGCCCACGGGATGCCTGGTCAACGCCGGCTGGCCGTCTGCGGTCGCGGCGGGCAACGTGGAAACGTCCCAGCGCATCACGGATCTGTTGTTCTCCGCCCTGGAGGGCGCCGCGGTGCCCGCTCAGGGGCAGGGGACGATGAACAACATCGTGTTTGGCGGTGCGGGCTGGACCTATTACGAGACCCTCGGCGGCGGGCAGGGCGCCTCCGCGCGGGGCGACGGTCCGTCCGGCGTCCACGTTGGCATGTCCAATACGCGCAACACACCCATCGAAGCGTTCGAGCTCGACCATCCCATGCGGGTCCGTACCTACGCGTTGCGCCGAGGGTCGGGGGGCGGGGGAGCGTTCCGCGGTGGCGAGGGCGTCATTCGCGAGTACGAAGCCCTCGCGCCGATCGACGCGAGCGTGATCTCGGAGCGCCGCCGCCATCCCCCCCGCGGCGCGCGCGGCGGTACGGATGGGGCGGTGGGTCGCAACTTCGTGAACGGTGAGCCGGTGGATGGACGGGTGGTGTGCTCGCTCCAGCCGGGCGATGTCCTGCGGATCGAAACCCCGGGTGGGGGAGGGTGGGGGACGTCGCCGTGATGACGACGGCGCTCAACCGCCTTCGTTCACGCGCTCGAACACCTTCGCTTCGGTGAAGAGCCGGAACAACTCTGCGTCCAGCATGCCGTCCCTGACCTCTTCCGCCATGATGTCCATCGCGCGCGGGATGGGAACGGCGCGCTTGTAGGGACGGTCCGACGCGGTCAGGGCGTCGAAGATGTCGGCAATTGTCATCATCCGCGTCTGAATCGGAATCTGCTCGCTGGTCACTCTGCGCGGGTAGCCGCTCCCGTTCAGCTTCTCGTGATGCCCGAACGCGATGTACGGGACGTTGCTCAGCTCCTTGGTCCACGGAATGGTCAAGAGAAACTTGTACGTGTGCGACACGTGGCTCTCGATCTCGAGCCGCTCCTGTTCGTCGAGACTCCCTTTGCGGATCGTGAGGAAGCGGACCTCGTCGTCGGTGAGGAGCGGCTGGTCGTGGCCCTCGATGTCCTGGAACCGCTCCTCGGCGTACCGAATCAGTTCCTCGAAGTTCCCTGCGGGCAAGACCGTGGGCTCGTTGGACTCGCCGATCAGCTTCATGAATCGGTCGAGGTCTGCCAGTTGTTCATCGTGCTGCCGCCGCAGCTCCAGGAGGAACGCCTCGTAGTTCGTGTGACCGTGCTGCTCCAGAAAGTCCGCGCGCTGCCGCTCGAAGTCGCGCTCGTGCGTGCGACGGATGAAGGCGTAGCGCTGCTTGATCAGCGACAGGTCCGGCGGGTAGAGCTTCTTCGCTTTCACCAGGACCTGCTCGCGGACGCCGACCTTGCCGAAGTCGTGGAGCATGCCCGCGTAGCGGATCTCGCGGAGCTCTTCCCGGGTGAACCCGACCTGCCGGTACGAGCCGTCGCCGGCCCGGTCCACGGTTTCCGCCAGGGCGACCGTCATGCTGGCCACGCGCCCCGAGTGACCGAAGGTGGTCGGATCGCGCTGCTCGATGGCGATGACCGCCGCCTTGACGAATCCCTCGAACAGGCGCTCGATGCTCGCGTACAGCTCACTGTTTTCGATGGCGACGGCCGCCTGACCCGCCAGTGACGAGACCAGCTCGACCGTTCGGCCCCTGAACGGGACCACGGACTCCTCGAAATCTGTGGGCGTCCGGAGGGTCTCGCGGAATTGTCGTTTCCGATTGATGAGCTGCAGGACGCCGATGACTTGGTCTTTGTGGTCGCTCATCGGAATCGTGAGCATCGATTTCGTACGATAGCCGTACTTCTCGTCGATCGACTTGTTCATCGAGTACTCGACGTTGGGCGGCAGCTCGTAGGCGTCGTCGAGCAGCAGCGGAGCGCCGGTGCTGGCGACATAGCCCGCGATGCTGGCCTTGTCGATCGGAATCGTGAACTCGACGAAGGGGATCTCGGGCCGGCTGTGGTTCTGTGTCAGCTTGAAGCGGAGCCGGCGTGCGCCATCGTCCGTCTTCTCGGCGAGGTAGAGGCTGCCGGCATCTGCGGCGGACAGCTCGCGCGCCTGCGAGAGGATCATCTCGAGCAGGGTGTTGAGATCGCGCTCCGTGGAGAGGGCCATGCCGATCCGGGTGAGCTCGCCCAGCTCCTTCGTACGGCTCGCGGCCTCCAGTCGAGCCCGCGTCGCTTCGGTACGGGCGGCAGCCTCCCGGTAGGCGGACCGAAGCGCCACCAGCATCTGTCGCTGGCCGGGTCCCGCCGGCAGGAACGCCGTCACGAGCTCCGCGGGGAACTGCTCCGGCAGGTCCCGCTCATCGGCGACTCCGAGCACCGCGAACGCGCCCCCCTGGTCCACGAACGTCCGGAGCGCGCCGAGGGGGAACCGATCCCGACTCGGCCCATCCAGGATCAGCGCCGTGGGCACTTCGGCGGGAACGAGCTCTCCGGGCATGGAAATCCGGCGCGTCGTCACCTGTTCCGCGGCGAACGCGGTCGCGTATGGGGACGGATCCCACGTGGGGGCGTGCAGCAGCTGGTACTTCACGGCCGTCCTCGGGTTGAGTCAGGATGGCCACCCGCCGAGTCCGGAGGAGGGAGCCGCAGCGAGTCGGGCGGTGGGGTCACTCCGGTGAGCAGACGGGCGGGGCGGCGACTGATCTGGTCGCTGAAATGTTCTAGAACGACGGCCGTTCGCAAGAGCCGCTCGGCGATTTCCCGCGCGTAGGTCCGGTTCTCGGCGGCGATGGCTCCGACTAGGCGGAGCACGCTGTCCGCGCTCATGAGCGTCCGTCGGGTGTCGCTCAGCGTGCCGAGCAGGCTGTCGTTCATCGGGCCGATGCGGGGACCGACGTCCGCGAGCAACTGATCGGACCGCTCGAGATTGGCGCTGAGCCGGTGCAACACATCCTGGACGAGCGGACTGTTGTCCGCCATGAGCTGCCGGGTGTCCTCCACGGCGGCCGTGGTGCGGACGAGCAGGCGTCGGGTGTCCTGGAGTGTGGATTGGATCTCGCCTCGCAGGTCGGCCGCCATGGCCGTCAGGGCTTCGAGGACTCCTTCCGGTCGGGTGGCCGGGATCGTATCCCCCGGCTCGAGATACGCACCGCCCTGCGGGACCTCGGGGAGGATGAGGTCGACCACGGCGGCGGCGATCGGCGTGGGCTGAACGACCTCCGCGCGGGTCCCGCGCGGGAGGCGAAGCTCGGTACCGTTGGGGAAGCGCTCCCGCACGGAAAGGCGGCCGACGAACTCCAACGAGCCGGTCACGGAGTCCACGACGGGACTAATGTCCTGGATGCGGCCCACATCCAGACCGCGGAGGACGACCCGCGTGTCCTGGGTCAGCGCGTCCGCCGACGGCGTGCGAACGTAGAAGATCGTGCGCCGCTCGCCAAGTCCGCTCGTCACGATCGCGAGTCCTACCACCACGCCCACCGCGACGAGGACAAAGAGGCCAACCAGAAAGTCGGTCCGCTGTGTGGTCACGCGCCCCTCACGACTCCGGTCGCAGGGTGCCGCCCACGATCCGGTAGTGGTCTTCGATGCGCGCCCGCAGCCGTTCCGCCAGCGCCTGGCTGGTCACGAATACCGTGCGCCGCGGTCCGTCGACCGTCTCGCCCCCGCGGGCAAGATCGAGGAGTTCCGAGGCGGCGCGGGTCCCGATGCCGTCGAACGGCTGGGCGAGGATGACGAGCGACGGGTCGAACACGAGCGCCCGGGCGAACGCCGCTCGGCGCCGCTGCTCGTCGTCCGCATCTGCCGGTCGCAGGCCGCCGGCGTTCGTGAGGCGGAACGCCGCGCGCACGACGCGAAGCCGTCCGTGGAGCTCCCGAGGCGAGAGATCGCCGGCGAATTGCAGCGGCAGGGCGATGTTATCCTCCAGCGACAGGTTCTGGAGGAGCCCGTCACCCTCGGGAACGTATCCGACGCGACGGCGAAAGGCGAGCGCCGCGCGCCGGCCCATCGCGCCCACCTCCTCGCCGAACACCAGCGCCCGCCCGCTCGCGGGACGTCGCAGGCCGAGAATGATCGGGGCGAGCTGGTCGAGGCCCGTCGCCGCCTCGCCCACGACCGCAATTGCCCGGTGCGGCGGCACCGTGAGGGTGATCGTCGCCGGCTTTGCGCCACTGAGCGCGACATCCTCCAACACGAGGGGAGCCGTCACCGCAGCACCGCGACGAAGAGGGCGGAGAAGATGAAGATCAGCACGATGCTGACGAGCACCGCCTCGCTCGAGGCCACCGGCACGCCGGTGGGCCCCCGGCGGACGCCGAGGCCGTGGAAGCTCGGCACGATGCCGATCACCGCGCCGAACACCGCGCCCTTGCCGAGCGTCAGCCAGACGTCCCGAAAACTCACCGATCGCAGGACGATGTCGAAGTACCGGGCGCTGCTCATGCCATTGGTTGCCGCCGCGCCGAGTCCGGCCAGAACGGCCACGATGTCGAACAACAGGATCAACGTCGTCACCGATACTACCGCGGCGACGAATCGCGGGAGCACGAGGTACTGAAAGGGATCGACCCCAATGCCCTCCAAGGTCCGGACCTCGCCCATCACCGTATTCGTCGCGAGCTCCGCCGCGATCGCGGTGCCCGACCGTCCGGCCACCGCGATGGCGGTGAGGAGCGGACCCAGCTCACGAACGATGGCGACCACGATGAGGGTCCCGATCAGCTCGGTGGCGTTCAAGCGCCCAAGCTCGCGGACCGCCTGGGAAATCACGAGGTAGCTGAGGATGCCGCCCAGGACGATGATGATGGGAACGGCTTGGAGGGCCGTGAACCAGATCTGATTGAGCAGGACGCGGCGGACGACGCGCCGGCCGCCGCCGGTGAGGGTCGTCCAGCCTCCGAAGATCCGCAATGTGAAACGCGCCAGGGCGCCCACACGGGCGACCCGGCGCGTCGTGCCCCGGCCGAGGGCGGCGATCGGGGCAGTCACGACGAGAGTGGCTCAGCCCCCGATCTGGCGGAGGGCATCCTGGGCCTCGGTGTATTGTGGGAACGCCGCGATGGCCTTGCTGAACAGCTCCTTGGCCCGGTCCGTGTTCCCGCGATCCTGATACAGCAGCCCCTTCGTGTAGTAGGCCACCGCCTGCGGGTCGATCTGCTTCGCCCGCTCCTCGCGCTTAGCCTGCACTTCCTTGGGCAGTGCCGGCAGCGAGAGATCCTTCGTGACCTTGGAGGCCGCGTTGACGATGGCGGTGGACAGATCCTCCCGCTTGAACGTCGACCGGTCCGCCTTCACGATCTCGGACGTCTCCGTGTTCACGATCTGGATGTCGAGGCGCATGTTGCCCCAGGTGTCCACGAACCCGCCCATGACCATGAACTTTGCGCCGACCAGCTTGCCGATCTTCGCCGCGGTCGTGGCATCGACCCGCCCCGACGCGCCCAGATCCTGCTCCCCGATCAACTCTTTGAGCCGGGAGCGATCCACGACCCGAAGCCCCGGGTTCATCGCGAACTCGGTGGTGAGCATTTGCTGCATGCCGACCTCGAGTGCCGCGTAGTCCTCGGCTTCCTGTCCGTACGAGCCGCCGTTGGTGAACGGCAGCACCGCGATTCCCGGTCGGGAGTCTTGTGCCGCGAGCGGCTGGACGCCCAGCCCGCCCACCATCGCCATCGCTGTGAAGAGTGTAAGCCACCGCATAGACCAGGCCCCCGCTAGAGAGAGATTTCCAACCCTTCGAACCCCGCAATCACCTCGAGGTTGCCGTTGCCACGTGCCGCCCGCATGCGCGCGTCCGAGAACAACTCGTCCAGCGCGTCGTCGGTGCGCTCGGGACGATGGTGGAACAACACGAGCCGTCGAACGCCAGCCTCGAGCGCGAGCGCCACGGCCTCCACGTGCGACGAGTGGCCCCACCCCGAGTAGCGGTCCATCTCGTCCGCCGTGAACATGGCGTCGTGAACCAGCAAATCCGCGCCGGCGATGAACGCTACCAAATCTCTGCGCCACGTCGGTCCAACGTCGTAGTTGCCGCCCGGTCCGAGCTCGTTGTCCGGCGCGAACACCACACTCGGCCCTCCGGTCCGAGGCGTCAACCGGTACGCCAGGGTATTGCCGGGGTGCCGCATGCGCAACGCACGAACGTCAAATGTCCCCACACCGAAGGACCCCGGTTCCACGTGCGTGACCGACAGGGTCGCGTCCAGTTGATGGAGCGGGACCGGGAACACGACCGGGTTCATTTGTTCGCGCAGGATTTGTTCCAGCGGCACCTGGCCCTGCCGCGCCCCCCAGATCCGGATGTGACTCCGCTCGTCGTAGAACGGCGCGAAGAACGGCAATCCCTGGATATGGTCCCAATGCGTATGTGAGATCAGGAGATCCGCCACGAGGGGCTCCTGGCTCGCCTCTACCAACGCCCGCCCCAGCGGGCGAATACCCGTGCCCGCGTCCAAAATGACCAAGCTACGCCCTTCCGGGCCGTCCGCATGCAGTGTCACGCACGACGTATTGCCGCCGTAGCGCGCCGTCAGCGGTCCCGGTGTCGGGATCGAGCCACGGGCTCCCCAGAGGGTGACCCGGCAGGTCATGCGCCCGGCCGATCAGGCATCTACACCCATCCTACCGTCTCCTTGCGGACCGCGGCAAGCAGTACCGTCACCTGGAGCGGGTGATCCCGGTCACGCGAGTCGGGCCGCGGCGCGCAAGGCGGTCAAGTCAGCGATCTGGATCCCCCGACGCGTCACCGCAATTAGCCCGCGGTCGGCGAATTGCCTCATCGTGCGCGACACCGTCTCGCGGCTGGAGCCGACCATCTGGGCCAGCGTGGCGTGTGTGACCCGCGGCACCTCAAGCCCGTCCGGTCCCTCTTCAGCGAGGTCGAGCAGCACCCGCGCCACGCGTCCAAACACGTCGAGCAGGACGAGCCCGCCAATCGTATCATCCGCGCGGCGCAGGCGTCGTGCCAACGCCCGCAACATCCCAAGGGCGATGCGCGGGTGGGCCTCGAGCGCCCGCTGGAAGCCCTCGCGCCGCAGCACCAGCAGGCGCGCGTCCTCCATGGCGATCACGTGCGCCGACCGCGGCTGGTCGTCGATCAGCGCGAGCTCTCCGAAGAAATCGCCGGGGCCGAGCACCGCCAGGATCACTTCCCGTCCGTCCTCACCCCCGAGCACGACCTTCACCTGTCCCGCCGCCACCACGAAGAGGGCGTCGCCAGGATCCTCAGCGAACACGATGACGCTGTTTCGCGGGTACGAGCGTTCGCGCACGGCTGCGGCGAGCCGCCCGAGCTCCTGGTCCCCCAAGTGGGCGAACAGGGGAACGCCCCGCAGGGTCTGCACCACGCTCACGGCCACCTCGCCGCCACGGCAGGAAAACACCCAACACTACCGTCCAGTCGTAGGGGTGTCAAATGGCGCGTACGCCAGTGGCTTGCCGCCAAGTTCCTGCCTCCGTTATACTTCCATGTTTCCCGATACCCTGAGCATCAGGAGTTGGCCGTGAAGCCGGACATCCACCCGACGTATCAGCGCGCCACCGTCGCGTGCGCCTGCGGCAACACTTGGGAGACGCGATCTACCCAGCCGTCGATCCACGTTGAAATCTGCTCGAAGTGCCACCCGTTCTTCACTGGCAAGCAGAAGTTGGTGGATACGGCCGGGCGTGTCGAGCGGTTCCAGAGGCGGTACGGCCGGAGCAGCACGTCCCAGAGCGCGTGAGTGAGGACGCGCGGCTGGCCGCCGCGCTCGCCCGAGCGGATGAAGTCGAGCGGGCGCTGGCGGACTCCGCCACCGCGCGGAACCCCAAACGGCTCGGCGCGCTCGGCCGCGAACACGCGCGGCTCGCGAAGATCCGCCACATCGCGCAACGCCTAGCCAAGCTGACCGACGACCTCGCGCAGGCCCGCGAGTTGGCCCGCGACGCCGACCCGGCGCTCGCCGAGCTGGCCCGCGCAGACCGCGAGCGGCTGGAACCGGAGGCCGCCGCGCTCGAGCGTGAGTTGGACGAGCTGCTGGTACCGCCCGACCCCATCGACGATCGCGACGTCATCATGGAGATCCGCGCCGGCACCGGCGGGGACGAGGCGGCGCTGTTTGCGGCGGAGTTGGTCCGGATGTATACGCGCTTCGGGGAGCGGCGTGGCTGGCGGGTCGAAGTGCTCGAGCGCCACGAAGGGAACGTGGGCGGCCTGAAGGAGGCCGTGCTCGCCGTGCGGGGTGAACGGGCCTACGGCCTCCTGCGCCACGAGTCGGGCGTCCACCGCGTACAGCGAGTCCCGGAAACGGAAGCGCAGGGGCGGATTCACACCTCGGCGGCCACGGTGGCGGTCCTGCCGGAAGCCGAGGACGTGGACGTCACGCTCGAGGACAGGGACCTCAAGATCGACGTATTTCGCTCCTCGGGACCGGGCGGTCAGAGCGTGAACACGACGGACAGCGCCGTGCGCGTCACACACCTTCCCACGGGGCTCGTCGTGCAGTGTCAGGACCAAAAGTCGCAACTCCAGAACAAGCTGCGCGCGCTCGACGTGCTCCGGGCGCGGTTGCTCGATCGCATGATTGCCGAACAGGAAGCGGCGCGGTCACGGGAACGTCGCGCGATGGTCGGAACCGGGGATCGCTCCGCCAAGATCCGGACGTACAACTTTCCGCAGAACCGCGTGACGGACCACCGGATCAACTTCACGCTCTACGCGCTCGCGGACGTGATGGACGGCGAGTTGGACCCGCTGCTGACCCCGCTGCAGGCTGCGCGCCGGGCCGAACGGGTGGCCATATGACCACGGTCCGAGATACCTCAACGACGGTCGGCTCCCTGTTGGATCGGGAAGCGGCGGTGCTCAAGGCGGCGGGCGTCTGGGACGGCCGGCGGGAGGCGCTGCAGCTGTGGGCTGCCGTTGCCCATACGTCGCCAGGCGAGGTGTGGCAACGGCGCGAAGCGCCGGTCACGTCCGAGGTCGCGCGGGCCTTCACGGCGGCCGTGCGCCGTCGGGCGGCGGGCGAGCCCGCGGCCTACGCGACAGGCACGGCGGCCTTCCGGGCGCTCGACCTCGAGGTGGATCGTCGCGTGCTGGTCCCCCGACCGGAAACCGAGGGCCTGGTGGACCACGTGCTCCGGTGGGCCGGCGAGCGCGCCCGCTGGGGACTGGCGGTGGATGTTGGCACGGGGAGTGGGTGCATCGCCTTGAGCCTCGCGCTGGAAGGGCGGTTCGCGCGGGTGATCGCGTCGGATGTCTCGCCCGCGGCGCTGACGGTGGCCCGCCGCAATGCCGAACGCGTCGGTGCGGCAACGCCGGTGGAGTTTCGGGAGGGGGACTTGCTCTGGGCCGTGGGCCCGGAGCAGGCGGACGTGA
>Ga0307424_1000161_pt1 | contig 33156 bp, 34 predicted proteins | sample SalMarWE160320MG_FD_202157 | JGI IMG/M metagenome (GOLD analysis project Ga0307424, IMG submission 202157) | Salt marsh sediment microbial communities from the Plum Island Ecosystem LTER, Massachusetts, United States - WE1603-20 | ecosystem: Environmental > Aquatic > Marine > Intertidal zone >... | reverse complement strand
CTCCTTTTCGTTATCCATGATCATGGCGTTTGCTAACAGTTCATGTATTCCGGTCACCCCCACCTCGGGGGCCCAGTATTCCATGAGTGTCGGGAAGGCGGCCCGGTCTATGGCGCAGATGCAGGCTAACATATTTACCCCGTGCTTGTCGCGGACATGGCGGACGGCATTGGCACGGGCAAAGCCGCCCCTCATCCGCAATTCCATGTCCTCTCCAGCATGGAGGCCTGCACCGCTGCCGCAACAGAATGTCCGTTCCCGGATGGTCTCTTCAGGCATTTCATAAAAATTATTGCATACCTTTTTTATAATATAACGCGGCTCCTCTAACATACCCATGCCCCGGGCCACGTTGCAGGAGTCGTGATAGGTTAGTCTAATATGATCATTGCGCTTGGGATCAAATTTGAGTTTGCCTTCCTTGATAAGGTCGGCGGTAAACTCGCATATGTGAACTGCTTTGGTGGAGGAGGTATTCTCAAACCGGGTTCCGGTAACAGGAGATACCGGCGTTTCAAGGAAATCGGGAGGGCCATTCATGGTATCCATATACTGGTTCAGGACACGCCACATATGGCCGCACTCACCGCCTAAGATATATTTCACACCGAGTCTCTCAGCCTCTGCGTAAATCTTGGCGTTCAACAGTTTGGCGATCTCGTGGCTGGTAAAATAGCCGAAGTTGCCGCCCTCTGCGGCATAGGTGGACCAGGTATAGTCCAGGCCCAATTGATGGAAAAGCATCAGATAGCCCATGCAGGTGAATATGCCAGGTTCCGAGTAGTAATCGCCGGACGAGGTGACAAATAGGATCTCGGCCCCCTTGCGGTTGAAAGAGGGGTCAATCCTGATTCCGGTAATCTCCTCGATGTCGTCGCAGAGGAAATCAATCGATTCCTTCATGGCCTGGGGCTCCATGCCGATATGATTCCCCACATGATGACACTTGGCAACGGGTGACGCAATCCAGTCGATGTTCAGGCCCAAGAGATTCAACAGCTCCCTCGCAATAATGGTGATCTCGGCCGTGTCAATGCCGTATGGGCAGAAGAGGGAGCAGCGCCGGCACTCCGTGCACTGAAAGAAGTAGTACCACCACTCCTTCAATACCTTCTCGGTAAGGCCGCGGGCCCCGACCATTTTGCCCATGATCTTCCCGGCCCCTGTGAAATTGTGACGGTACACCGATCGAAGGAGTTCGGCCCTGAGCACCGGCATATTCTTTGGATCACCTGATCCGATAAAGAAATGACACTTGTCCGCGCAGGCCCCGCAACGCACACAGGTATCCATAAAAATCCGGAGGGAACGAAATTTTTCCAACCGTTCACCCAGTCCATCCATTATGATATCCTGCCAGTTGTCCGGCAGCTTCCAGTCATCGTCTTCTACCCGCCAGTCGCGGGGGTTGGGCATGTTCAGGGCCTCGATGTCCTTGGACCGGGCAGCGTGGCAGAATATCCCCTTTTTAAACAGGGCAGGGGTGTCCATCCACCCGGTCTCCGGCATGGTAAGATCTATCTGAGAGAGTTCTTCAGGTTCGGGGAGATCATTATCCACGGCCTTACTCCTTTCCTAGCAAAGACGCGGGGTCCTTGTCCAGCGGGATACCCGCTTCAGTCATTTTGTCACGGAATTCCTCTTCAAACGCATCATAGGTATGGAATTTCACAGGATAGTTCCAGGGGTTCTTATGATGGAGCGCGCGGTTGTCATTGGCCATATTCCTGGTCGGAGAAAAGAAGATGCCCCCTGCGTGCATCAGCTTGCTGAAGGGGAAGTAGGCTAACAGGGTACTGACCAGGAAGATGTGGATGTAAAAGAGCAGCCCTATTCCCTCAATCATCACAGGCTTGAAAGAAATTAGACCCATGATCAGCTCCTTCACAGAGGGAACATCGATCCCCACTATGTAGCGCATCAGAGCCCCGGTGCTGGCAATGGCTATGAGGAGAAACAGAGGGAAAAAATCGTTCATCAGGGAGATGTAACGGAGTCTCGGGATGACAAGTCTTCTCGCAAAAAGCAGGAACACTGCGCAGAGCAGGACCAGACCGCTGATCATTACCTCGGGGATCCCGACTTCAAGCCACCCGTCAAGCCCTTCCACAAACCTCACAGGAAACGGAACCGGGTTGGTAAAGAACCTCAGATGTCTGAAAAGAGTCATAAACATTGCGTAATGAAAGAGAATGGCGAAGATCCAGAGCCATTTGGCCGAGGCGTATGTAACACCCGTGCCCTGTTTCCCCACCCTCGGGGAGAGATTCCTGAAAAGAGATCGAAACAGAAAGACCTCGAAAAAGATGCGACCGATAACCTGACCGGTGGAGGAAGGATTGTCTAATTTGGACTGTCTGATCCAGTTCAGGCTCTTCTGCTGGCCGCCGGTGGTCGGGATCTTGAAGGGGTTCGGGATGTACGACCACTTGATGAGACGTTGAAGAACGCCGAAAAAAAAGATGGCCATGGCAGCGTAGGGAATGATAACGCCAAAAAGATAGGTGAGCCCCAGACCCTGGACCCCGACCCATGGGACAAGGATAAGGATGGTTAGCGCGATCAACGCATAGGCGATACCGATCATAAGTCATCCCTTGATGTTAGCGGTTAAAAAGCTCGTCAGGATGCGCACAGGTCGGGAAGTTTAGGGAACCCGACCCTGTATGTCAATAGGGAAGTGGATTTAAGACACGTCAAGGAAATCGCTGTGAGCGTCTCATGGTATACAGGCGATCCGAATATGCCCAGTCCATATGCTATCTGTCAGGATGTATCTGACCACTTGATATATTGATCATAAAAGGCGCTCTTTTTGACGAACAGATCCGATTTGTAAGCCCCCGTCCTCTCTCTGCGGATATCTGCAAGACCAAAGTACTCGCAGAATCGGTCCAAAAATCGGAGTGAAAAGCAGCCCCGGATGTCCTCTATTCGGAGCAACGGCATGGTCTCCTCGGCCTCGCCGATGACAGCCGGGAAGGCCCGGATAAAGGAATCACCCAATTCCCCAGCCGCAATAAACTGCCGTCCTTTTCGATGCAGCATAAACAAAGAGAACACAACTCCCCCCTGGATGATCCAGAACGAAGGATACCGATCCTGAAAGGCCCAGTTGAAACGACGTACAAACACATTCATAAGCGAGAAAAAATGCGATCCGGAAAACCCCTGTTCGATGAGTCTTGTACCCTTGGCCGTCAGGCTGTAATGATTTTTCATCTTCTTCAACCAGCCGCACATCTTGAGCACGTGTCGTAAACTGTTTACGGCCAAGGCATCCTCTTCGGATCTGATACTTCGATGGAACCGGTCAGAAGGATCAAGAAATTCAGTATAGAGTTCCTGGGCAAAGGCGAGAGGCAGATTTCCCTTGGTTGTTCCCTTGAGAGGTTCGACCTGTTTCAGTCTGGTCAAAAAGAACAGAGAGTTCTTCACAACCGGGATTTGCAGAAAGGCTTCCGGTTCGAGGGCTTGGTTGAACCGGACCATGTCTTCCAGGGTCTCCAGTGGATGATGCAACATTCGGTGGATCTGCTCTGAGGAAAAGCCTAAAAAATCTATCTGGGGAACCGCTTGTTTTCTTTCCATAAAATGACCAACGAACTCATTTGCCTCTTCGAGGGACTCGAATTCCCGGTTGTTCAACTGCTCCCTTATCTCTTCCATTACCTGTTGGGCCAGATTCTTTTCAGATTTCTGATCCTGCTTTCCCAGGCAACAGTTCTTATATTTCTTGCCCGAACCGCAAGGGCATGGATCGTTTTTTCCAATCTTTTTCATGACATCCTCCATATACATGCCTGAAAAAAAGCACATGCAGTTAATGGGTATCGGGTTTTCGATGCTAATTTGAATGATGCCTTGGCGTGGGACCCTCATCTTGATGTCTGTTTTTTCCATCTTTTTTGTGCCCTTTTTTCAAAGGACTCGCGATGTTCAGGGTGTTTGCCAGCCGCAATCTCCTCAAAACCTCCAATGAAGCTGTATTTTCTGGAATGATCTTTCCGCACGCTGTCAACGAGGGATAACCACATTTGGTCGCATCCCGCCTTTTCATAAAGCTTCCTGGCATTCCGGAAATGTTCCAGCGCGTAATGATAATATTTGCTTTTTCCCTTCCGAACAATCCGCATTCCCAGGGCAGCGTAGATCTTAGCTGCGGCCTGGCTATGTTTTTTTGCAAGCCCCCTTGCCGCCTTCTCGGTGGTATAATGGCCGATCTTTTCAAGCTTATCGTCTCCAATATCAACAATGTGCTCTGAAAGGACCTCCCACTCTTTAGTTGCCGTGCAGATCTCAATAAATGCGGACAATGAGGACTTTTTTGCTTCCTGTATCGCCTTTTCATGCCAATGGCGGAAATCTTCTTTGGGGATGTATTTCCTCAGCCGGTCATAGCCGATGTCCGAAGGGTATTCTATGAATTCTGCCCAGGCGCTTTCAAGGGCATCTTCTCTCCTTCCCAGTTTGTTGAGCAATTCCTGTCTGATTCCTGTCAATTGATAACTGGACTGATTCCCCCATTCACGTTCCTTTTCAAGCTTCAGCCCTTTTTCAGCCCATGTCAGCGCATCATCATAGCGCCTTTTTGCTTCTTGAAGTGAAGCGATATGTTCGCAATCCGTTGGAGTTATCCCCACCTTCCCACAAAGCGCAAGGTAGGCCTTAACATCCTTCTTCACAACATAGATGTCTTTCAACGTATTCGTACTCAGGTAAACATCTGCGGGATAGTCAAAAATAAATCTACTCTTTTTGGATTCGAAAGGGGCGAAGGCTTCCTCAAATCTATCCTGAAAATGCTGTCTGAATAATACAAAGCCTGCCTTGTTGAGAACCTTGGCCAGTTCCTTTTCCATATCATAACAAAACCCATAGCCATCATTCTCCATCCAGTTCAGGATATCACCAACGGTTTCCTCTGCCGCGTGTCCTGCCTCTTGTCTCGCCTTGATCCAGGATAAGAACAAATCCTGAAAAAACATTCCGAGATTACCACCTGAATCGTCAATTTCTTCCACCTTTTCATAGCATCCGGACAGAAACAGCTCATACAACCGAACAGCTCGATCGGCTTCTCCTCCCTCTGTCAAGTCATCAATCTTGTCTTTTATATCTTCCAGGTCGTGAACAAAGTCCCAGGACTGATTGTACGATATGAATTGGCCCAGGTCCAACGCCCTTTCTATCTGAGAAATCAACGGATCTGTATTCCTTTTCTTTTTCATATTAACCCCGGCATATGAAGCCTGTTCCCCTTGGTCTTGTCCTGCTGTAGGATATCGCAGATTAATTTTTCGGTCTTGTGAATGGCTGCCTGGGACCGGATCTTTTTCCAACGCTGTTATTGGTCCCCACGCTTGCGTTTTTATAGAAAAAGATGTCGATGCTATCGACATATAATTCAAACGTCTCGATAAATTATCATTTTATAGGCACATTGCCTGAAAGAATCATAAATATGCGCTGCACTGATGCATATTTTTCACATATGCACTAATTTTGCTAAAATCAGTTCATGTTTGGAAATTTTTAAACAAATCATTCAGTTCGGAATTAATTCCCTTCCGGCCTTCATAGTCATTCTGCCCTTTGTCCTCTTTTTTCATGTCCAGATCATGCCCATTTCCAAATAACGTGTCCACAAAATGAGAAAATATGGACACGTTTTAATAACGTGTCCACAACATGGACATATTGTTTTGAAAGGACCTCAATAATTCTTTTCTCTTGAGTATCCGTTCTCAAAAAGAAGCTCCTACATCAACCTCCCGCCTTCAGAAAACACAGCCTGTTCATAAAGTGTTCCAGTCTGGCAACACTTTGGCAAATTCCTCCTGAAATGCAGGCCGTCTCAGGTTCATCTGCTTTACTTTACGGCCAAATTCCTTCCATTTTTCAGGGGCTTTCATCACATCAACCCAGACATGCCGAAGCTTGGCCATCACCAGGGCTTTTTGGGCATAGGTCTTCCGGTCAAAACTGGCGTTGAGAGTGCCAAGGCCGGTCCTGTAGAAAGAGAGAATCTCTTCCGGATACAACTGTTCCAAGTCTCTCGCTATCTTGAGGATTTCATTCCCGTCATACTGTGGAAGAGGATAACGGGACTTCTTCAGAAGGCTCAAGGCCTTATCATATTCCTTTCGAAACATATGGATCTTCAGTCTTTCCGCATCCCGTGCCTTTTCAAGTCTCTTGAGTATTCTCGGTTCGAACTCATTCCACTCTTGCTTGGTGCACATTTTCTTAAAGGCCTTGTAATCCTTCAGGGTCAAACCATCTGTTGCCTGGTCGAATTGGAGTTCCAGATATCCGGACCGATTATCCGATTCTTGTGCACGCTCCATCATAAATGAACGGAGTTCATCCATTCGACCTTCTGCCTCTTTGAGCCCTTTCCTGGCGATCTCAACAGCTTTGTCCCTCTCTCCTGTTTCCCAATAAAAAGTGGCCAGATCATGATAGTCGGCGCCGTACTTCATGCTGCGGGAGCGTAGTTCCAGGTATTTCTTGTGATCGCCAATGTTTCGGTAGATCCGCCGGGCTCGGTTAATGGGCCAGTCTCGGCCAATCGCTTCAAAACGTTCTGCCAGATCTCGAAAGTCCTCCTCGTCATAGCAGGCGGAATAAGCAACGTCGTAAAGCGCATCATCCAACCCGGCGTTCCCGCTTTGGATGTATGGCAGAACCTCATCGAGAAGTTCCCGGCGGTGCTCACAGGGGATTTTCTTCTCTTGGAGTCCCTTGGATAGTTCGTAAAGGAGTTCACCGACATGGTTAGCCAAATCGTAATCACCGCCACCGTATTCATCCAGCTCGGATAGGTCCGGTTCCAGTTCCCACCAGAGTGCAAACAAGGCCTCAGAGTCGGAAACGGCGTCTTCTTCCGGAGCCAGGGTCACATGGCCCTTGAGAAACTCAAAGGATTCACGCCGGATCTCCGGCCTATCCGAAGCAAGCTCCTTAATCAGTTTTCCCAGGATTTCAGGACTCGCTGCCTCAATGAGTCCTTCAAGAGGGTCTTTTCGTTTCTTCATTTTCTTCGCTTTCATTTTTTGAAATTATCCATGAGAATGAGCGTTGGATTTTCGATAGTAATGCATATAGTTCTCTTGATTGGTTCTCTCAGAAAACCCGTGGGGCTTCTTTATCAGTCTAAAGAAGCCAGCTATTTCGCTTCAGTGCAGAAATATCATTTTCAAGCCTTTGAAACGCGTTTAGCTGCCGCAATGGTGAATAATCGGAAATCAATTCAGTAATACGAATGCGGCATTCACCCGTTTTGAACTTCTTCAAGCGTCTTCCTCTAAGTCCGCTGGCATCCCTCAAAATCTGAAATAAGAGGTCCTTGGGATCGGGGATTTGTTCAATTATGGATAGCGGAGGGATGTCCAATGGATTCTTTCCGTTGGGATTGCCAGCGGCAAGCCGGATCGCAGGTTCGTCGAACAGCAACCAGGCTTCAGTCATTCTCACGGGTACCACACAAATGGCCGGCACTTGAAAACCCCGTTGTATTGCCTCCCTGGCCGCGGTGCGGATTTCCCGGTAGCGGGTTTTAGGATCTTCCCCTTCAGCGTCTCTATGTACGAAAAGCAGGTCGCATGGGAAGAGATCTATTGCGGATAAAATGCGCTCAAGCAGACTTTGTGGGGGACGAGGCAAACGGCCCAAATCGGCCCATTCAGGTTGGACCCGTCTTACACTCCCCTTTTCCCGCAAGGCCCAGGTGAGGATGGGAAGCAACGCACGATCCGAGGACCCATCGGAGATCAGTGTATAACGAATCTCATCCATTGTTGTGAGCTCCCCATTGGAAACGCATCTGTTGAAGGTCTTCGCGATCCGCAACACGCCTGGATCGCGGCGCCCTTTCTGGTGATGGTGATGCAGTGGGGTTGAGGTAGGTCAGAAGCTTTCCTTTGGAGACAATGGAAGGCTTTTCAGGCGCCTTCGTACGCCAGGTATTTGAGAGGCAACTAAAAATGACCTTCTTGAATCTTTGGCCATCTCTTATGTCGTCTCTGTTCTCAGCTACCAGGAGGCTGCCGTCGGGTACTTCACTGACGACCGCAGGCGAATGGGTATTGACGATGACCTGCCGTAAAGGATTTGTTTCATCCACTTGCTCATTAGGGTCTGTTGCGATGTCCTGAAGCAGGTTTAGCATGGCTGGAATGCGTTCGGGGTGTATTCCGTTTTCCGGTTCTTCAAGACAAATTACTCCTTGAGCGCTGACATCCAGTTCGAGAACGGACAAAGCTAAAAAACGCAGGGTCCCGTCTGACAAAGAACGAGCAGGATGATCCGTTCCGTCTATACCTGTGACTTGAAGCGTGAGAATCTCGCGCTTGTCATCTCGGTCAACCCACACTTTACTTACATCACCAATCAGGGTGGCCAGTCTGTTGGCAACCTGGGTATAGGTGAAGTCAGGGTCAACAACCTGTTCAGATTTTTCCGCACCTGTCACGGTAGTCTGGGCCAAATGGTAGAGAGTCGCAGCAAGATGCTGCCCATTGGCTGAAAGATGAGGCGATGCATTCATTTCGTCTGGCTTACGCAAAGCGGAAGGCTCCAGTTGTAAGATCTGCCAGGATTTCATTTCCTTTCTGGCACACAGAACCGTGGGACTTTCGGCAGCATTGGCAGAAGAAAGAACCGTCCGAGGGAGATTTGCCGCCGATCGTGAGAGAGTTCTACCCTTAATTTGATCTTGATGGAGTTTTATGACAACACCCTCATCCTCTCCCTCTGTAGAAATAAATGGGGAACGGCGGGCTCCCACCACGACCGAGTCTCGCCACTTTTTCGGGCTGTGCGGAAAGAGTAGGTGTTTACCTGCTTCACCCTTCTTGATATGGGAAAGCTCCTCCTTCAGAATTTCCAATGATCCAGAAGAGGTGCTGTTCCGGATATCCTCGCGATAGCCTAACTCAAGAAGGTATCTCAGGATGGTAATGCTCGCTTCGCCTGTTTGTCCGAGATCATCATCGGCCTTTTCCGGGACGATCATTTCTGCTTTAAAGGACATTCTATCCGCATAATGATCCCCTACTCGGTGAAAGAGGCTGCGCAGATCGGCTGCACTGCCACCCTCAGCCCGCACGGATAACGCGGCTTCGATAAGTGTTTCGTTTGCCAGCATGCTCAAGAAGCGGATCGCATCAAAAAGGTTCGATTTGCCCACGCCATTAACACCGGCAACGCACGTAAACGGACCAAAGCGCACATCCACATCCACCAAATTCTTAAAACCGTTGACCTTTAATCGCGTAAGCATTTCGTTTAATCCTTATGTCTCGAGTTATCCGATTCTTCTTGTATCCTCATATGGCTTCAATGCATCAATCCTTGATCTTGGAAGCTGTAATAACCATTCTTTGAAATGATAATGTGGTCCAATATCTTTATCCCTTGGCTTTATCTCACCTCAGGATATCGCATACGGGCTTTATGGCCTTATTCATGGCCGCCTGGGAATTAAGTATCGTTCCATTGTTACTGTTTTTCTCCATGCTCCCCTTTCGGTCAATAAACCGTATCGATAAATTATCATTTTATGGACACATTGCCTGGCATAATCTTAAACATGCACTGCACTGGTGCATATTTTTCAGATATGCACTAATATGATTAAAATCAGTGCACATTTGAGACATCTATCAACAAATCATGCAGTTCGGTATTAATTCCCTTCCGGCCTTCATAGTTATTCAGCCCTTTGGCATCTTTTTTCATGTCCAAATCATGCCCACATCCAAATAACGTGTCCATAAAACAATAAAATTTGGACACATTATCCAAGTCAGTAACATGTCTCTTTCACTAACATGTTTTTGAAACGTGTCGAAATATAGCAATGTTATTTACACGTTGTTCTTTCATGTCGCTAACATCGACACATTATTTTGAAAGGATCTCATATAGTTTCGTGTTCAGATAAAGATTTTCCTTCCCCACTTTGTTTCCCATCACTGATTTTCCGTTATACCGCGTCAAAGGCGGTAATGATCCGAAATGTTTATATATCTCCCTTTTCCAAGAAACTGTAATAATTGGATGGGTTGGCGGGCTTAATTCGTTGAGAATCAAGGAATATCTTCTCATCGTTTTTATCCAATCATGGCCCTAATTTATCAAGCCGTGCTCCTGGAAGCTGAAATATCCCTTTTTGGTGATGATAATGTGGTCGAGGATTCTGAGTCCGAGGATCTTTCCTGCTTCGGTCAGTTGTTTGTGGGTCTTTGCGTCAATGTCGCTGGGCTTCGGGTCGCCCGATGGATGGTTGTGGGCAAATATCACGGCGGCCGCCCGGTCTGCAATCACATCGGCAAAGACCTCACGCGGATGGATCTGGCTGCTGTTCACCAGGCCGATGGTGACGATACGCTTTTCAATGACCTCGTTGGCCCCATTTAGCGATATGCAGACAAAATATTCCTGCTGCTTCCTGGTAATATCTGCAACCAATGGCAGGATATCCTGCGTGTTCCTTATCTTTTGGGTCTCTTTGAGCAGGTATCTCCTTGCCAGTTCAAACGCCGAGAGGATCTGTGCGGCCTTGGCAAGACCCATCCCGGGAACGGAGGTGAGATGATCAACAGAAAGATCCTCTCTGTGTTCGCGAATCAACCGTGCAACGTTCCTGGCCATGGTAACGATATCCATCCCTTCAATCCCGCGGCCGAGAATGGCGGCAACCAGCTCCTCGTCGGTCAGGGCGGATGCGCCCCTTTCCCGCAGCTTTTCGCGGGGCCGGCTGTGTTGGGGCATGTCTTTAATGGTCTTCATGGGTCTTCTTTTCCTTTGCCCACTTTCTTGCCATAGGCAGTCTTCTTTTCCTTTACCACAAACCCAATCTTCTTGCGTGGTTTCTCAGGCGGCGTCATGAGTTGCCTGATCGCCTCAAGAATGGCCTGAATCTGTTGATCATGACTTGCAAGTCGATACTCAAGCTCACCAACTTTTTGTAACAATTGAGTGTGCGTTTCCACCATTTTGCGGAGCCTGACAAATGCGCGAACCACAAAGATACTGGCCTCTATGGCTCGTGGTGAATTGATGACGCTGGCTGCCATTATTGCTCCATGTTCTGTAAATGCATAAGGAAGCGACGGTGAAAATTTGAGTATGGACAGGTGGTCGCAATTTGCGACCACCTTTGCTTTTTCTTCATCTGTAATCCGGAAGATAAAATCGTCTGGAAAACGACTTCGATTGCGCCTTACCTGTTCATTAAGCCGTTTCGTGGTTACGTTGTAGAGCTGTGCCAGATCTCGATCCAATATTATCTTTTGTCCTCGTATGACAAGGATGATGTTTTCAATTTTACCAACCGGAATAAGTCCATTTTCACTCATGAATGCTCCTTTTATTCTCCCCAGACTTCAGCGATCTTGACCCTTATCTTTTTCTCAAAAATCTCAATCAGCCTTTTGTTGGTCTCCACAAGCTCCCGCTCCGCCTCGATTTCCGCGACGATTTTTTGTTGGGTTTCAAGGGGTGGGAGGGGAATTTGAAGGTCACGGATGAGCCTTAAGGGAATAAATTTTTGTGAAGAACCATTTGATCTTTTTAGGTAATGGCTACTAATCAAATCAGATTCCAAAATTAGCTTTAAAAAGAGCCGATCTATCTTCGACTTTTCGAAAAATTTTATGAGTGCTACATTCTTGATCGCAAATTCTCTATCTTTCTTAACTACAATTGGGTTCCCTATCGTTCCAATCATTGGCATTATTATATCGCCATTATCAACTTTCGACCTCCTGTTTATTTTATCCAAGTCTTCTGCTGAAATTAGATTGGCGGTAGAAAAATCTATCTTGCCTTCTCTGACATTCTTTGATGTGACCAAAGGAAATCCTTCTATGTGATATTTCGGGCTGTCGTGAGTGCCATCTCGAACATCACATATCTGTTTCAGCTCCACCAACGGCCAATCGGGGTCGATTTTGATTGTGGGTTTGTAGTGTTGGACGACCTGTTTCGCGCCATCGATGATTTTATGATAACCGTCCAGTTCCGCGACAATCTTTTCCTGAACTTCCAAGGGGGGGAGGGGAAGCTTTATTGCTTGATAAACATCGTTTCTATTTAATCCTGGAACCGCTCCGCCACCTCTCAAATCGGTTAATTTCACACTTTTCAAGATGGAAAATAGAAACCTCAGATTGGCCGTAGATTGGCTTTTCAACCTCACATAGTAGGTTGTATCAATAGGAAAGCAGTTTTCATCAATCCAAACAACCTCACCTGCAGAACCTTTTCTTCCCACAACAATTACCGGACCTTCGATAAGGTAAGAATCGTGCCATCCCGCTATTCCATTGGAACCTACAACTGGAAATGGACCTGGTTTCCTTTTCGCCTTTGGTAAGCTTGCACCATATTCTAACGTACAAATATCGGTGAACGCCACCATCGGCCACTTCACATTCGCGTAACTGACAACATCCCTGTACCTGTTCCCGGAGAGGTTATAATCACCGGATTCGGCGATTCTTCCCTTGCCTACGGCATGCGCCATTGTCTTGTCGTCCTCCCGAAGCCCAACGCCTTTGTTTTCTCGAATTGCCTGCTGCCAGGCCTTGACTATTTCAAGGGCCCTGGGCAGGTCGTTTTTTTCAATGGGCCGGCGCTGGGCGCCAAGGTCGAAGCCGTCATTTGCCAACTTGACGAACAGGATGTCGCCGGCCTTCTTGGCCAGGACCTTATCCATGAGCAGGATGCTGGTCTTGACGCCTGAATAGGGCTGAAAGATACCTGCCGGCAGGGAGACGACAGCGTAAAGATAACCTTCCTCCACCAGCATTTTCCGCAGGTTCTTGTACGCATTCTGGGACTGAAATATGATCCCTTCGGGGACAATGACCCCGGCCCTGCCGTGGACGTTGAGGTGTTCGGCGATATAGTCAACAAAGAGGACTTCGCTCCTTTTCGCCTTGATGATAAATCGCTGATGGGGCCTGATGCCGCCTTTGGGTGTCATGAAGGGCGGATTTGCCAGGATCACATCATAACGCTCGTCCCACCGGTCTTCGCTTGTAAGGGTGTCGTATTCATAGATCGATGGATCGGCAAAGCTGTGGAGATACATGTTGACCAGGGAAAGGCGCACCATGTCCGGGGAGATGTCGTAGCCGCAGAAATTGGTCATGAGCCTGTCTTTGTCATCCGTGGTGAGGAGGTCGCCGGGGCGGTCCTTGGTATTTTGCCGGAGGATATGTTTGTAGGATGAGATCAGGAATCCGGATGTCCCGCACGCAGGATCAAGGACCGTGTTTTCTTTGGCGGGATTCACAATCTCCACGATAAAATCAATGATATGGCGCGGGGTGCGAAACTGCCCGGCATCTCCCTGACTGCTCAGAACAGAGAGCAGGTATTCAAAGGCATCCCCAAGGCGTTCGCTGTGGTCGTAGTTGAAACCGTTTATCTCCTTCAGGAAGAGGTTGAGCGTTTCCGGGTCCCTGTAAGGGAGAAATGCACCCTTGAAGATATCCCTGAAAAGCTGGGGGACATTTTCGTTCAGGTTCATCTTTTCGATACCTTCGGCATAGAGGAGAAGACGCTCGTAGCCGCTGAGTCTGGGGTCCAGCAGTCGGCTCCAGGCATATTGTCTGAATTGGTCTGCAAAGAAGGTGGCTTTACCCCCGAGCTCCTCGGTTTGACTGTCCATGTCGTCCATGAACTTGTAAATCAGGGCGATGGTTATCTGTTCCACCTGGGACTTGGGGTCAGGGACCTTGCCCACAAGGATGTCACGTGCGGAATCTATCCGTTTCTTGGTTCCATTATCGAGCATGTTGAGCTTTTTCCCGTTTTGCGCTTCGACGGTCCTAGGCAGCTTGCTTTTCCTTTACCTCGAACCCAATCTTTTTGCGGGGCCTCTCTGGTGGCGTCATTAAGGCACGGATTGCATCAAAGACAACTTTGAACTGGTCATCATATTTCTTTTCTATTTCCGATAATTTCTTGGCCAGTTCTGTATGCGCTGCCAGTAAGCGACGAAGCCGAACAAAGGCTCTCATAATTTCAATATTCACTTTGACTGCCGTCGGACTGTTCAATACACCCGGAAGCATAGCGACTCCCTTTTCAGTAAAGGCATAGGGCAGATATCGACGTCCTCCGCGTTGCCTTTTTGAGGTTCCAATTTGGAACCTCAAATTGTCAGATTCTTCAATCATGAGTTGAAACATGAAATCCTCCGGAAATCTTTCCAGATGCCGCTTTACGGCCTTGTTCAGAATTTTTGTCTCTACCCCATACAATTGGGTTAGGTCAGCATCCAGCATAACTTTTTGCCCCCGTATCAAAAAGATGGATTGTTCAATCCGCTCAATAGAAATATTGCTCGACTTTTTATTTATACCTGTTCCTCTCAACCAACACTACATGAACGTGTTCAGGGGGACATAGTCCTTTACATATTCAGGGATGACATCCCGCCAGTCTTCAAGGGCCTTCAGATCAGCGATACTAACCTTTGGGTTGGTGGCAAGGCGGTTATAATCCATTTTCTCTATGATGTCCCGGATTTCATTGTCCGTGATATGGGCCTTAAAAAAGTCCCTTAAGCTGATCTAAGCCTGTTTCCCTAACCGTATCAGGAGTCACTAAATCCACCGGCGGGTTATTCACTTGCTTCTTTCTCTTATGATCATACTGCTCAATCGGCTTCTGTCCGGATCTCTTGTTTTTCCCTGCCATTAGCTTAACCCCTTTGCTCAATGGGCGTTTCTATCGTCTTTTTGATATGTTTCTCCAACCTTTCCACCTCTTTCGCAAAAATACCCGGGTCCATTTCTTCCCAAAGATTCCAGTAATCCAAGTAGCCCTCGGGATCATTTTTTATTTTTCGAATGAATTTCAAAATTCCGTTGAGATAAGTGTTTTCGTCCTTATAATCTTTGCACTGCACACCTAAATCACATTTCAGGAAATCAGTAATTCCATTTGCAATAATAATGGATTCATACGCCATTTCGGTAAGATCATCTGTATCCATTATCGCCTGTCTCATTCCAAGTCCGGGAGTCGGTCGCGAGGCAGCAAAAGGCGTATTGACCGTGCCTGTTGAGGAACTTTCTCGATCAAGCCCTTCTTTTCCAGTGTCAGTACCATCTGATGCACAGAAGGAGCGGAAACTCTGAAATACCTCTGCATATCTGCTTCAGCCGGAGCGTATCCATGCATTTCTGTATAATAGTAAACGAAAGCAAGGTATTGACCCTGTTTCCTTGTGTATTTGGTTTCCATTACATTTCCAGTTCGTAATGTAAAGAAGAGGCCGCTAACTTTACATGAAAAGTGTTTGATGTAAAGTTTCGCCCGTTTTCTATGATGATCAATCCAAAAACAAGGCTAAATAACGACCAAAAACATATAGCTGGCTTCGTCTTATTTTCTCCCATTTCTTCAGTATTTGTAGATCTTCGAAATCGCGGATAAGGGAACTGGCGGTCTGATGGGTCACGTTGAGAAGCTCAGCAACCTCATTGGCCGTTACGAGCGGCTTCCGATAGAGATGATTCAGGAGCAGACGCGCATTTTCAGCCTTTTTGCCTAAGGATAAGGTCGTCCGCTCAACCTCTTTTCGAAGCTCCAGGATGGACTGAAAGGTCGCGGCTCCTTTGTGCCCGGTGTCCCGAATAGCGGTCAGCAGAAAACGCACCCAATGCCCCATGTCGTCTGACTCGCGAGCGCGGGTCAAAGCATCATAGTAGTCGCCTTTGTGTTTTTCGATATGGGCCGACAAATACAGTGTCGGCTTCTTTAGCAAACCTTTACTCACCAGATACAGCGTGATCAGCAATCGTCCAATACGCCCATTCCCGTCAAGAAACGGATGAATGGTCTCAAACTGATAATGGGCAATGGAGATCCGGACCAGATCGGGAATCAGTAAGGCGTCATTGTGCAGAAATCTTTCCAAATCACTCATCAATTCAGGCAACTCGGTGTGATGGGGTGGGACAAAGGCTGCATCCGAAGGCCCACTGCCACCGATCCAGTTCTGGCTTTTTCGGAATTCCCCAGGCTGCTTTCCTTCCCCTCGCACGCCCTCAAGGAGGATTTCGTGAGCATTTCTCAGAAGGCGGTTTGAAAGCGGCAGCCTCTCCAGGTCTTCGATGGCTCTGCTCATAGCCTTAATATAGTTCTGGACCTCCTGCCAGTCATTCCGGCGTTCAGGGTCTACCAACTCTTTGGGTTTCAGTGCTTCATCGATTTCAGTCTGAGTGCCTTCGATACGGCTGGAGGTGTTTGCCTCTTTAAGAACGTGCATTCGAATGAACAGATCCACATCAGGAACGATCAGGGAAAAAGCATTCAGCTCCCCTATGGCCCGTGTTGCCTGTTCAAGCAATGTGCTGATGCGAGGGTCGTCCCATGTCCAATCATGGTTCACGAACCCAGGTAAAAAACTTTGATACTGATACTGTTGTACCCAGCGACCGGCCTTAAAGTTCTTGAAGTTCATGCCGGTACATTCTCCGTTGGCGTGTTCGTATTGACTCTGGCCTTGCCGGTCAGCAGGTCGTACATAAGGCCCTTTATTTCAATTAGGTAGATTTCGGGATCCATTATTCGCTTATACTGTCAAGAGAGTGAGTCCTATCGAGAATTGCAGACTGCATATCTATAAAAGAGATCCACTCCATGAAATTCCCGGAATCGTCAACTGAACCGGCATGAAACTTCTGAGCGAAATTTTCGGATTGCATATTAATTATAAATTCATACCAATTTAGCATAAATTTGTCAATCTCTATGAATCAGACGAAAGTGGTACGAAAAGGGCTGCAAGGCAAGGTAAGTGGCGGTTGCAAAAAATATCCCTTGCAAAAATACCCCTCACTGATGATATAGTTCCTGCACATCGAAAACGCTCAAAAATGACCGGAAACGGGGAAACAGAATGGTTTTTAACTGGCTGCACATGGCGATCTTGCTCTTCTTTGGTGTGGGATTCTTCATGGCCGGCGCAGCCCTGATAACGCCTTTCTTCCTCTCGCCTAAATCCAGGGACCGCCAGATGGGTATGCCCTATGAATGCGGCATTATTCCCATTAAAGGTGCCTGGATCCGCTTTCATATCAATTACTACATTTACGCACTCATCTTCTTGGCCTTTGAGGTTGACGTGCTCTATCTCTTCCCCGTGGCAGTGGCCTATGGTGAGGCCGTGGGTCTTTCCGCTTTCTTCAAGGTATTTGTTTTTGTCTCTGTTTTGGCACTGGCCGTTGTTTTCTTCTGGGCAAAAGGGGTATTCAAGTGGCCGAAAAAGATATGATCACAGGGCCCGGGCATAATGTTGATCCCCCCATCTTCCAAATGGAATTAGCCGGGAAGATATTGGATGTATGCCGCTCCATGTCTCTCTGGCCATTGACATTCGGTCTTGCCTGCTGCGCCATTGAGATGATGGCCGTGGGTATGGCAAGGTTTGATATCGCTCGGTTCGGTGCAGAGGTGTTCAGGCCCTCTCCGCGCCAGTCGGATCTGATGATTGTGGCAGGAACGGTGACCCAAAAACTGGCCCCGGTCATTGTCAGGCTCTATGAGCAGATGCCCGCGCCCAAGTGGGTCATCGCCATGGGGAATTGCGCTATTTCAGGGGGGCCTTTCAAGTTCGAGGGGCAATATTCCATTGTGGAGGGCGTGGATCAAATCATACCGGTTGATGTCTATGTCCCGGGCTGCCCGGCCCGGCCCGAAGCCCTCCTTGAGGGGCTCTTTGAACTCCAGAAAAAGATATCCGGCAAAAGATGGTGGCCCCAGGCTCCAATGGGAGAAGGGCCATGAACCCCGGATGGATGGAAGGGCTCAATACTCTGGGCAGGTCAAGAAATTCCTACGAGAGGACGGGGAAGTCATGGTCTGTTCTTTTAGCCCATGAGGCGGTGAGAGATGCGGTTCGGCATCTGTATGAGGAGGAGTTTTTCTTAGAAGACATCACGGGCATGGACTGCGCCGAAGGGTTTGTAGCGGTCTACCACTTCGACCATTTTGTCAAGCCCGGCAGGGTTGCCCTCTATGTCACCGCCGCTCACGAAAACCCTGCAATTCCGTCGGTAAGCGACATCTTCACCGGCGCAGAGTGGCATGAACGGGAGGCTGCAGATTTTTTCGGGATAAGGTTCATTGGCCATCCCGACCCTGCTCCTCTGCTCCTGCCTGAAGACATGGACCTACACCCCCTCATAAAGGAGGATGAGGCCAGGGTTCCTTTTGATGAGCTCTTGGAGAGCTGGGGCATTGTGGAAAAGGCCCCTAAGCCTGGGCTTTTCAAAAAAAAGGACACCTCCGATACCCTGCACGGTCCTGCGTCAACCGGACAGTTTGAAGACACAGATGATCCTGATACCCTGATCCTCAACATGGGACCCCAGCACCCTTCCACCCATGGCGTGCTCAGGGTTGTACTCAGGCTTGACGGCGAATATATTGTGGAGGCAAGACCTGTTATCGGGTATCTCCACCGTATGCATGAAAAGATGGCCGAGACAAGGAGCTGGGTGCAATACATTCCTAATATGGGACGTGTGGACTACCTTAATGCCATGGCCTGGAACTGGGCCTATGTGGGAGCTGTTGAACGTCTGTCTGAAATCAGAGCGCCTGACCGGGCAGAGTATATCCGTGTGATTGCCTCTGAACTGAATCGTATCTCCTCGCACCTTGTCTGGTGGGGGGCGTATCTCTTGGATTTGGGGGCCTTCACCCCTATCATGTATGGCTTTGAGGATAGGGAATATATTCTTGATCTTCTTCAGGATTTAACTGGTTCCAGGTTGACATATAGCTTTTTCAGATTGGGCGGTGTGGCCAATGACGTCACAGACGATTTCCTTGAAGGCTGTCTGAAGTTCGTCGGGCACATGCGGACCAGACTCCCCATGTACCATGACCTGGTAACCAAGAATATTATCTTCCGTCGCCGCTGTGAAGGGATTGGGGAACTGCCGATTGAGATGTGCAGAAGGTACGGGGCCACAGGTCCGGTGTTGAGAGGATCAAACCAGCCCTATGATGTGCGCCGGGCCGAACCCTATTCAATATACGACCGGTTTCAATTCAATATTCCCGTTGATGAGGATTGCGATGCCATGGGCAGATACCGGGTCCGAATGGCGGAAATCGAGGAGAGTCTGCACATCATAGAACAGGCAGCAAAAGAGATACCGGATGGTGATCATATCATGAAGAAAGCGCCCAAACCACTGTGGAAGGCACCCAAGGGTGAGGCCTATTTTGCCGTGGAAGGGGCCAGGGGAAAGATTGGAATCTATGTAATCAGTGACGGCAGCCAAAATCCGTACAGGGTCAAACTCCGTGCACCCGGGTTTTCCAACCTGAGTTTATTTGGGGAATTAGCCAAGGGGGTTTTATTAGCAGATGCCATATCGATTTTAGGGAGTCTTGATTTGGTTATTCCGGAGATAGACAGATAGTGTCTGAACGAAAACTGTCTTTTTCGCCCATATCTGCGTCAGACTCAAAATTTAATCCTCGAAATACTCAATGTATTCCTGCGGTTAAAATTATCGTCTTCCCCGCCGGGGCGCAGGCCCCTCTGGGCCGGAGGCTTGATCTGAACGAAAAATCCTGGTTTTCGTTCGGACACTATATAGGATTTGGGGATTTGGGGATTGAGGAATTTAGGGAGGAAGGATGTAAGATACAGGGTGGATGGCCGGATTAAAAGATGAACGTCCAACATCGAACGTCCAGGTAAGCAAAGACTCCGACATCGAATTTTGAATGGGAAAAAATAATCTGTGGGAATCTGTGTAATCTACGGATGGGGTTGATACACGTATGCCTTTTGATGTACTCAAGTTTGTTTATCTCGTGGTAGCTGTGGTGGCAATCGCCATTTTTGTGGCGGTGAGTGCCCTGTTGCTGGTTTATTTGGAGCGTAAGGTAGCAGGACATATTCAGAGAAGGCCCGGTCCTTTTGAGGTCGGTCCCCACGGTATTCTGCAGACCATGGCCGACGCCTTGAAGCTGATCGGCAAACAACCCTTTAGGCCGGACGGCGCGGACAGCATCCTCTTCTGGCTCGCCCCTGTCCTGGCCTTTGCTCCTGCCCTTCCCCTCTTGCTCCCAATCCCCTTCGGTCCCTTATTAACCGGTCTTGAGGTCAATCTGGGTCTCATTCTTATCTTGGCCTTTTCCGGCATAAATGTCTTAGCCCTCTGTATGGCTGGCTGGGGGTCTAAAAACAAATGGGCACTTTTAGGGGCTGCCAGGTCTGTGGCCCAATCCGTTGGCTACGAGATCCCACTCCTTATGAGCGTCTTGGCTGTGGCCTTTATGACGGGCACATTGAACCTCTCACAGATAGTGGCCGATCAAGGTCCATGGCCCTGGCACTGGAACATGTTTACCCAGCCATTGGCATTCTTCATCTATTTTACCTGTGCTGTGGCCGAGACAAACAGGGCGCCCTTTGATCTTCCAGAGGCGGAGAGCGAGCTTACCGCCGGGTTTCACACGGAATACTCAGGGATGGGTTTTGGACTGTTTTTTTTGGCCGAATACACCAATATGATTGTGGTTTGCAGCGTCGCCACGGCCCTTTTCTTGGGGGGATGGCAGGCCCCGTTTCTGCCGGGCGTCTGGTGGTTCCTGATCAAGATGTATCTGCTCCTGCTAATGATTATGTGGTTCAGGTGGACCTATCCCAGGCTCCGGTTTGACCAGTTACTCAATCTGAACTGGAAATGGCTGCTCCCCCTCAGTCTGGCAAATCTGCTTGGCACCGCGTTTATTATGAAAGTTGTTTGATGTCTGTTACTGGATACTGGATATGGGAGGCTGAGTTTGGGCGCTCTGAGACAAATCCGGGATGATGTTGTGGGATTGTGGAGCCTGGTGGTAGGGCTCAAAGTTACCGGGACCTATTTTGTCAGGGATCAGGTTACCGTCCACTATCCCCGAAACGAGGTGGACAACTTAGCGTCATTTCGCGGGCCTATTGAGCTTGTTGAAGATCCTGATGATCCTGCGAAGCCACGGTGCATTGCATGCATGACCTGCGTCTCCATATGTCCCCATGAATGCATTACGGTGGTCCGGAAAAAACCTGCCAAAACAGAGGAAGGGGCCGATAAAAAAGAGAGCAGGTCAGGTAAAGACGAGGTAAAAAAGAAGGTCTCAAAAGGACCTGCCACGTTTACTTACGACTATACCCGCTGCTGCCTCTGCGGATTTTGCATGGAAAACTGCCCGGTACACTCGATCCATTTTTCCAACAGGGGCTATCTCGCGGGATTTGACAAAAACGCGTTTGTGTTCGATCTGCTTGAGCAATTCAAAACCAGGGAATAAATTGCTAATGTTGCCGACCAAGATAAATGGTAGGTTTTTTGTTCCCGATAACGGGATCTTCGACCAGCATCAAGTATCCAGTCCCACCGCGGCGGGACGAAGCCTCGTCGCATTGAGGCGAAGCTTGTAACTTTAGGCATTTTAGGCATCCCGCCTGAGGCGGGACTCACTTTAGTCAATTCTATCTTTAGGAATCCATGGAAATCTTAGCAAGACTGGCCTTTGTTCTTTACGCTCTGGTTATAATGTCCGGCGCGATTATGGCCGTGGCCGCCAAGGGACTTGTACGCGCCCTGGTGGGCCTTATTGCGGTTATGATAGGCGTGGCCGGGATGTATCTCCTTATGGCGGCCCCCTTTGTTGCCTTTATGCAGGTCCTCATCTATGTGGGAGGCGTCAGTGTCCTTATTTTTTTTGCCATTATGCTTACCAAGGTCTCGCCCGACGGGGATGAGTCATCGCCCAACTCTCTTCGCAGAACCCTCAATGCCCTCGTGGCCATGCTTGCACCGGGAGTTATCCTCTCTGTTGTGATTTTAAAGTATCCCCCTGATACTGTTCCAGTGCCGACGGAAGTGGGCGCTTTTAATTTGGGGAAAGGGATGCTTGGTTCGTATCTGCTTCCTTTTGAACTCATATCCATTATTCTCTTTGTGGCTATGGCGGGCGCCGTCCTGGTGGCCTGGCGGAAATGGGGAAATAAATGAGCGCACTGACTCTGTACCAACTTGTGGCACTCTTCCTGTTGAGTATCGGGTTTTTCGGTCTTGTGTGGCGCAGAACCCTAATTGGCATGGTTATCTCAATTGAGCTTATGATCAATGGTGCGGGGCTCTCCATTGTAGCGGCGGCACAGCTAACCCCGGCCAATGCGGTAATGGGCCAGTTAGGGACCCTCTTTGTCATGGGTCTTGCCGCGGCAGAGGCAACACTGATCCTTGCCATTGTCCTGATCGTAGTAAAGCGATTCAAAACTCCACAGGCCGGAGAGATCTCCGAGATGAAGGGCTAATAAATGGCTCTGGAACCTGACATTATCACCAGCATCCGCCCGCTCATCCCGGTGGCCGTGACATTTGCCTCGCCTTTTCTTATTCGCCTTATGGCCAAGGATGAAAACCGGCGGGAGGCAGTCTCCTTTGTCCTGGCCTTCATAACATTTCTGGCCGTTGTCTCCATGGTCCCGGCCATTCTAAATGGGAATATCTATACCTACACCCTGTTCACCATCCTGCCGGGGATCAAGGTGAGTTTCTGCGCGGACGGCCTGAGCATGGTCTTTGCTCTCATCTCGTCCTTTCTCTGGATCCTGACCACGAGTTACAACATCGGCTACATGAGGACCCTCAAGGAACACGCCCAGACACGCTACTATATCTGCTTCAGCGTGGCCATATTCGGGGCCCAGGGTGTCTCCTTTGCGGGCAACGTCTTCACCCTCTACCTCTTCTACGAGATCATCACCCTGTTTACCTATCCCCTGGTGGCCCACTACCAGGACCGCGAGGCCTTTGAGGCAGGCAAGAAGTATTTAGTGTACCTGTTGGGGACCGCCAAGCTTTTTTTCCTTCCGGCCATGATCCTCACTTATGTGCTTTGTGGAACCTTAGACTTTCAGTTAGGGGATATTCACAAGGGCATCTTTCCTGCTGATGCCAATCCCTCCCTTGTGATTACCGTCTATGTGCTCTTCTTGGCCGGCCTGACCAAAACGGCCATGATGCCGCTTCACGGCTGGCTCCCTTCGGCCATGGTGGCCCCCACACCTGTCTCCGGTCTGCTTCACGCAGTGGCTGTGGTCAAGGCGGGTGCCTTTTCCGTATGCAGGATCATGCTCTCCTGCTTCGGCCTGGACTCCCTGGAACGATTAGGTCTCGGAACTCCCACCGTCTACGTGGCCGGATTCACCATCGTTGCCGCAGCACTCATCGCCCTGACCAAGGATGACATCAAGGCCCGAATCGCCTATTCCACAGTGAGCCATCTTTCCTACATCGTAATGGGTGTAGCAATGCTTTCTCAGGGAGGGGTGGAAGGGGGTATCTCGGCCATTGCCCACGACGCCTTTCCAAAGATCACCCTCTTTTTTGCTGCCGGTTGCATCATCGTGGTTACGGGGTCCAGGAAAATAAGCCTCATGAACGGCCTTGGCCGTCGCATGCCCTGGACCTTCGGAGCCTTTGCCCTGGCCACCTTATCCTTTATCGGGCTGGCCCCTGCCAGTGGCTTTCTGAGCAAATTCTATCTGATCACCGGGGCCACGGATGCGAAGCAAATCATCCCCATGTTGGTGATTCTGGCCAGTGTCCTTCTGAACATGGCCTATTTTGGGCCCATCGTCATTCGAGGGTTCTTCCTTCCGCCGGTGAAAGGGGTGGAGATAGAGCAGTATGCCGAAGCCCCGTGGACCATGGTGGTCCCCATGTTTATGATCGCTGTGCTTTCTATCCTGATCGGGTTTTACCCTCAGGCCTTTGTAGATTTTGTGGATGTCTATGGAAGATTCTGGTAAATAGTGCCTGAACGAAACGCCGTTCAGGCCAAAATCCGAATATCGAAATCCGAAATCCGAAACAAACCTGAATATCAAATGATTAAATATCCTAAACTTAACACACCGAAGTCAAAATATTTTTGTCATTGGGACATTCTTATTTTTGTCATTGTTTCGTATTTCTTGCTTCGTATTTCGAATTTCTTGATTGAAGAGAAACAGGGTGCTCGCATAAGGACCAAATACCCGTTGTGGTTTGGACCTGCCTTTACGATGACCGCCCCCAGAGAGAGGATGCCATGGCCTTTTTAGACAGCTTCCTTCACCCGGCCACCGGATTTTTTCTCTTAGCGCTCGTTCTCCCCTTTTTTCGGGGCCGCCTCTGGCGATGGCTTCTCTTTGTCCCGCCCCTCTACGCCATTTTTTTGGCCTTTCGCATGAAGTTGGGGTCTTACTGGGTTCTGTCCTATGTGGGCCAGAACCTTGTCTTAGGGAGGGTGGACTCGCTCTCCCTCTCCTTTGTGGTCCTCTTCTCTCTGATGACCGTTATCTGCACCCTCTTTGCCTTCCATGTTCGGGAAAAGGCCCATCACGCGGCATCCCTCTTTTATATGGGGGCCTCCTTTGGCTGCATCCTTGCCGGTGATTACTGGACCCTGTATATCTTCTGGCAGTTAATGACCTTGTCATCGGCCTTCCTCATCTGGTTCAGCCGAAGGCCCCGATCCGCAGAGGCCGGTTTCCGGTACATGCTCCTCCTCCTGTTGAGCATCGTCCTCTTGCTTACCGGCATCCTGCTGAGGCAAAGGGTCGTTGGAACCTTTGTTTTCGAGTCCGCCGATGCCCACATGATGTGGCACTTTGACTGGCTGATTTTAGCGGCCTTCTGTATCAACGGGGCCGTGGTCCCTTTTCACGCCTGGTTGACCGATGCCTATCCCGAGGCCACCGTTCCCGGGGCTGTGTTTCTCTCGGTCTTCACCACAACGACGGCAGTCTACGCCCTGACCCGGTGTTTCGTGGGCCTTCAGGCCCTGGTCATCTTAGGTGTTGTCATGGCCCTCTACGGCGCTTTTTATGCCCTTACAGTAAACAACATTCGAAGGATATTGGCCTATCTCATGGTCTCCCAGGGGGGATTCATGCTGACAGGAATCGGCATGGATACAAAAATGGGATTAGGTGGAGCCATGGCCCTGGTCTATGCCCATGCCTTTTACAACGCACTCCTCTTTATGGCCACCGGATGCCTGATGCATATGGCGAAGGAAGAGTACCTTTCCAGATTGGGCGGCCTGGCATCAAAGGTTCCCATTATTCTGGCCTGCACAGTGGTGGGAGCCCTTTCCATGTCTGCCATGCCCATCTTGAACGGGTTTGTCGCAATATCCCTGATCCTTGAGGCAGCCTGGCACCAAAGCCCGGTTTTAGCCATGGCCCTCACCCTCGCCCTGGCAGGGACTTTCACGGCGGTGGGGCTGCGCCTCCCCTACTTTGCATTCTGGTCGAAAAAGCCGTCGAAAGGGAAGAAGCATAATCCTCTACCCGTGAATATGAGCGTGGCCATGGTCCTGACCTCTCTATGCTGCATCATTCAGGGGATCTTCCCCCGACTTCTTTACCTGCGACTGCCTGTCCTTGTGGAGGCGAACCCCTTTACCCTCTGGAAAATACTCGGGGCGTTTCTCTTCCTGGGTCTGATCTCTTTCGTGTTTATCTTTGTGCGCAAGGGCTTGGCCCCCGGGCCCAGGCGCCTTCCCGATTTTGATCTCCTGTACCGGTTTATGGGCCGGGGGGTGGTCGGCATCCTGTCCAGACCCGTGGCATGGATGGACGGCATCTGGACCAATCTTTACCGGACCGTGGTTCTTCGGGCAGCGACCGGGACGGCCCGAGTCGCCGGATGGTTTGACAAAACAGGGATCGACAAGGCCGTGGACGGCACGGCCAGGATGGTTATGGGTCTTGGGAAAATCTCGGCCCGCATGCAGACAGGCCGGCTGCAGGAAATGTTAGCCTGGATGGTGTTGCTGGCCCTGGGCCTTTTCGCCGTGATGTGGTTCTGGCCCTGGAATTGAATATTGAAGATTGATTATTGTTGCCGTTCACCCGTTCAGAGGTTCATGACTTGAACTATCCGCATAGCAGGAGGCTTGGGGCCTAAAAAATGGAAGGACTCGATTTATCAGTGCTTACCATATTGATATTCTTCCCTGCCGCGGCCTGCGTGGGCCTGTTCTTTATGCGCGGTACGCAGATTATTCGCGCTTTTACCTTTGCGGTGTTTGCCCTGGAGCTTATCTTTGCCCTTCCCCTGCTCCGGTTCAGGATCAATACGCCTCAGTTTCAGTTTGTTGAGCGTCTCACCTGGGTAAAGGGGTGGGGGCTTGAGTACTATTTGGGCATAGACGGGATCGGCATCCTCATGGTGGGACTCACCCTTGTCATCTTCCCTCTATGCGTACTCTGCTCATGGTCTTCCATCACCACACGCGTCAAGGAGTTTCATTTCTGCCTTCTCCTCTTATGTTCCGCCTGCGTCGGTCTCTTCTCAGCCTTGGACCTTCTCCTTTTTTACCTTTTCTGGGAAGCGACACTTATTCCGGCCTATCTAATTATAGCTGTCTGGGGCGGGTCCGGGAGACAATATGCCTCCTTAAAGTTCATTATTTACACCTTGGCCGGGAGCGCCCTCCTGTTAGTGGGTATTATCGGCTTTAGAATTGAAGGAGGAAGCTTCTCTATTCCTGAGCTGATGGGGAGGGATTTTCCCTTTGGTTTTCAGATCTGGACATTTCTGGTCATGGCACTTGCCTTTGCCGTTAAGGTCCCTATGTTTCCTTTTCACACCTGGCTCCCTGATGCGTATGCAGAGGCCCCCACCGCAGGGAGCGTGGTCCTCGCCGCAGTGCTTGCCAAAATGGGTGCTTACGGGTTTTTGCGTCTTTCCCTCCCCTTGGCCCCCCTCGCAAGTCAAACCTTAGCGCCCATGATGATCGTCCTTTCAATAGCCTCTATTTTGTATGGGGGGATGGTGGCATTAGGCCAGTCAAATATCAAAAAGATCATCGCCTATTCCTCAGTGGCGCACATGGGGTTTGTCACCTTAGGCATATTTCTTTTCAGCATGCGTGGTTCCCAGGGGGCGCTTTTGCAGATGGTCAGCCACGGGATTACCACGGGGGCACTCTTTATGTTAGCGGGCGCCCTCTATGAACGAAGCCGCAGTTATGAGTTACGTCATAACTCAGGGCTCGGCAAATATCTCCCTGCCTTCATGGGATTTTGGGGATTCATGGCCTTTGCAGGCTTTGCCTTTCCCGGAACCAATAATTTTGTAGGTGAATTCCTGATACTTTTGGGGGCATTCGAGAAGAATATATGGGTTGGCGCCCTGGTCGTTCCCGGCGCGGTGTTGGCTGCGGCCTATATGCTCCGACCAACGCAAAAAATGGCCTGGGGCGAACCTTCTAATGCAAAGGGGTGGAAGGATTTGAATGTGAGAGAATGGGCCTATCTTCTCCCTCTTGCATTTCTTGTCCTCTACATCGGATTCGCGCCGACACTATTCTTCAAGGTTATGAACCCTACACTGAACAATCTCTCAGTGAAGTCTAAGGGAAAGCCGCTAATTACACGTTTGGCAACGAACCCGGGCGTTACCATTGGTGATAGCAAACTCAATATTCAAGAAAGGAAGAAACCTTAACCGTGGAGTTCAGACCAGACCTGATCATACCTGAGTTATACCAGCTTCTCCTTATCGGGGTCTTATTCATCCAGAGCATCGCTGACAAGCCCTGGATGCCCCGGGTTAGGCAATGGCTTCCGTGGTGCGCAGGTGTGGGTATCCTGATCTCTGTGGGGTCATTAGATCTCAATGGCCTCATCTTTGTTGGGTCTTACCGGGTGGATCCACTTTCACAGTTCTTTAAATTTGCGGTGTCGTTTGGATTTGCAGTAGCAGTGCTAAATGCAACCCGGCAGCCGACCTTAGAGAAGGAAAAGCACTGTGAGTATTTTATGTTCATGGCCCTCTCTGTCTGGGGTTTGATGATTCTCTCCTCGTGCGTTGAACTTATCAGCATCTATTTGGCCTTGGAATTAGCCTCTTTCAGCCTCTTCCCCTTAGTACCGCTCAGATCCGGGGAAAAAAGGGCAGCCGAGGCAGCCGTCAAGTATATCTTCTTCGGGGTAGCGGCAACCGCAATCGGTCTGTTCGGTTTTTCATTTATCTTGGCATCACAGCACACCACATACCTGATTGACTTGATGCAAAAACCGTGGGCCTGGTCCGAGGTCCCCATGGCCGTTGCAGGGCTGACCCTTTTCCTCTGCGGGATGCTGTTCAAATTGGCCCTCTTCCCCTTCCATTTCTGGGCCCCTGACGTCTACGAGGGCGCGAGCAACGAGACCTCGGCCTATATCTCAACCATGCCCAAGCTCGGCGCAGTCGTTGTGCTGATCAGGCTCTCAATGCTCTTGAAGCCAGGCCTTGAAATTACGACCATCTTGGCCCTGTTTGCCGCCATATCCATCACCTACGGCAACTTGGCCGCCCTGGTACAGACAGACATTAAGCGTTTGTTAGGATATTCCACTATCGCCCACGCAGGATATGTCATGGTAGGTCTGACAGCAGGCACAACAGAAGGGGTGGCCGCTGCAGCATTTTATGCTTTTATCTATGTCATTATGAATTTTGCCTGCTTTTGGGTTGTTTGCAGATTGGCCACAGATGGCAGGAATCTCAAATTAGATGATCTTAACGGGCTTTATAAGCGCGCCCCCGGCCTCGCCCTTGTCTTAGCTGTGGGCGCAATAGCACTGGTAGGTCTGCCACCCACAGCAGGCTTCATGGGAAAGCTCTTCCTTTTAACAGCGGCATGGAATCACGGTTATAACTGGCTCGTAGTTGTGGCAGCGGCCAACATCGCCATTTCCATCTATTACTACTTGAATTTAGTGCGTCACGCTTACACAAAGGATGCGGCCGAGAGCACACCGACCGCAGTCCCATATCCCTTTTTCAGACTCCTCTGGGGCGGATTTTTGGCGGCGCTCCTGATCCTTTTTGGAATATTTCCTAACCTGGTATTTAAAGCGCTGCCTCCCACATAGTGATAATTTTTTTCCGAGCCCTGAGAAATGAGAACGAAATAGCCGCCGGCCAGTGAGGCCCTGACCCTGTGAATGAAAACCGCATTTTTTGTTGATATTTTGGCTGTTCAGTACCACCATATATGAAAAATAGATGTCTCAGAACAAAAGAGGTGATCTCTTGGTGACTTACGAAATTACATTAATGACTACCCTGATATTTATTGCCCACTGGACCATCATTATCGGTCTTTCTATCCGTGTCATCATGAGACGCCGGCCCGTCGGTGTCTCTCTTGCGTGGCTCGCTGTGATTTTCAGTGTGCCCTTTGTTGGCGCTCTTATCTATCTGTTCATCGGCGAGAACCGGGTTGGTGAAAAGTATTTGAAAAGGGCGGCTGCAATCCATAACCTCTATAGTGAGTGGCAGAGAGAACTGCAGGAACGGGCCTCTCTTGCTCAACCCACCGCCAATGGGGAAGTGACTTCTCTCCAGTACCACGCCGAGACAGTGGTGGGATTTCCGGCTATGCAGGGAAACCGACTGCAGCTCATGTATGATTTTGAGTCTGTTTTCGAGTCGATTATCGTCGATGTAGATCACGCGAAGAGCACGTGTCACTTTGAATTCTACATCTGGGAGGTTGGAGGGATGGCAGACCGGGTGGCAGAGGCGTTGATTCGGGCTGCAGGACGAGGTGTGGTTTGCCGGGTATTGCTTGACGCCATTGGGAGTAAGGAATTCCTGAAGAGTAAGTTGGCGCAACGACTCCGTAATTCCGGTATTAAGTTAGTGGCGTCCATGCCGGTGGGTGTGATGAAAATGTTTATGACGAGGGTGGACCTTCGGAACCATCGCAAGATAATCGTTGTTGACGGTGGGATCGCCTATACCGGTAGCCAGAACCTGGTTGACCCACGATTCTTCAAGCAGGACGAGGGCGTAGGCCAGTGGATCGATGCAATGGTGAGGATGGAAGGCCCCAGTGTGGAGGCATTAGGAGGAATATTTATAGAAAGCTGGGAGCTTGATACCGGCGCAGGCTTAGAGGCGCTTGAAGCCACAAGTGGCGTACATTCGGTAGCGGAGAAAGGCCTATCAGCGGTTCAGGTGGTGCCATCCGGACCAGCGTTCAGACCCGAAGCCATTCATCAGTTATTGCTGACTACAATCTACTTAGCCCGAAAGGAGCTGGTGATCACAACGCCCTATTTCGTCCCGGATGACACCCTACTTACTGCTCTCATATCTGCAGCGCATCGTGGCGTTGGAGTCACCATTGTGGTGCCTTCAAAGGTGGATTCACGGCTCGTACGTTACGCCAGTCGATCGTTTTTCGACGATCTCCTCTCCACAGGTGTGCAAATTGCACAATTTAATGGAGGGTTGTTGCATACCAAGTCTATTACCGTGGACGGCGAAATTTGCATGTTCGGTTCGGTCAATCTTGACATGCGCAGCCTTTGGCTCGATTTTGAGATTTCCCTTTTTGTTTACGATCCGGACTTCATTGCAGAGGTGCGGGCCATGCAGGCCAAATATATTGAAGATTCTGAAATGATAGATCTCAATGAGTGGCGAAAGCGCTCAAAAACTCAGCGGTTCACTGAAAATGCAGCACACCTATTGGGACCGTTGCTTTGACCCGGCCCTACATCACCAACACCAGTTTGCCCACGCTATTACCGGATTCAATGGCCTGGTGGGCGCTGACTACGTCTTCGAAGGGAAAGGTTGTTACCGGCACAGGGGATAGGCGCCCTTTGCCGCCTGATAAAGACCGAGCCTTACAGCGACATCGGCGAAATTGATGCCGCACGCCTTAATTCTCTTGCGGGGATTAGACATATCTCAGCTCTTCTCTTCGCTCTTCCCTTTTGCCTTGTTTTTGTCAGGGATCATATCCTTTACTTTATTGATGACCCCGGGGATGGCATCAATTAAACCTTCAAACTTACCCGGTTTAGTGGGCAGGAACGATACAGTATCCTCTTGAATAACGATAAATCCGACCGGTTCGACCTTGGCGCCGCCGCCACCGGCCCCACCGAAACTACTACCTTTCTCCGGGGCTTTTCCCTCACCACCGCCGACCGCAAACCCCAGGGACAGCTTGGTTACCGGCACGACCATCTTTTCACCTAAGCTTACCGGTTCCCCGACTATGGACTCGGTCTTGGAAATCTCTTTAAGTTCACCCATTATTGTGCCTATCAGTTCAGTCAGTTGATTCTCCATACTTACCCCCTTTTCTTGACTTGAGATATATCCTCAATAACCTCAACTTCGGCAATTTCCAGAGAAAAATCACCACCTCTCTTATAATGCTATACAGACGTACGGCCAGACGGCCTCTTACTTTGCCATTTAAAGATTCCTTGGTGAAGTCAGGTGCATAGAAAAGCCTTATGGATTTGTCTAACATCGGCTGGATGCCGCATACACCACCATAAAACCATCCCGTTATATGGGGTTCGGCGAAGCCGCCGGTCAGGCTGATATTCAGATCGTAATCGGGAGAAATAACGATACCCCGGATAAATTTTGCAGAGCTGAAGGCTACCTGTCTGAGTGTCCTCAAATCATCTTTTATCAATTGAACAAATCTTATACCAATTTTCTTGATTTTTCTCTTCTTCTGTTCCTCTTGATCACTTTGTCTATCTGATCTCTTATCTCGTCTGCTTTCAGGTCTAATCCGATAGCTGAAAGGATAGAGCTGAAGGGAAAAGTTCTCAAACTCTCTCTGCTCAATATCATATCCAATTTCGAAATAAACAGGAACGCAGAGCAGATAGATCACGCATGCTGATATTACACCTGTTGTGGCTATGATGATGATCATTTCAGCTCGTGAAGAATAACAAATATTGTAGACAGGATGACAGGCTTGGCTTGATTATGTGCACAATGTGAAAACTCAATATCAGATAAACAATGATGAAGATATACAGGTATCAGCTTTTAGTCAAGCCTTGAGAATTTCATTATTTGCCAGATTTCCAATTCCTATGTTACAATGCCCTCGCCCAAAAACTTAATCAGATCAGTGTTAGGGAATATTGCGAGATGGATAAGAAGTCCAATTTCGAGATGATCATTATCGGGTGCGGTATCGCCGGGGCCTCTCTTGCCTATTTTCTTGCCGAACGAGGAATGACGGATATCTTGATTCTCGAGAGAGAAGAACAACCAGGCTATCACTCGACCGGCAGATCTGCGGCAGTGCTGGTGGAGTTTGACCTTGTCCCCTCACTCCTGCAGTTGAAACTGTTGGGTGGACGGTTTCTCCGCAATCCTCCACCCGATTTTTCAGAAAACACCCTGCTTCAGAGGTCAGGTATTCTTGTCCTGTTTCAAGGACCGCTGTGGGATCAGGCGCTGCAGATGGTCCCTGACCTGAGGCAATCAGGCGTTGTTGTGAATGTGCTTGGGCAGGAAGAGACTGCGTCAATGATTCCGGTTCTATCGCCTGAGAATCTTGACGGTGCCCTGCTCCTCCCGGAAGACGGCCATATAGATGTGAACGAATTGTTGTGGAGTTATCTCAGGCATGCTAAGCGCCGGGGGGCACAGCTTCGATGCAAAGAAGAGGTCCGGGACATAAAGACCGATCAGGGCCGATGCAGGGGTGTCGTGACCAGCAGAGGGGAGTACAGTTCTCAATGGGTGATAAATGCGGCTGGGGCATGGGGAGGAAAGATCAGGGGGTTCGTGGGCCATTCCCCGGTAAAACTTACGCCCCACCGCCGTACGATCATCACATTTGCCGCCCCTGAGGGGCTGTCTTTCAGGAAATGGCCGCTGGTCGCTGATCTGAGCCACGACCTTTACTTTTCACCTGAATCAGCAGGTCTCATGGCCAGTCCGATGGATGAAGACGCAATGGAACCCTGTGATGTCCGTCCTGATGAACTGGTGGTCGCGCAGACCATCGAGCGTTTGAAGCAGCTCACACCGCGGTTAGTGCCCAGATCTATCTCTCACAAGTGGGCAGGACTGAGGACATTTGCCCCGGACCAGGTCATGGTGGTGGGAGAAGATCCGCTTGTGAAGGGATTTTTCTGGCTTTCAGGCCAGGGGGGCGCCGGCATAGAGACCAGCTCGACCGTTGGGCAGATCGCGTCTGAATTGATCCTGGATGGTCGCACCAAACTCATTGATGCGCAAGTCATCTCTCCGGCCAGATTCACCGACTGAGAGGTCCAAGTTC
>Ga0307424_1000160_pt1 | contig 33297 bp, 35 predicted proteins | sample SalMarWE160320MG_FD_202157 | JGI IMG/M metagenome (GOLD analysis project Ga0307424, IMG submission 202157) | Salt marsh sediment microbial communities from the Plum Island Ecosystem LTER, Massachusetts, United States - WE1603-20 | ecosystem: Environmental > Aquatic > Marine > Intertidal zone >... | reverse complement strand
ACCCGCGAGGACCTGAAGGCGGCGAACGCTCAGCTCCTCGACTGGGCGAGGGCGGGCGGCACGGTCGTCGTGCAGTACAACCAGTACGACTTCGCGCGGGGCGGCTATACGCCGTACGAGGTCGCGATGAGCCGGCCGGCCCAGCGGGTGGCCGAGGAGGACGCCGCCGTGAAGATCCTCCAGCCGAACGCGCCCGTGTTCACGACGCCGAACCGGATCACGCAGCGCGACTTCGACGGATGGGTGCAGGAGCGCGGCCTCTACTTCCTCAGCGAGTGGGACAAGGCCTTCACACCCCTCCTCGAGATGCACGACAAGGACGAGCCACCTGCGAGGGGCTCCCTCCTGGTGGCGCCGCTAGGCAAGGGGCTGTACGTATACGCGGCGCTGTCCTTTTTCCGGCAGTGGTCGTCCGGCGTGCCGGGCGCCTATCGGCTGTTCGCGAACATCGTGTCGCTGAAGGCGAGCGAGTGGAGCGCCTTCCACCCGGTGTCACAGCCCGAACCCTGAGCCGCGACTAACCCGGAGCGGGCCGACCATGAAGGGCCGATCGACGTGGATCCTGTGGACCGCCGCGGCGCTGTCCGCGTGCGGCCGACCGGCGCACGTCGTCGTGGTCTACACGCCCCTCGACGCGGACGTGGTGGGTTGGGCGAAGCGAGCTTACCGGGACGCCCACCCCGACGTGGATCTGCGGCTGGTCCCGATGTCGTCGCGAGACGTGCTGGCCCGCCTCTCGACGGAGCGCGCCGATCCGGCGGCCGGCGTGGTGTGGGGCGCGCCGTCGTGGATCCTCGCGGCCGCCGCCGACGAGGGCCTGTTGGCCGCCGAGCTGCCGCCGTGGGCGTCCGCGCTGGCCCCGGACCTCCGGGACCGGGATGGTCGCTGGGCGGCGAGCCTCCTCGATCCGCTGGTCCTCGCGTTCAACCACGACCGACTGACACGGAGCCGGGCGCCGCGCGACTGGATCGACCTCTTCCATCCGCGCTTCGCCGGCGAGCTGCTCCTTCCGGAGCCGGGCCGGGACGACGGCGCCTCCGTACTGCTCGGCGCGCACGCGCAGGCCTCGCAGGCGTCCTACGGCGACATCCTCGACGCCATCGACTGGTTCACGCGCCTCGACGGCCAGTGCCGTGGCTACGAAGCGGACGAAAAGGACCTGCTGATGCGGCTGGGTCGGGGCGTGGACGGCTCGGTGGCGCCGGTGCGGCTCTCACGGGCCGAGGCGGCGCGTCGGGACGGCTCGGCGGTGGAGTACGTCGTCCCGGAGTCGGGGGGCCCGATCCTCGTCCAGGGAGTCGCCGTGGTGGCCGGCGGGCCCCAGCCGGAGGCAGCGCGGGCGTTCGTCGCGTGGCTCGGGTCGCCGGAGGTCACCTCGGCGCTCGCCCGCGAGCTCCACCGCGTTCCCGCGACCGCGGCCCCCGACGCGCCCGAGCTCGGGTGGCTCGCGGACGCCCCCACCGCGCTCTCCGGGAAGATCGTACCCGCCGGTGCGCTCGCGGAGCACCTGGACGCGTGGGTCGCGCGCTGGCGCTCCGACGCGCGCGGACGCGGCGCGAAGGTCTACGTCCCGGGGGGTTAGGGGCCCGCGCAGCCCGCCACCCGCGAAGCTAGGCGCTGGCCGCGGGCTTCGATCCGACGCTGAGGATCATCCCGACCACGACGACGGTCACGGCGCCGACCACGTTGTGCCAGAGGAACGACACCTCCGGGGCTCCGAACGTCACGGCGGCGACCGCCCCCATCCCCGCGATGAGCCCGAAGAACGCGCCCGCCGGACGGGCGCGCCCGATCATGGCGAGGAGGAAGACGCCGAGGATCGACCCGTAGAAGAACGACCCGAACCGGTTGACGACCTCGATGAGCGACCCGAGCGTGGCGGCGTAGGTGGCGACGAAGCACGCGAACAGACCCCAGAAGCCCGTGGCGATCTTCGACACGGTGAGGAAGTGCCGATCGCTCGCCTCCGGCTTCACCCACCGGCGGTAGAAGTCGATCACGCTCGCGGTGGACAGCGAGTTCAGCTCGGCCGCGATGCTCGACATGGCGGCGGCCAGCACGCCGGCGATGAACAGCCCCGAGAGTCCCACCGGGAGCTCGGAGAGAACGAAGCGGGGGATGACGTAGTTCACGTCCTCCGAGGGCTCCCCGGTCACCTGCTCGGCCATCGCGAGCGCGTCGCGGCGCACGCCCTCGACGTCGATGCTGCGGGCACGGAATTCGTCCATCGCGGCCCGCGCGGCGGGGCCTTCGGAGTCGGCGACACGCTGCGCGGCCTCACGACGCTGCCGCTGGTAGAAGAGGTACTGGTCGTCGAGGATCGCGTACTCGGTCGGCCGTGCGGCCTCGACGCGCGCCTCCTGCGCCGGGTTGTAGAGCAGGGGTGGCGTGACGAACTGGTAGTAGACGAACACCAGCACGCCCACCAGCAGCACCAGGGCCTGGAGCGGGATCTTCCAGTACGCGCTCATGAGGAGCGAGCTGCGGGCCTCGTTCACCGAGCGCGCGGTGAGGTAGCGCTGCACCTGGCTCTGGTCGGTCCCGAAGTACGACAGCATCAGGAAGGTTCCGCCCAGGATGCCCGACCAGAACGTGTAGGTCTCCTTCAGCGTGAAGGAGAAGTCGAAGACGCGCAGCCGCCCGGTGGCGCCCGCGATGCGCAGCGCGTCGTCCGGGCCGACGGGCATCTTCAGCAGGAGCACCACGACGATCGCCACCAGCGCGGTGACGATGAGCACCATCTGTTTGACGTCGGCCCACGTCACGGCCTGGACGCCGCCGATCATCGTGTAGATCACCGTGGGGACGCCGATGATCGCCACGGACAGCGGGAGGCTCCACCCGAACACGGCCGAGAAGACCACGGCCGGCGCCGAGATGATCACGCCGCAGGACATCCCCCGCGACAGGAGGAAGAGGAACGCGGTGAGGGAGCGGGTCTTCGCGTCGAAGCGGCGCTCCAGGTACTCGTAGGCCGTGAACACCTTCGAGCCGTGCAAGAAAGGCACGAGCGTGACGCCGAGGATGACCATCGCGATTGGCAGCCCGAAGTAGAACTGCACGAAGCGCATCCCGTCCGTGGCGCCCTGGCCCGTCGTCCCGATCATCGTGACGGCGGAGAGCTGCGTGGCCATCACGGATAGGCCGACGGCCCACCAGGGGAGGCTCCGGTTGGCCAGGAAGTACCCCTCGATCTCGTGCGTGCCCTTCGAGCGGCGCACGCCGTCCACGACCACGTACGTGATGTAGCCGACGACGATCAGCCAGTTGATCGGGTGCATGGGCCGCTATCCCGTGTAGTGCGCCTGGAGGAGCCACAGCAGGACGAGCGTGACGACCTGCACGATCATCACCCGCAGGAGGGTGGTGCGGAACGTGGGGACGGGAGGCTTGTCGGGCGGGTCGGAGGTCATCGGCGTCCTCGGGGAGGGTGGCGCGGCGGCGACCGCGTAGCTTTGACAGATCGAGGCCCGCGCGCAAGCAATGGTGGGTGCTGTGCGTAACATTGGAGGTGCGCTCCTCGTCGTAGGGGGAGTCGAAACGCAACCCGCACCGGAACGCCATGCCTTCCAGACCGTCTCCCGGACGCAGCCCGCTCCGCGCGGGGCTGGCGCTCTCCCTCGCCGCCCGCGGCCTCATCCGCGACCCCGGCTCCTCCCTCCTGGCCGTCGCCATCCTAGCGCTTGGGATCGCGCTCCCCGCGACGTTCTTCAGCTTCCTGGTCGGGGCGGTCCGTCCGCTGCCCGTGCCGCGGGGGGAGCGCATCGTGCGCGTGGACGTGGTCCAACCGTCCAGGGACGGGCGCGCGCTGTCCATCACGCCCGCCGATCTCGACGCGCTGGGTGGCGCCTCGACGCTCCAGGCGCTGGGCGGGTTCCGGGTGTTCGACGGCACGCTCGTGGATCGGGACCGCGCGGCGGCCCGCGTGTCGGCCGCCGCCCTCAGCGCGGACGTGCTCCCGCTCCTGCGCGTGGCCCCCGAGATCGGGCGCGTCCCGACGGAAGCGGAGGCGGGAGGCACGCTCCTGCTCGGTCACCAGCTCTGGCATGAGCTCTACGACGGCGATCCCGAGATCCTGGGGCGCACGGTCGAGCTGGACGGCGTGCCTCGGTCCGTGGTGGGCGTCATGCCCGAGAGCTTCGGCTTCCCGTACAAGCAGGACGCGTGGGTGCTGATGGATCCCGCCGCCTCGGCAGGCGAGCCCATCGAGCTGGTGGGGCGGCTGGCCGACGGGGTCGGCGTCGAGGGGGCGGCCGCGGAGCTGGGACCGCGCTGGCTCCGGCGCGACGCCGATCGGGACGCGGCGGCGGCGGGAGGGGTCGTGCTCGTGCGCTCCTTCACCGGGAGTCGGGGCGAGCGCGGCGAGGGCGTGGCCTTCGCCGGCCTGGTCCTGGTGGCGCTGTGCCTGCTTCTGATCGCGTGCGCGAACGTCGCGAACCTCCTGCTGGTGCGCGCCACGGAGCGTGTCCGCGCCCTGGGGATCCAGGTGGCCCTGGGGGCCGGCCGCATCCAGATCGGCGCGCAGCTCTTCCTCGAGTCGCTCCTGGTCGCGGCCGTGGGGGGGGCGATCGGGCTGCTCATCGCCGTCTGGGCCGTGGCGACCGTGCAGCGCGGCCTGGCCGCAGAGCACTTCGGGTACTTCTGGATGCGCATGGCCGTCGACGGCCGCGTGCTGGGCTTCACGGCCGCGCTGGTGGTCGGAACCGCACTCGTGGCCGGCCTGCTGCCGATCGCGCGGGTGTTGCGCGTGGACGTGCAGCGAGTGCTCAAGGAGGAGGGCGAGGCGGCCTCCATCGGTGGGGGCGGCGCCTGGAGCAGAGTGTTCGTGACCGTTCAGCTCGCGCTCTCCTGCGGCGCGGTCCTGGCCGCGGCCCTCACCGGACGATCGCTGGCGGCGTCACGCGACATCGGGCGGGGCCTGCCGTCGCAGGAGATCCTCGTGGCGTCGCTCGAGGTGTCCGGCGACGGGGAGGCGCGCGCGGCGAAGGTGCGCGAGCTGACCGCCGCGCTGGGCTCGGAGCCCGGTGCGCGGGCGGCCGCGCTGGCCCTCGGCGCGCCGGGCTACTTCGAGCGTTACTCACGGATCGAGGTGCGCGGCACCGAGCTCGACCGCCGTGCCGCCACGATCTGGAACGCGGTGACACCGGAGTTCCTCGACGTGGTGGGCACGGAGCTCCGCGCCGGCCGCGGTCTCTCGCCGAGCGACGACGCAGGCGCGGAGCGCGTGGCGCTGGTGAGCGAGAGCTTCGCGCGCCGCTACTCGCCGGACGCTCCCGTGCTCGGACGCGCCGTGCGCATCGCGGGGGCCGACTCGACCGCGTGGTTCACCGTCGTGGGCGTCATGGCCGACGTTCCGATGGGCCGTGGGGAGTGGTTCCGCGCCGACCGGGTCTACGTTCCGCTGGCGCAGGTGGACGCGAGCCCGGCCATGGCGCTGGTGCGTGCTGCCCGCGAGGCCTCGTCGCTGGCTCCCATGCTCCGCCGCGTCGTCGCGGACGTCGACCCGACCGTTCCCCTGTGGAGCATCCGCTCCCTCGCCGACGCGCACGCGTACATGCTCCGCGTGCCGCGCGCGCTGGCCACGATGGCGGTGGCGGGCGGCTCGGCGGGCCTCCTCGTGGCCGTGGTGGGACTCTACGGGCTGCTCGCGTTTCGCGTTCGTCAGCGGCGGCGCGAGATGGGGGTCCGTCTGGCGCTGGGCGCCGACGCCGGTCGCCTCGTGCGCGACGTTCTCGCCCTCGCCTTTGGCCAGCTCCTTCCCGCGGTCGTCGGCGGTCTGGTCGCGGCATGGGTGGCCTCACCGGTCCTCCAGGCCATGCTGCTGGGCCAGAACCCGCGCGGCTTCGGAACCTACCTGGTGGTCGGCCTGGGCTTCCTGGCGATGGGCATGGCGGCCGCGCTGGTTCCCGCGCTGCGTGCCGGCGCCGTCGATCCCGCGCGGGTGCTGCGGGGCGAATGAGGGTGGGCGGGGGTGTCACGGTCCGGACGGTCCGGTCGTTTCCATGCACGGAGATGGAAACCACCGACTCGAAGGAAAGGAACTCGATCGTGCGATCGATGACGAGGAGCGCCGCGGCCCTGTTGGCCGTGCTGGCGCTGGGATGTGGGGGGAAGAGCACGGAGCCGGAGGTGGACGCCAACGTGACGGTATTGTCGGCGCCCACGGACATCGAGCTCCGATTCGGGCAGGAGGCCCAGGTCGGAGGCGGCGTGCTGAGGGTGACGTTCGCGAGCGTGGCCGAGGACTCGCGCTGTCCGGCCGACGTGGTCTGCGTCTGGCAAGGCAACGCCGGCATCGAGATCGGCGTGAGGATGGGGATGGGTCCCACCTTCCCGCTCAGGCTGAACACCACGGTCGAGCCGCGCGACGCGCGGTGGCAGGACCTCGACTTCACCCTGCTGGAGGTGCGGCCGTACCCCAGGACCGACACGCCGAGGAAGCTCGAGGACTACTCGATCAAGCTCCGGATCACGCCCGTGGGTTGACCGGCCGGCAGGATCGGACGGCGAAGGGGCCGGTCGCGAGAGTCGCGGCCGGCCCCTTCTCGTGGCGCGAGGCTGCCTGCCCCGCGTCAGCCGCCCGCGTGCCGTGGCGCGCAGGTGCCTCCGCCGGCCGTGCACCCGGGCTCCCTGAGCGTGCGCTCGAAGAGCTCGAAGATCCGCCGATACTCGTCCGTCCACGACGTGGGCTCCACGAAGCCGTGGTTCTCCACCGGGTAGGGCTGGAACTCCCAGTTCTCCTTCCCCAGCTCGATGAGCCTCTGCACCAGGCGGACGTCGTCCGAGAAGGGCACGTTCGTGTCGACCATCCCGTGCAGGATGAGGAGGTGCTGGTCGGGGCGCAGGTTCTGGGCGAAGTAGATCGGCGAGGACTTCTCGTAGGCCTCCGGGTCGTTCTGCGGGAGGTTGAGGATGTCGCTCGTGTAGCCGTGGTTGTATTGCGCCCAGTCCGTCACCGAGCGCAGGGCCGCGCCCGACCTGAACGTGTCCCCGGCGGTGAACAGCGCCATCAGCGTCATGAAGCCGCCGTACGATCCGCCGTACATCCCGATCCGCCTCGCGTCGACGCCCTCGTTCGCCACGAGCCAGTGGGCGCCGTCCACCTGGTCGCTCAGGTCCTTTCCGCCCATCCAGCGGTAGATGGCCGTGCGCCAGTCGCGCCCGTAGCCGGCCGATCCGCGGTAGTCTATGTCCAGCACGGTGTAGCCGGCGGCGGCCAGCAGGTGGTTGAACATGTACTCGCGGTAATACGACGACCAGTAGTGGTGGACGTTGTGCAGGTAACCCGCGCCGTGCACGAAGAGCACCCCGGCGCCGTTGGCCTCCGCGCCCAGGTCGCGCGGCCGGTAGATGCGGGCCGGCACCATCGTGCCGTCCTCGGCGCGGAAGCGGACGATCTCCGGCTCGATCCACGGGAAGGACGACCAGACGTTCGTCGGTGACGTCGTCACCCGCGTCATCTGCATGGGCCGGCGTGCGTCCGCCACGTACAGCTCGGGTGGCCGGTCAGACACGTCGTGCACGATCGCCATCCGGCGCCCGTCGGGGGATGGCGTGACCTCGAAGCGCCCTTCCCCGTCGGTGATCCTCCGGCGGTTCGAGCCGTCGAACTCCGTCCACCAGGCGCCCTCGTCGAAGGGGGAGCCCTCGTTGGTCGTGAGCAGGAAACGGGACCGGTCCTCGGGGACCGTGACGCCGAGCACCTCCCAGTCGCCGGACGTGAGCGCCCGCTTGTCGGTGCCCTCCGCGTTCACCGCGTACAGCTGCGCGAAGCCGGTCTCCTCGCTCACGAACCACACGCGGTCCGTCCCTGGCACGAAGCCCACGCACTGCCCGAAGCATGGGCCGTCCACCCACGCGTCGTCGTGCAGGTGGTCCAGGAGCGTGCGCGTCCCGGTAGCCGCGTCGACGGACCAGAGCCAGCGCTCCTTGTTGTCGTAGGAGACGACGAAGAGGAACGCCTTCGTCCCGGCCTCGTTCCACCCCGCGTTCTGGACGCGGGGCGTCCCTTTCCCTTGGTAGCCGTCGGGCGTGACCGTGAGCCACTCGAGGGAGTCGTCGGCCGTGTCGAGCAGCCCCACGCGGCCCCCGTTCTGCGCGTCACCGACGTTGGTGCGCCCGCGGATGTCCTCCGTGTAGCCGCTCTCGGTGATCCACCCGGGGACGATCGTGTTCCTCTCGTTCTGCGCCGGCCGCACCGTGCGCACCAGGACCCAGCGCCCGTCGCGAGTGGCCTCGAGTTGGCGCACGCGCTCGCCCCGGTCCAGATACACGGGGCTGTGGTCCCCGGCCTGCGCGGAATCCCTCCGGGCCTTCTGCTCCTCCTCCCGCTCCTTCTGCAGCCGCACGTGCTCGAAGAGCTCCAGCTGCTGCTCCTCGAGGAACTTCCGCTGCCCCTCGGCCTCCTTCTCCTCCGGGGCCGGGCCCTCCTCGATGCGCGTGAGCTGCTCGAGCTCGCCGTCCGAGAGCGTGATCCGGTACAGGTCGTTCCCGCGCCGGAAGACGACGCTGCCACCCTCCGGCCCGAACACCGGCGAGCTCTCCACGTCCTCCGTGTGCGTGAGACGGCGCACCTGCATGGAGCGACGGTCGACCAGGTACAGGTCACCCGCCACGGAGGAGACCCGCCACCGCCGGTCCGGCGACAGGTCACCGGGTGCGATCAATGGTGCGGCGTCGCGGGCGGCGGCGTCGTCGAGGCGCTCGGGCTCGCCCCCGCGGGCGGGCACCCGGTACAGCGAGGGCTCCGCGTTCCACGCCTCCCCTCCGGGCTTCCACCGGAAGTAGATCCACGCGCTGTCGTCGGTCCAGCGGACGCCGGCGGGCGCTTCTCCCACCAGCTCGGGTCCACGCATGATGTCGCGAATCGACAGCTGGAATTCCTGGCCGCGGACCGGCTCGGGAACGAAGGCCGCCGTGCTCTGTGCTCCGACGGGGGCCACGAGCACGACGAAGGCGGCCGCCGCGAGAGCGCAGCGGCCGGGGAGCTTGGGCATATGGGACATCGTGATCCTGTCTTCTTCGATGGAAGGAACTTCGGTCGTCAGTCGCCCAGGCAGATCCCCAGGCTGCGCGCGGTGTGCACCACGTCCGACTCCAGGGGCACGGTCTTGATGCGCGCGATCGCCTGACCGAGGGGCACGGCCAGGACGTTGGGCGGGTCGAGCGCCACCATGCAGCCGAAGCAACCGTCGCGGATCAGGTTCACGGCCGCGGCCCCGAAGCGGAGGGAGAGGAGGCGGTCGTACGCGTTCGGGCTTCCGCCGCGCTGGAGGTGTCCGAGCACGAGGGAGCGCGTTTCGCGCCCCGTGCGCCGGTTGATCTCGGTGGCGACCTCCTCCGCGATGCCTCCGAGGCGCACCTGCCCGCTGTCCTTGCGGTGGAAGTGGGGCTCGCCGCCCTTCGGGAACGCTCCCTCCGAGACGACGACGATCGCGAAGCCCCGGCGCCCCACGTGGTAGCGCGCCTCGATCTTCTCCGCGATGCGGTCCATGTCGTAGGGGATCTCTGGGATGAGGATCACGTCGGCCGTTCCGGCGACGCCGGCGTACAGCGCGATCCACCCCGAGTTGCGGCCCATGAGCTCGATCGCCATGACCCGCTCGTGCGCCTGCGCCGTCGAGTGCAGCCGGTCGATGGCGTCGGTGGCGGTCTCCACGGCGGTCTGGAAGCCGAACGTCAGGTTCGTCGCGGCAAGGTCGTTGTCGATGGTCTTCGGCACGCCCACGACCTTCAGGCCCTTCTGGAAGAGGTAGTGGGCGATGGTGAGCGAGCCGTCACCACCGATGGCGACGAGCGCGTCGATGTCGTGCCTGTCGAGCGCCTCGATCACCGCATCGGAGCGGTCCTCGTAGGTCACCTTGCCGTCGGGTCCGGTGACCGGCCAACGCAGCGGATTTCCGCGGTTGGTGGTCCCGAGGATCGTCCCGCCAAGGTGGGTGATGCCCCGCACGGCGGCTCGGTCGAGGCGGGTGACGCCCCCCTCCTCGAAGAGCCCGTCGTAGCTCCGCTCGATCCCGTAGACCTCCCAGCCGATCTCCTCGGCGGCCAGGACGACCGCGCGGATCACCGCGTTCAGCCCGGGCGCGTCCCCCCCGCCCGTATTGATGGCGATGCGCCGGATGTCGGGGCCCATCGTCCACTCCTCGTTCAGCCGGGCTTCCGGGTGGAGGCTCCGGCGTGACATGTCGAAAGGAAAGGTGCCCGGTGGGATTTCCGGACGCCGAACCGTAGACGGCTTCCGAGCGCGAGGTCAAGGCCAGGCCACCCGCCTCGCCTCGAGCGCCTCGTCGACCGCCTCGATCAGGGCTTCGGGCGCCACCGGCTTGGACAGCGTGCGGACGGCGCCGAGACCCTCGGCCACGTCGAGCTGATCCGCCGCGATCCCGGAGATCGCGATCACCGCGACCCGGGGGTCTCGCGCCTTGAGCTCCCGGATCAGGCGCAGCCCGTTCAAGCGCGGCATGTAGAGGTCCGTGATCACCAGCTCGATCACGTGGGTGCGGTAGGCTTCCAGGGCCGCCTCTCCGTCGGACGCGAAGAAGAGCGTATGCCCCGCTCGCTCCAGGATGGAGCGTTCCAGGAGCCGGTCCGATTCCTCGTCGTCGACGATGAGGATCCTGCCCATGATCTCCTCCTCCCCCGGGCCTGTGTCGCCCCTCATCTAGAATTCGCGCCAGTCGCGCTCCAGCACCTTCCTGTAGACGCCCGACGAACAGAACAGCTCGACGATGTCCGGGTCCAGCGCTCCCTGGGCGGCGCCGAGGCGCAGGACCGCGAGCGCCTCGTCCAACGGCATCGCCTTCTTGTAGGGGCGGTCGCTGGCCGTGAGCGCGTCGAAGATGTCGCACACGGTCATGATCCTGGTCTCGAGAGGGATCTCGTCGCCCTTCGCGCCGTCGGGGTATCCCTCGCCGTTCAGCTTCTCGTGGTGGCCGCGCACGATCTCGTGGATGCGCGACAGCTCCTGCGTCCACGGGATGTTGCGCAGGAACTCGTAGCCGTGGAGCACGTGCGCCTCGATGTGCCTGCGCTCGGTCTCGTCCAGGTTGCCGTGCTCGATGGCGAGAAAGTGCAGCTCCTCCGGCGTGAGGTACGGGTGCTCCGTGCCGTCCGGGCCGACGAAGGTCCTGCCGGCGATCTCCGCGAGGACCGCGCCCGCCGCCTCCGCCGAGACCCAGGGGATGTTCGCTTCGTCCACCGCCCAGCGGTAACGCTCAAGGCGATCGAGCTCCTCCCGCAGCCGGGCGTCGATGGCGGCGAGGCGCTCGGCCCGGCCCGGGTCATTCTCGACCAGCACGTCGGCCCTGGCGCGCGCCGCCTCGGCCTCCAGCGTCCTGCCGATCAGCTCGAAGCGCGCCTCCACGCGGGCGCCCATCACGGGCGGGAGCTTCTTCGCCTTGACGAGAACCTCCTCGCGCACGCCCACCTTGCCGAAGTCGTGGAGGAGGCCCGCATAGCGGAGCTGCTTCATCTCCTCCTCGGAGAAGTGGACGTCCGCGAACGGCCCTTCGGTCCGGGCGTCGATGAGCGCCGCCATGTCGCACACCAGCTCCGTCACGCGCACGGAGTGGCCCGAGGTGGTGGGGTCCCGTTGGTCGATGGCCGTGACCGCGGCCTTGATGAAGCCGGCGAAGAGGTTCTCGATGTCCTGGTACAGGCGTCCGTTCTCGATGGAGACCGCGGCCTGACCGGCCAGGGACTGCACGACAGCGACCTCCCGGTCGGTGTAAGGCAGGACCCATCGGTCCGCGTCCTCCTCCGTGTGGATCTGCGCCGACGCGACGGACTTCCGGTTGATGAGCTGCAGGACCCCCGCGATGCGGTCGCGGTGGTCGATCATCGGCACCACCAGCATCGACTTCGCCCGATACCCGAACCTCTCGTCGAACGCGGCCCGGTTGAACGTGAAGGGAAATCCGTCCGGGATCTCGTACACGTCGTCCAGGACCAGGGGCGCGCCGGTGAGGGCGACGTAGCCGGCCACGCTGGTGCGGTCCAGCGGCAGGGCGAGGTCCGGGGTCGGAAGGTCCGGCAGCGTGTCGTTCTGCGCCCGCAGGAAGTGCAGCCGCTCGCGGCCGTCCGCGTCACGCTCCACCAGATAGAGGCTGCCCGCGTCCGACGCGCTCAACTGTCGCGCCTGGGTGAGGATCGACCCGAGGAGCTTCTCGGGATTGCGCTCGCTCATGAGCGCCATCCCGATCCTGTTCAGCTCGCGCAGCTCGTTGCGGGCCTCCTCGAGCTGCTTCCTCAGCGTTTCCAGCGGCTCCTTCACCAGGCTGGCCGCGTCGTCTCGCCCCCCGGCCGACGGATCTTCCACGTCAGTCCCCGTCCATGGAGATGTCGGAACCCTCGGCGGCCGCGTCCATCGCGACCCGGCAGCCGCGCGCCAGCGCCTCGTCGCGGAGGCGCGCCACGATGCCTTCCAGATCGGAGTCCGAACGCTGCGGATCGTGGTGGAAGAAGAGGAGCTTCGCCACCTCTCCCTCCTCCGCCAGGCGCAGTGCCTGACGGTGGGTGGAATGGCCCCACCCGGCGCGGTTGGAATACTCCTCCTCGGTGTACATGGCGTCGTGCACGAGAAGGTCGGCCCCGCGCACGAAATCCAGGAGGCGCTCCCTCCAACCCGCGCCGGTGTCGTAACCCTCTCCCTCCACTTCGTTGTCCGGGATGAAGCAGACGACACGGTTCTCCGCCTCGATCCGGTATCCCACGGCGTTGGACGGATGCCGGACCCGCAGGGTCCGCAGCGTCATCCCGTCGATCTGCCAGTCGTCCTCCCCCAGGTGGTCGAAGGACATCCTGGCCGCGACGACGCCGAAGGGGACCGGGAAGTAGATCGGGCCCATCTGCCCCGCAAAGAGGCTCCGCACGTCGATGTTGCTCTGCTTGGGCCCGATGATCCGCAGGTCGATGTCGGGACGGTACAGCGGCGGGAAGAAGGGAAATCCCTGGATGTGGTCCCAGTGGAAATGGGTCAGGAAGATGTGCTGGAACGTCCCGCCGCTCTCCAGCAGGTCCAGCCCCAACAGGCGGATCCCGGTGCCGGCGTCCAGGATGAGGCGGCGCTCGCCGTGGCGTACCTCGAAGCAGGTCGTGTTGCCCCCGTACCGCGTGGTCCGGGGCCCGGGGCTCGGAATGGAGCCGCGGGTTCCCCAGCAGCGGAGGGTGAGCGACGTCCGGGTGTCGTCGGGCGATGCCTGGGACGTCGACGGGGCTACGGTGTCCAACGGGTTACTCCCGGAGGTGGGCGCGGGACCGGGTGCGCACCAGCAATGTACGAGGAGGATCCGCGCCGGGGCGAGGACCAGGCCCGTCAGGGGACAGGTCGGCTCGCCGGTCTTCTTGCGGCGGGCCCGAGCTCGGCCACCAGAACGCGGGTGAGGCGCAGTCGTTCTTCGAGAAAGTTACGACTTCCAAGGTGCTGTCGCCGAAGCGGGTGGGGTGGCGCGATACGCAACCGTGGATGGCGAACACGTCGACCAGCCTCTTCGACGCCGTGTCCGTCCGTCGCAGGGAGGGGACGGAGGCTCCACGATCGTTCAGCGACTACGAGGTGACGCTTGACGGCAAGGCGGTTCTGGAAGGCGTGACGATTCACGAGCGCGTGTGAGTGCTACGGCGTCGTGCCGTCCAGTACGAGGCCGAGTTGCAGCGCGAGGGCGCGATCCACGGAAGACATGTCGGCCGGTCCAAGGCGGCCTTCCATCCGGATCAGGCGGGCTTTGGCTGCCGTCGTGACCTGGTCGGCCATGGCCTTGCGCCGCACTGCGCCGACCTCGACCACTGCTTCGCTCGGGTACACGCGGCCGACGTTGGTGGTCAGCGGCACCACCTGGACCCGGTTGAGGTGTCGATTGGAGGCGTTGTTGCTGACGATGACCGCCGGACGCGTCTTGCGGATCTCCCCCCCGAGCGGCGCGGGGAACCGGACCCACCAGACCTCACCGCGCGTCATCTTCGGGATCCTGCAACAGCCCCTCGGACCACTCGAGAGCCTCCGCCTCCCGGTCCTCATCGCGGGCCATGGCGGCGTAGGCGTCGTCAAGTGCTCGAGGCAGGACATGAGGGCGCACCAGATCCTCGATGAAGCGGGAGATCCGTCCGGCGCCGACTCGCTCGTAGAGACCTCGATACACCGTTTCGTCAACCGTGATCGTGAGTTTCTTCTGCATGATGGGCGCCCCGAGTGGTGAGCACGACCAATATACGTGAATCATACGTGTCCTTGGCCTTCGGGTCGAGCCCTGCATGGTGCGCCCGGAAGTTGGGCGCGGCCCTGGGGCGCTGACATGATTGTGTTGGCGGCTCACGCGTCCAGCGGCCCTGAGCCCAAAGTCAGTTGAGCGTCTGCCAGCGCTCGGAGTGCCGCCGCCACTGGCGAGGTCGCCCCCCGGTAGGGGGCGTGGTGACAGCTTTCATTCATACGCTGCGGCCACGGGCCCGTTCAGGCGCACGCCCGTTTCTCTTTCCCGCCTCGTGCGGCGCGGGGTAGATTGATCGTCCCCCGTGGTGGACGAATCGTGGCCCGTGGCCCGGCGGAGTTCCCGGACGATCCCAGGAGGCGAGCGGTTGGTGTCGGAAGACATGCACGGCTGGTCCACCGAGGAGGTGGTGGACCTGCTCGAGGAGGTCGACCTCTTCGCGGGGCTGCCGGAGGACGACCTGCGGAGGATGGCCGGGATCGTGGAGGAGCGATCGCTCGAGCCGGGCGAGGTGCTCTTCCGCGAGGGCGAGCCCGGCGACGCCTTCTACATCGTCTTCGACGGCGCGGTGGAGATCTCCAAGAGCCGGCCGGACGGTAGCGCCGACCGGCTCGCGGTGCGGCGCGCGGGCCAGGGCTTCGGGGAGATGTCGCTCCTGAACGACGCGCCCCGCTCCGCCACGGCGCGCGCGGCCGAGCGGACGACGCTGGTGATGGTGCGCCGCGAGCACTTCGAGGAGCTGCTGGGGGGCGATTCGCTCGCGGTCCGCATGATGCGCGCCCTGTCGCGGGCGCTGCGCGCCCTGGGTGTGCGCTTCGCCAGCGTCGAGATGATGGACCCCGGGGTTGCGGCCCGCTCGGACGAGAACGCCCTGAGCCGGGCGATGCAGTCGGGGATGATGCCTCGCTCGGCGCCCCGCGTGGCCGGATACGAGCTGGCCGCGGGCACGACCCGCGAGACGATGGGGCGGGGCAGCTCCGTCTGGGACTGGACCACGCTGGCCGACGGGCGGACGACGCTGGTGACCCTCGACGTCCACGGCGACGGGCTGCCTCCGGCGCACCATCTCGGGGCGGCCCGCGCGGTCCTGCGGGGCATGGCGGCCGATCACGCGACCGTGCCGGAGCTCCTGGCCAGGACGAACGACGCGCTGTCCTCCGCGGCCATCGAGGGCCTGGATCAGTTCGTGGAGGCCGGCATCCTCGCGATCGGGGCGGACGGGGTCGAATGGGCGAGCGCGGGCCGCGTGCCCGGCACGATCATCCGGCGTGACGGCTCGATGGTGGAGTTCGCGGCGCAGGGCCCGCCGTTGGGTATGATGGGCGGCTTCAAGTACGCCAGCCAGAAGCTCGCCCTCGGAACGGGAGACGCCGCGTTCGTGTTGTCGCACGGGAGCCCGGGCCTCTTCCTGGGCGCCGCGGACCTCGTGGCGCAGCTCCACGGGAAGCCTGCCGGGGAGGTGGTGTCGACGTTGCACAAGGCGATCCGGAGGGCACAGGGCGAACTGCGTACCGAGACCTCGGTGCTCTACGCGCGCCGGAGCTGAGATGCCCTACAGCGGACCGGCCGGGCGTCGTCCCGGACCCGAACGGAAAAGCGGCACCCGGGTACCCAACGTCCCGACGCCGGGAGACGAGCTCCCGGCAGTCGCTCCCGACAGGCTCGAAGGAAGGTAGGCCCATGGCCGTGACGGAGAAGGACGTGCGGAACGCGCTGAAGTCGGTGAAGGATCCCGAGCTCGGGCTGGATCTCGTCGTTCTCGGCCTGGTCTACGACATCGAGGTCCAGAATGCCGACGTGAAAGCCATCATCTCCCTGACCTCGCCGATGTGTCCGGTGGCCGGGCAGATCGTGGAGGACGCCCGGCAGGCGATCGAGGGGATGGAAGGCGTCGAGCGCGCGGAGGTCGAGCTGACCTTCGACCCGCCGTGGACGCCGGAGCGGATCAGCCCGCTCATCCGGTCGTCGCTTGGGCTCTGATCGCCATCCCCCTGAACCCTCCCCGGGAGTCGTGATGACGCAGTTCAGCGAGGACGAGCTCAAGGCGAAGGTGCAGGACGGCTACGTCGTCGAGTCGGTCGAAGAGATGACCGAGGGCTACCGCAAGGCGTTGATCGTCCAGCTCACGGTCCAGGCCGACACCGAGCTGATGAGCGCTCCGGCCTACTGGATGGCGGCGCGGCACGCGCCCTCGACGAACACCCAGGTCAGCGCCCATGCGATCATCCAGGACGAGCTGGCGCACGCCAACATCGCCTACCGGCTGCTCGAGGACCTCGGCGAGTCGAAGGAGCACCTGGTCTACGGGCGCCAGCCCCACGAGTTCAAGCACCCCTACGGCTTCGATCAGCCCCTGGAGAACTGGGCCGAGCTCGTCGTGGCCAACGGGTTCTTCGACCGCGCCGGCATCACGCTGCTGTCCGACGTCTACCGGAACACGTCCTACGGGCCGCTCAAGCGGGCGCTGGTGAAGGTGGACATGGAGGAGACCTTCCACCTGCGTCACGGCGAGGTGTGGATGGGCCGTCTCGCCAAGGCGGGCGGCGAAGCGCGGGAGATCCTGCAGCGCGCGGTCGACTGGATGTTCCCGATGACCGTGGAGTGGTTCGGGCTTCCGGACGCGATGAAGCGCCACTCCGGCCAGCTCGACTACAGGCTCAAGGGGCTGACGAACGACCAGCTCCGCCAGGTCTGGATGGCTTCCACCGTGCCGCTGTGCGAGCAGCTGGGCCTCGACGCGCCGGCGCACTGGGACGAGGAGCGGAACGAGTACGTACTCGACTTTCCGTTCCCGTGCCGGTACGACGACGCGGCGAAGCGGTGGCTCTTCGACGAGGGCGAGATCTCGTGGGACCAGGTGTTCGAGCGCTGGAAGGCGCGGGGACCGATGAACGCAACGTACGTCGAGTCCGTGCAGCGCTCGCGCGAAACCGTGGGTCGATGGCTGAACGGCGGCGCCGCGTGAGCGTCGACGCTGGGCTGCCGCCGCACGTCTCGACCCACAAGAGCGGTGGGCGGGACCAGTGGTCCGCGCCCCTCGCGGCGTCTCCGGTGGACGCGGACGCGGCCGCGCTCGAGCTCCTCGGGGAGGTGCTGGACCCCGAGATCCCCATCAGCCTGGTCGAGCTCGGGCTGGTGTACGGGGTCGAGGTGCGGGACGGCGTGGCGGAGGTCCGTCTGACCTACACCGCGACCGCCTGTCCGTGCATGGAGTTCATCCGCGAGGACGTGACCGATCGTCTGGAGCGGGAGCGGTGGATCCGCGCGGTGCGGCTGGTGGAGGTGTGGGATCCGCCGTGGACCGCGGAGCGGATCACTCCGGAGGGACGGCGCAAGCTGCGCGGGTTGGGGGTGGGGGCGTGAGCGGCACGGCTTTTCGAGAGGACTGACGATGCGGGAGTACGTGTACGACGTGTTCGCCCGGAAGAGCCGGGGAGACCAGCTCGCCCACATCGGATACGTGGATGCCCTCGACGACGAGACCGCCCGCGTGTACGCGTGGAAGACGTACGATGAAGAGAACTGGTTCGAGATGTGCGTCGTCCGGCGCTCGGACATCATTCCGGTGAACCGGGACGACGGGCCGTTCTCCCGGGGGCGGGAGGAGGGCCGATGAGCGATCTCACCCTGCTCGACGTGGGAAAGCTCGACGACGCGACGCGCTCCGCTCTTCGTCGGCTGATCCTGACGCTGGCGGACAGCAAGCGCCTCATGGGGATCCGTTACTCGGACTGGCTGCTCGGCTCCCCGTCGATCGAGACGGGGATCGCCGCGTCCTCGATGGCGCAGGACGAGTGGGGCCACGCCCGACTTCTCTACGCCATGCTCAAGGACCTGGGTGAGGACCCCGTCGTCGTGGAGCACGAGCGTCCGGCGAAGGCCTACGCCTCCGTCGACCCCCTGGACGCCCCCTTCCCGGACTGGGCCGCCGTGGTCGCCGGCATGACCGTCGTGGACGTGGCCCTGGCGGTGGCGCTCGACGCGTGCGCGCACGGTTGCTTCGAGCCCGCGACCACACGCGTGCCCAAGATGTGCGCCGAGGAGGAGTTCCACCGGAGCCTCGCCTTCGCGTGGTACCGGCGCCTGGCGGCCTCCCGATCCGACGAGGCCAGGGGGCTGCTGCGTGCGGCGACGGAGGCGATGCTGCCGGCCACGCTCGCGTGGCTCGGCGCCGACGACGCAGCGGCGCGCGCGCTCGTGGACGCGGGGGTCACGCAGTCCGGGGCGGAGCTCTCGGCGAGCTTCCGCGACGCGGTCGGGGACGTGCTGCGCACCGGCAGCGTCGACGTCGACGCGATGGCGCCGGCGACCGCGTGGGACGCGGCGCGCGCACGCGGACCGGGCCACCCCGACGAGGAGGCCGTGGAGCGCGCGCGGGGGGACCGCAACCGCATGCTGTTCGTGGAATGACGCCCGTGCGCCCTTCCTTCGACGCGGACGAGCGCCGCAGCGAGGCGCCGGGAAGCCTTCCGGAATCGCCTCCGTGTCCTTTCTGCGAGGGACGCGACACCGAGCTGATGAACGTGTTCGGCTCACATGCGTCGGTGAGCACCTACTGGTGCCGCGCGTGCCGGAGCCCCTTCGAGCTCATGAAATGGAGGGGAGGGGCGTGAGCGGGCTGGAGGAGTTCCGCCGCTTCAGGGAGCGCATGAACGAGCGCATCCTCGAAGCCGACAACCTCGAGCTGAAGCGCTTCTTCGCGCTGGACGGGCGGGTCTACGACGAGGGCGCCCTTCCGGCGTCCACGAAGGAGCTCATGGGCCTGACGGCTTCGATGGTGCTGCGGTGCGACGACTGCGTCGCATACCACCTGATCCGGTGTAAGGAGGAGGGGGCCTCCGACGAACAGTTGTTCGAGGCCTTTTCCGTGGCCCTGGTCGTAGGGGGATCGATCGTGATCCCCCACCTGCGCAGGGCGGTGGCGTTCCTCGACGAGCTGAACGCGGAGGAGTCGCCGTCCTAGTCGACGAGTTCCACTTCTTCGAGGAAGTCCTTCAGGGGGTTGGCCACCGCGATGGCACGTTCGGTGATGGCTGAGGCCGTCTTGCGCCGGTCGGCGGCGGCGCCGCCCAGGTGGCGGGAGACCGCCTCCCCGAGGCGCTCGTCGGACTCGGAGGCCGCCTGATGGTATTCGGCGTACCGCGCGCTCACGCGCTGCTCGAAGATCGGGAGCTGGGACCGCGGCGTGCCGTGCTCGACCATGTCCTCGAACACGGCCCGGTGCATGGCGTCCAGACCCCGGCGGATGATCTTGTCGGGGATCCGCCCCAGGAACGCGAGCTGGGCTCCGCGAGTATGCGCCCACATGAAGAAGATCAGCGCCTCCTCCGCGGCCGCCCGGTCCGGGGTCCCGTCCTCGTCCTGAAGGGTGGGATCGGGCATCGGGGTCTCGACGTCCTCGTGGGCGAGGAAGTCGGAAAAGCTCTCCCAAACCAGGCGAGCGAGGCTGTCCCCGAGCTCGTCGGTCGTCATACTCTGGGGAGCTCTGAACTCGTGGGTATCGTCGATCACGGTGTGTGACACGTCGTTTGTCTCGTTTCGAGGTGCTTCAATTCCCCTCAATTCCCGCTCCGGGGGTGGGGGTGTCAAGGTTTTTCGCGAGGAGAGGCCAGGATCCATGACCGATCAATCGATGCCTCGCAAGGGGTACTACACACGGGCGCTCGTTCCGATCGCCTGCGGCATGGCCGCTGCGTTGGCCTCGTGCGCGGGCGGGCAGCCGTCTCTTCCCGAGGCCCGTCCGATCGTCATCTTCTCGGGGGCGCGCATCCGGGTCGATCCCGACTCGATGCAGGCGATCAACGAGTGGGTGACCCGCGAGCAGAAGAACATCGAGGAGGATCCCGGCTTCCTGGTGAAGACGGAGCTGGCCGCGGACGAGGTCTATCCGTGGGACGGTCTCGAGATCAGCGGGGACACTGTCACGGTGCGCGTGGATCCGCGCGCCGCTGACACGCGGCTTCCTTTCGAGATCTACGGCCACCTCCATCTCATGGCGCAGGTGGGCCGACAGGAAGAGTGGCTCCCCGAGGCGCCGACCGCCGCCGGCTACGATCTGGAGCGGGCGATCCTGGCCCGGGTGTCCGACGCCTGGTTGCTGGGGCGGACGGTGTTCGACACCTCTCCGTACGCGCCGCTGGACGAACTCATCTACGCCAAGGACGCCGGGTACCTGGATGCGTTCATCTTCACCGCCCGGCCCGACGAGTTCGGCGAGGCTCGCGCCGCCTGGGCACGGGAGCACTCCGGTGAAGCCGACGCCTACCGCGACTGGTTCGTGAAGACGTTCAACCGCGAGCCGCCCGGCCTCCGGCCCCGTTAGGGGAGAGTCCGGCGGGGTGCCGGACCAGATTCCACGGGGTTCAGCGCTCCGGCGTCACTTCCCACTGGAGAGAGATCGGCCCGCCACCGTCCTCCTCCACGACGTGGACGTCGATGCGACCCGTGCGGGCCAGCCGTGCGTCCGAGGCCTTGCCGCCGAAGGTGGCGAAGCCGGTCACGTGCGCCGTCGCGGAGCGTCCGTCCGGCGCGGTGGCGTGGAGCCGGGCGCCCTTCAGGCTCCGGACCGGGGGCGCTTCTCCGTTCTGCAGGCGGAGGCGTAGAATACGGCCGGTGTGGGGGGCGTCCATGGCATCCAGAACGCGGAAGACGACGCCTCGACCGGTAGCGGTGCGGGTTGACATGGCACAAAGAGTATTTGGATGAGCGCCCCAAAGGAAGGCGGCGCGGGGGAAGCGGGCCCCCCCCGCGCGTCGGAGCTACAGATGACCCCCGACGCGATGCTCGATTTGGCCAGGGAGGCGGCGGAGCTCGTCGTGCGTCGCATCGACGCGCTGCCGGGGGAGCCCCCGTGGCGTGGGGCCGCCCGGGCCGAGCTGGAGCCGCTCCTGCGCGAGCCTCCGCCCGAGGAGGGTCGGGCCCCCCGCGACGTCATGGCACGCGCCATCAGGGACGTGCTCTCCGTGGCGGGCCGCGTCGATCATCCCCGCTTCTTCGCCTTCGTCCCCTCCGCCCCGACGTGGCCGAGCGTGATCGCCGACTTCCTGGCGGCGGGCTTCAACACGTTCCAGGGAACGTGGTTGGAGTCGAGCGGCCCGAGCCAGATCGAGCTGGTCGTCACCGATTGGTTCCGCGACTGGGTCGGCTACCCGCCGGCGGCCGGCGGCCTGTTCACCTCGGGTGGCTCCGCGGCCAGCCTCGACGCGCTCGTGGCCGCGCGTGAGGCGGCCGGGGCGCCGGAACGGCCGGCGGTCTTCATGAGCGACCAGAGCCACTCCGCGTTGGAGCGCGCGGCGCGGATCGTCGGGGTCCGCCCGGAGGGCGTGCGCAAGGTCGCGTCGGACGACCGCTTCCAGATCCGCATGGACGAGCTCGAGCGGTCCGTGACGGAGGCCCGGGCCGCCGGCTTCACACCGGTGGCGGTGTGCGCCAACGCCGGCGCCACCAACACGGGGGCGGTCGACCCGCTGGACGCGATGGCGGACTACTGCGCCTCCGAGGGAATCTGGCTGCACGTGGACGCGGCCTACGGCGGCTTCGCGGTGCTGACCGAACGGGGAAAGGCCCTCTTCCGGGGCATCGACCGGGCAGACTCGATCACGCTGGACGCCCACAAGTGGCTCTTCCAGCCCTTCGAGGCCGGCTGCCTCCTGGTGCGGGACGTCCGTGACCTGGAGCGGGCGTTCAGCGTGCACCCCGAGTACCTGCAGGACGCGCAGCTGGGCATGGAGCACGTGAACTTCGCGGACCGGGGGCTGCAGCTCACGCGCTCGTTCCGCGCGCTCAAGGTCTGGATGTCCGTGCGGACGTTCGGGCTGGGGGCGTTCCGGCGGGCGGTGGCGCGTGGGATCGAGCTCGCCGATCGCGCGGCGGCGTACGTGGCGGACTCGGCCACGCTGGAGCTGCTGTGCCCGGCCTCGCTCGGGGTCGTGTGCTTCCGGTTCAACCCTCCCGACCGGGTCGTCGACACCGCGGCGCTGGAGCGGCTGAACGAGGCGGTCCAGGCCCGCGTCATCGACAGCGGCACCGCGATGATGTCGTCCACGCGGCTGAAGGGCGTCTACGCACTGCGCCTCTGCATCCTGGCGCACCACTCCACCTGGCGGGACGTCGAGGAGACGCTGGGGGCGATCGAGAGGTTCGGTCGGGAGGCCCTGACCACGTGACATCGATCGGGGTGCTGGACGTGCTCACGCTCGTGGCCCTGCTGGTCGTGCTCCCGGTGTTCTCCATCGTCCAGATCCGCTACCTGAGGGACGTCGTGATCCGCCCGATGCCGGTGTACGCCAGCTCGGCGGTGACTCTGGTGATCCTGGGCGGCGGATGCCTGGCCGTCGGCGCGCGCCACGGGGGACCGGAGGCGCTGGGGATCGTCGCGCTGCCGGAGGCGACGACGGCGGCGTGGACCGCGGGCCTCACGGTCGGCGGCCTGGCGGTACTGCTCGCGTTTCGTGTCGTGGCGCCCCTCGTGGGGGCCACGGAGGCTCCGCTCCTGCGGATGCTGCTGCCGCGCACCGCCCGCGAGCGGGCCGCGTTCACGGGGCTGTCGATCACCGCGGGCGCGGGGGAGGAACTGGCCTACCGGGGCTACACGATTTCGATGCTCGCCCCGCTCCTGGGCCCGTTCTGGGCGGCCGCGCTCAGCTCCGCGGTCTTCGGGGTCCTGCACGTCTATCAGGGAACGTGGGGTATCGCGCGTACCGCCGTGCTGGGGGGCCTGCTGGCGTGGGGCTTCCTGGCGTCGGGGAGCCTGTGGCCGCCGATGCTGGCGCACGCGGCGCTGGACGTGCTGGCGGGGACGGTGCTGGCCGATCGGCTGATGGTACCTGCCGGCGCCAACGGGGTACCCACGGACGAACGGACCGACGCGTGGCGTTCCGACCTCCACGGGCGACCGGAAGGGGAGTGAGATGGAAGTGGATCTGGCGCTGCTCGCCGACGCGGCGACGATCGACGGGGCCGGAAAGCTCAACATCCTGGGCGTCTTCGACCGGATCTCCACGTCGAGCTTCCCGGCGCAGCACCCCCACATGGTGCTCATCCTGCGCTTCACGGCGGGTGTCGGCGAGATCGGGATGCACAAGGTCGAGATCTCACTGAGCGATCCCAGGGGGCAGCGCGTGGTTCACCTGAACGGGGACATGCAGCTCGGAGCCGGGAGGGCCGGAGTCGCGGAAGGGCTCAAGGTCCCCCACGTGCTCCACCTCGACGGGATGGTCTTCCCCGTGCCGGGCCGCTACGCCTTCGACGTCCGCATCGACGGAGAGCATCACGTGACCGTGCCCCTGCACGTGGCGGGTTCCGCTGCGGCGGAGGCCTAGGAGCGCCGTTTCCCGCCGATTGCGCCGGCGCACCGCGCATCCCGGCTCGCAGTCGAGGCGCGCACGCGGTGCTTGCAGAAACCCGAAGGGCATCCGATAGGTATTAATAGGTAGGAAGCACGTCGTCGGTGGCTCGGGAAGGCCGGGAGACGCACGACGGAGACGAGGAGACGAAGGTGATCCTCCACTGCAACTACGAGGAGCTCCGGGCCCTGCGGTCCGGCGGCCGCTCCCTCCTGGAGGGGGGTGCGGAGGAGTTCTCGTACGTGCTGGCGCCGCCCGAGGACCGGTCGCGCGTGGAGGCGCTCCTCCCCCGCCTCGACGGGGACGTGTCCGTGACGACGCTCGCGGAGCTGCGGGGCGTCACGCTCGCAGTGCACGCGATCCTCGAGTTCCTGCGCGCCGAGATGGACGTGGCGGTGATCGCGACCCACGCGGCCGACGAGTTGGCGGTGGCCGCCTACTTCGACTTCGCCCACGTGCTGACGGTCCTGCACCGCCTGCACGAGCTGGCTTCCGAGATGGAAGCGCTGATCGAGGTGGTCACGGGCGCGCCCGTGGACGCCGAGGCCGCCCTGACCTTCCGCTTCCCGGACTAGTATGGTGAGTCGGAAGTTCGTCGGCATTCGGGCGCCGCTGCATCCACCGTGGCCACGTTGCTCCTCCTCGAAATAGCGCTGCCGACAACGCTGCGCGTTGCTACCCTCGTCGGCGCGCCTTGCCACGGCGTGCCCCTCCCCCCCACCCCGCTCCGCTGAGAGTTCCGCATGGCTACCGACCGCGTCGCGGCGCTGGAGCGCATGGCGCAGAAGCGTCCGGACGACGTCCGCCTTCGCTTCGGGCTCGCCCTGGAATACCTCGCCGCCGGACGCGAAGAAGAGGGGGTGCGCGAGCTGCGTGCCTACCTGGAGGCCGCCGACGACGAGGGCAACGCCTGGGGCAGGCTCGGCGCAGTACTGCAGCGGAGCGGGCGGGACGAGGAGGCGAAGCAGGCCTATCTGCGCGGGATCGAGGCGGCCTACCGCCACGGCCATCCGACCATGGCGGCCGAGTTCGAGGCCGTGCTCGAGGAGTGGGACGCGTGACCGCCTCCCCCGACGAGGGCATGCGGGCGAGCTTCGAGGCGGAGGCGCTCCCCCACCTGGACGCCGTGTACCGCTTCGCGCTACGCCTCACCGGCGCGCCGGACCGTGCCCAGGACCTGGTTCAGGACACGTTCCTGCGGGCATATGGGGCGTGGGACCAGTACACGCCGGGAACCAACTGCAAGAGCTGGCTCTTTACCATCTGCCGGAACGTGTTCGTCCGGCAGTGGGAGCGCGGGCAGCGGCACGAGGAGATCGTGGCCGAGAACGTGAGCCGCGACGGCTCCGGGACCGAGGCCATCGGGCCCGTATGGTCCTCGGTCGAGACCGTGGACCCGGAGGGCGAGTTCTTCGGGTCGTTCGTGGACGAGGAGATCCTGCGCTCCATCGACCTCCTGCCGGAGGAGTATCGAATGGCCGTGGTGCTATCGGACGTCGAGGGCCTGACGTACGACGAGATCGCGGATCTGCTGGACATCCCGGTCGGCACGGTGAAGAGCCGGCTGTTCCGGGGTCGCAGGCGACTGCAGAAGGCGCTGTACGACTACGCCGTCGAGAACGGGTACCTGAGGCCGAAGGCCCGGACCCCGGACGGGGAGGCGCACCAGTGATCTCCTGCCGGGATGCGCTGAACCTGATCTTCGAGTATCTCGACGGCGAGCTGGAGGACGTGTCGGAGGAGGAGGTGCGCGCGCACTTCGAGGCCTGTCGGCGCTGCTTTCCCCACCTCAAGCTCGAGGAGTCGTTCCGTGCCGCGGTGCAGCGGGCGACGCGGGGCAAGGCGGCCCCGCCGGAGCTCCGCTCTCGCGTGATCGAGCTCCTCTCCGAGGTCGATCGGGGCTAGACCCCTCGCCCAGCCGACACTCCGTCGACCGCCCTCGCGGTCGCCTTGCCCTCTCCATCGCAATTGGAGAAGGTAGGTGCCACGCCCTCGGCGCTCCCCTGACAGCCTGCCTGGAGAAGGAATGGCCACGGCCCGGAAACGGGAGCGGATCCTGAATCGCCTCATCGAAGAGGAGATGCGGGATTCGTTCCTGGACTACTCGATGTCCGTCATCGTCCAGCGCGCGCTGCCCGACGTGCGCGACGGTCTCAAGCCCGTGCACCGGCGCATCCTCTACGCCATGAACGAGCTGGGGCTGATGCCCGATCGCGCCTACAAGAAATGCGCGACCGTGGTGGGCGACGTGCTGGGCAAGTACCACCCGCACGGTGATTCGGCGGTCTACGACGCGCTCGTGCGCATGGTTCAGGATTTCTCGCTGCGTTATCCCCTGGTGGACGGCCAGGGAAACTTCGGCTCGATCGACGGCGACAACGCCGCGGCCTACCGCTACACCGAGGCGCGCCTTCAGGCCCTGGCCGTGGAGCTCCTCGACGACATCCAGAAGGAGACCGTCGACTTCCAGCCGAACTTCGACAACCGGCTCGCGGAGCCGACGGTGCTGCCGGCGCGCTTCCCCAACCTCCTGGTCAACGGATCGTCCGGGATCGCGGTGGGGATGAGCACGAACGTGCCCCCGCACAACCTGCGGGAGGTGGCCGCGGGGGTGAAGCAGCTGGTGGTGGACCCGGACTGCACGGTGACGGACCTGATGCGCCACGTGCGCGGCCCGGACTTCCCGACGGGTGGCTTCATCCTGGGGCGGGACGGGATCGACGGCATGTACCGGACCGGCCGCGGCCGCGTCGTGATGCGCGCGCGCGTCGTAAAGGAGGCGCTGCGGGGTGGCAAGGAGCAGCTCGTCGTCACCGAGCTGCCCTACACGGTGTCGAAGTCGAAGATCATCGAGCAGATCGCCGACCTCGCCAAGAAGGGCAAGGCGGACGACATCTCCGACATTCGCGACGAGACCGACCGAGACGGGATCCGCCTGGTCATCGAGCTGAAGCGCTCGGCCAAAGCGGGTAAGGTGCTCAAGCAGCTCTACCGGCGCACCAACCTGCAGTACACGTTCGGCGCGATCATGCTCGCGCTGGACCACGGCCAGCCGAAGGAGTTCAACCTCAAGGAGATGCTGGAGCGCTTCCGGGACCATCGCCTGGAGGTCATCCAGCGGCGCAGCCGCCACGACCTCGAGAAGGCCGAGGCGGAGCGTCACGTCATCCAGGGCCTCCTGGTCGCGCTCGACCACATCGACGAGGTCATCAAGATCATCCGTGGCTCGCGCGACCGCGCGCAGGCGTCCGGGCGGCTCCAGGATCGCTTCGGGCTCAGCGAGGTTCAGGCCGACGCGATCCTGAACATGCGCCTGGCCCGCCTCACCGCGCTCGAGCGCTCCCAGCTGAATGCCCGCCTGGCCGAGCTGGAAGCGCTCATCGTCGAGCTGCGCGGCATCCTGGCCTCGGAGGAGCGCCAGCTCGAGGTCATGCTCGAGGAGCTGAACGAGGTCGTGAAGAAATACGGCGACGGACGCCGCACGGTCGTGCTCGAGCGGGAGGACGAGGAGCAGCGGACGGAAACCGTCACGGTGGAGGAGGAGATCGCCGACGAGGATGTCGTGGTCACGCTCAGCCACGAGGGCTTCGTGAAGCGCATCCCGATGCACCTCTACCGGCGCCGGGTGTCGTCCGGAAAGACGCTGGCGGGGATGGAGCGCTACGAGGAGGACTTCCTCGAGCGCATCTTCGTCGCACGCACGCAGGGATGGATCCTCGCGTTCACCGAGGGAGGCCACTGCCACTTCCTCTCCGTGTTCGACGTGCCGGAGAGCGCGCGATCGTCGCGCGGCCAGTCCGTGTACGCGCTCCTCGCGGCGGACCGCGCCGATCGGATCGTGGCCATGATCCCGGTGGAGGATCTCGCGGCGGAGGACCGCTATCTGGTGTTCCTGTCCCGCCAGGGACTCATGAAACGCACGGCGCTCGGCGACTTCGCCAACCCGCGGGCGGGCGGGGTGATCGCGGCGGGCGTGAAGGCGGGCGACGGCATCCGCGACGTCGCCGTCTCGGACGGCCTCGCCGAGGTGATGCTCCTGTCCGGCTCGAGCCGGGCGATCCGCTTCGCCGAGAGCGAGGTGCCGGTGGTGGGGCGCACCGCGCAGGGCGTGAAGGGGATGTCGATCAAGGGTGGTGACCAGGTCGTGGGGATGGTCCTGATCCGGCGTGACGCGAACATCCTCGCGGTGACCGAAGAGGCGCAGGGGAAGCGGATCCCCGTGGGCGAGTTCCCCCTCCAGAAGCGTGGCGGAATGGGCACCCTCGTCACCTCGGGCGGCGGGCGGGTGGTGGCAGCCCTCGAGGTGCTCGAGTCGGACGAGGTCATGCTGATCTCGGCCGGCGGAAAGGTGAACCGCGTGGCCGCCGACCTGGTCCCGGTCCAGGGTCGGCGTACGCAGGGGCGCAAGATCCTGAAGCTCCCCGCGGGGGACCGCATCGTCGAGGTCACCCGCACGCAGGGTGACGGGGGCGAGCCGGCCGAGGCGCCCCTGTCCGGGACGCCTCAGCTCGATCTGCTGGGGGAGTGAGGGCTACCTCCGCTCCTCCAGCACTGCCGTCATCGTGACCCGCTTGCCGTCGCGCTCGACAACGACCTTCACCACGTCGCCGGGCTTCTTGTCCCGGAGCGCGTACGTGTAGGCGTAGATGTCCGCGATGGACTTTCCGTCGAACTCGACCACCACGTCGCCGGCCTGCAGGCCGGCCTTGGCGGCCGGGCTTCCCTCGCGAACGCCGGTCAGGCGCAGCCCGTAGTCGCGGGGCGTCATGTCGGGGATGGAGCCGAAGTAGGGGCCGTAGCCCCGGGACGCCTCGCCGCCGGCGGGCGGAGCGGGCGGCTGCTGCTTGACCGGCGTGAGCGTCATGGCGACGGCGTCCCCGCCGCCCGACAGGCGGCGCGTGATGCCGGCGGCCACCTGCGCGATGCGGTCGATGCCGTCGCCGTCGATCTTCTGCCAGTCGTCCGTGGCGCGGTGGTAGTCCTCGTGCGTGTTCGTGAAGAAATGCAGCACCGGGATCCCCACGGCCGTGAACGACGCGTGGTCCGACGGGCCGTATCCGTCGGGGGAAAACGCGAGCTTCAGCGGCTGGCCGAGCGTGGTGTCCACCGCGTTGGCCACCGACTCCCATTCGACGGCGGTGCCCGTCCCGAAGACGGTCACGGTGTTGTCCACCAGGCGGCCTACCATGTCGAGGTTCAGCATGGCGACGGCCTTCGACAGGTCGATGGTCGGATCGGCCACGAAGTGGGCGGAGCCCCACAGCCCCTTCTCCTCGCCCGTGAAGGCGATGAAGAGCACGCTGCGCGCGGGGCGGGGCCCGCGGCTCAGGCGCTCGGCGATGTCCAATACGCCGGCGACGCCGCTCGCGTTGTCGTCCGCACCGTTGTGCACGGCGTGGGCGTCCGGATCGAGGGAGCCCTCGCCGCCCATCCCCAGGTGGTCGAAGTGGGCTCCCACCACGATGTACTGGTCGCGCAGCGAGGGATCGGATCCGGGGAGGACCGCCACGACATTGCGCGCTTCGGTGGTGGTCGGATGGACGTCGGCGCGCACGCGCACCGGCTCACCGGCCCGGGCGGCCTCGCGCGCGGCGGCGGCCGCCTGCCCCGACACCGCCACCACCGGGATCGCCAGCGCGTTGCGCAGCTCCTCGTCCAGTGAGGGTAGCGCCATCCCGTCCGGCAGCAGGACGACGAGGCCCGCCGCCTCACGGCCCACCGCGACCGTCGCCTTGAAGTGCGGATCCGCGCGCATGCCGCCGCCGCTGGCGGCCTCCGGATCGCCCCACTCGACCACCATGATCTTGCCGCCCACGTCGGCGTGGGCGTAGCGATCGTCGGGGTCGTTCGGGCGGCTCACGCCGTGACCCGCGTAGATCGTCGGCGCGGCCACCGCGCCGCTGCCCGAGAAGCCGAAGGGAACCCACTCGCTGCCGACGGCGTACGTGCGGGTCGAGATCTCCAGGCTGTTGGAGGGCCCGAGGGCCGCTCCCGTGCGGACCGGGAAGGGCTGGAACCAGGATCCCGAGTCACCGGGCTGGAGGCCCAGCGCCTGGAAGCGCGCCGCGATGTAGTCGGCGGCGCAGCGGGCGCCGTGAGATCCGACCTCGCGCCCTTCGAGGGCGTCGTCGGCGAGGTAGCGCACCGTGGCGAGGGGGCCCGTGACGCCTCGGGTGATCGCGGTGGCGTCCGGGCAAGCGGTCGCCTGGGCGGCGGTCGGGGCCGCCGTGAGCGCGAGCAGGACGGCCGCTAAGGCGCCGGGACGCAGAGATCGATTCATCGTGGACATTCTTCCGAAGGATGGAGTTTCGTGACCCATCGAGCTGTGGTTCTGGTGACGCTGTCGGCGCTGGCCGTCGCGGCGTGCGCGCCCCGCGAGGCGGAGCAGTCCGCCACCGGGGATTCGGCTGCGGCGGCGACCGCGACCGCTTCCCTGGCCGTTCCCGGCGAGGTGCACCTGCGCAACATCCGCCAGCTCACCTTCGGCGGGGAGAACGCGGAGGCGTACTACGCCTTCGACGGCACGAAGCTCATCTACCAGGCACGCAAGCCCGGGGAGGAGTGCGACCAGATCTACATCATGGACCTGGCCACGGGCGACTCCCACAGGGTGAGCAACGGGGAGGGACGCACGACGTGCTCCTACTTCTACCCCAGCGGGGATCGCATCCTCTATTCGTCTACACTCGGAGCGGGGGCCGCGTGCCCTCCCAACCCCGACTTCTCGAAGGGGTACGTGTGGCCGATCTATCCCAGCTACGACATCTACGAGGCGAACGTCGACGGCTCGGACCTGCGCGTCCTGACCGACGCCCCCGGCTACGATGCCGAGGCCACGTTCTCGCCGGTCGGGGACCGGATCGTCTTCACCAGCACGCGGGACGGAGACCTGGATCTCTACTCGATGGCGCCGGACGGGTCCGACGTGCGCCGCCTCACCGACAAGGTCGGCTACGACGGCGGCGCGTTCTACTCGCCGGACGGCTCGAAGATCGTGTGGCGCGCGCACTACCCCGAGGCCGGCGCCGAGCGCGACGACTACCTGAACCTCCTGCACGAGGGTCTGATCCGCCCAGGTGAGCTCGAGATCATGGTGATGAACGCCGACGGGAGCGATCAGCACCAGATCACGAACATCGGCGGGGCCAACTTCGCGCCGTATTGGCAACCCTCCGGCCAGAAGATCATCTTCAGCTCGAACAACCTCGACCCGTCGGGTCGGGAGTTCGACCTCTTCATGGTCAACCTGGACGGCAGCGGCCTCGAGCGGATCACGTACGCCGACGGCTTCGACGGCTTCCCGGTGTTCAGCCCGGACGGGACGCACCTGGTGTTCGCCTCCAACCGCAACAACGGCGGCGGGAACGACACGAACGTCTTCATCGCGGAGTGGGTGGAGAACCCGTAGCCGCGGGGCGGGGAGGAGGCCCTACGCGGACGGCTGTCCGCCGTCCCGCAACGCGTCCAGCTTGGAGTCCGGGTAGAGCGCCAGGAACTGGCCGAGGATCCGGTAGGTCAGTCCCCAGACGATCTCGTCCACCACGCGGTAGCAGGGGAAGGTGCGGGTCCCCCCGGGCAGCGGGATGTCGACGTCGCCGTGCGTCGCGGGCGCCCGCAGCTCGTCCAGCGTCACCCAGTGCACGGCGTCCACCTCGCGGCTCGCGACGCGCGCTTCGGCCCGGCCGGGAACGCCATACACGAACGGGGCGATCGTGAGCCGCGGGAGGCGGACGCTTCCCGGCGTGACCTCTTCCAGCCGACCCAGGTGCACGCCGCCCGCCACGAGGTCGATGCCCGTCTCCTCCCGCGTCTCCCGGACGGCCGTGTCCTGGAGGGAGGCGTCTCCCGGATCCCGCCGTCCGCCCGGCAGCGCCATGTGTCCGGACCACGGATCGCGCTCCGAGCGGGCGCGCTTGATGAGCAGGACTTCCAGGTGTTCATTGCCGCGGATCACCACGCTCACCGCCGCCTGGATGAAGTCCGGGTCGGGAGGCGGCGGGTCGGCCGCGTCGGAGGCGTAGGAGGCCAGCGCCTCGCTGAGGACCCAGAAGCGCGGGTCGGTCTCGAGGGAGAATCCGGACATGCGAACGGCCTACCCCTGCGGATCCGGAAGGGTCACGCGGTAGCGCACGACCCGCTGGACCCCCAGGTCGTCGCTCGACACCGCCCACACGTGGTCACCGTCGAACACCGGCTGCGGGTCGGTACGGAAGCCTTCCGGAGGCACGACCCGACCCAGGTACGTGCCGTCGTCCTCGAAGACGTCCAGGACGGAGCGCTCCCGCCACTCGTCGGGGAGGGCGTTCGGGTCCGTCGGATCGTAGCCCGTGTCCTCCACCTTCACGCTCCGCGCGGCCACCTCGACCCAGATGCGCCCGTCACGACCCGCGAAGAGGTTCTCGTAGGCACGCTTCGTGTCGGGAATCGCCGGCCCGCTCCACTTCCAGGCCGGATCGATGCGGCGCATGTTGCGCGTGATCCGGAGCTCGGCCTCCTCCTTCTCGCCGGGCTCGACCGGCACCGGCTTCCACGCCTTCTCGACGCGCAGCGGGGCGCCGGGTCTGAGCAGCGTGAACCGGTAGTCCGAGCTGATGCCGTGGACGAAGTAGCCGTCGGGGTGGAGCATCGTCTCCTCGGCGGGCGTGAAGGGCACCGAGTTGACGGAGACGCTGTTCGCGGAGCGGGCCTCGAGCCTGGGCGGCTCGAAACCGCTGTCCGGCACGTCGAGGGTGTCTCCCGGGACACCGTCCGGGCCGATGCTCGCGAATGCCGCCTTCCAGTCCCGGACGTCCGCCTCCATGTCCCGGAGCACCATGATGTACATGTTGTCCCTCCGGTCGACGGGAAGCGGGCCGCTGGTCCTGAAGCTGCCCCGCACCACGGTCCAAGCGGCGGCGGGGGCGCCGTCAGGGCCGTAGACCTGGATGCGTCCGTTGCCGGGGTCGCGCACGACGAGCCGCTGATCGGAGAGGATGGCGATGGCGCCCGGGGCCTTGAGCTCGCCGGGCCCCTCGCCGGGGCGTCCGAGTCTGCGCAGGAAGCGGCCGTCCGGCCCGTACGCACGCAGCTCGGGGCCCTGCGCGTCGAGGACGTAGATTGTGCCATCGGCCCCGACGGCGATCGACTGCACCTCGCCCATGAGGTACTCGAGGTCGCCTTCCAGCTCCCCGATGGAGACCTCGGGCACGAGCGAGGCATCGGCCCCCCACACGCTGCCCGCCACGGTGCGCACCACGAGGGTGTCGCCGACGGTGTCCCGCTCCACGCGCAGCGTGGGGGAGGCATCCTTTCCGCCTGCGCATCCTGCGGCGAGCACGAGCAGTATCCAGGCAGCCGCCGTCGCCCGAATTCGTGCGCTGCGCCTCACCTCGTTGCCCGCCCACCCCGTCCCCATGATCCACCCTCCTGGTGTGTTCGCCTACACTCCCGTGCGCTCCGCTCCCCAGACGAGCTTGTGCAGCTGCAACTGGAGGCGGACGGGGAGGTGGTCCTCGAGGATCCAGCCCGCCAGCGCCTCCAGGTCAACCTCGCCCCACACCGGGGACACGAGGAGCGCCCGAAGGGCTGCGTTCCGGACGCTCTGGTCGAGCCCTCGGTCACGGATCGTGTCCCGCATCCAGTAGTAGTCCGCCCGGTCCTTCACGACGAACTTCACCTCGTCCTTCCCGGTGAGATGATCCAGGTTGGACCAGAGGTTGCGGTGGCTCTCGCCCGATCCCGGGCACTTGAGGTCCATGATCTTGTGCGCG